>Ga0214917_10005803_pt1 | contig 13058 bp, 14 predicted proteins | sample LL_1208_BB_MetaG_FD_177983 | JGI IMG/M metagenome (GOLD analysis project Ga0214917, IMG submission 177983) | Freshwater microbial communities from Lake Lanier, Atlanta, Georgia, United States - LL_1208_BB | ecosystem: Environmental > Aquatic > Freshwater > Lake | place: USA: Georgia | collected... | reverse complement strand
CGCACATCACTGTGGTGCGGCGTCATCCTGCACCGATGCCTGGCGTGCAACGCGTGGTGGGGCAAGGCGGGCTGCACTCGTTGCTGCCCACTGCCGATGCTGTGGTGCTCGCGTGTGCGCTGACACCCGAAACGATGGGGCTTTTTGCCGCGCGCGAACTTGCGATGATGAAGCGTGACGCGTGGATCGTGAACGTGGGTCGTGGTCGGTTGATCGTCACCGACGATCTCGTCGCTGCGCTTCGCGAAGGCCGTATCGGCGGTGCGACGCTTGATGTGACAGACCCCGAACCGCTACCGAAAGAACACCCACTGTGGTCGCTCGACAACTGCCTTATCACCCCGCACATCGGCAACACGCGTGCCATGGCGGTGCCGCTCTTGAGCGAACGCATCACGACGAATTGCCGATTGTTCGCCGCGGGAGAGCCACTCATCGGCCTAGTCGATGTGACGCTCGGGTACTAGCGCGGCACGTGCGGCGCACCATCGGTGGCGCCAATAGCGTCAGGCGCGCCGCATGACCGATCATTACGCCACCCTCGGCGTGGCACGCACTGCCTCGCACGAAGACATTCGTCGCGCCTACCGCGAGCGCATGCGGGCTGCGCATCCTGACTCATCTGGTGGGCGACTGGCAGGGGCGTCGCGCCCAGCGGGCTCGGCATCGCAGAACTCAGTATCGACGGGCTCGGCGTCGCCAAATTCAGCGGCTGCCCAAGTTTCTCGCATCGCCGAAGCGTGGAATGTGCTCTCGTCACCGGCGCGCCGTGCCGCCTACGACCTGCAGCTTGCCACCGGCTCTGCTGCCGGTGTGCGCTCAAATGGGGCGGGCAATGGCGCAACTTCTGGAACTCGGGCGCCGGGCACGGCCGAGTTCGGCGCGCAGCCTGATCGCGTGTATCCGCCGGCGCGGTTTCCGTGGCGATTCGTGCTGATCACCATTGGGGTGGGCACCGCAATCATTCTGTTGCTGCATCTCGCTGGTGACCGCACACCGCCGCGCAAGATTGATGGACTGATTTCTGCGGGCTCATGCGTTGACTTCGACAGTGTCGGTGCGGCATACGAGGTGCCGTGCGACGGACCGCATCAGGGGGTTGCCCGCGAACTTGTACCGTTCGATGCGGCATGCGACAGCGACACAACGCAGGCTCGCGATCGACAAGGCATGGGCACGGTGTGCATCGAGCCGTAACCACTCGAGCGACTACCCATCGTGATTCGCGCGTCGGCGCGGTGCGGCTCCCGCTAGTCTCATTCAGCAGCAAGGGCGATTAGCTCAGTCGGAAGAGCGCTACGTTCACATCGTAGAAGTCGTGGGATCGAGGCCCGCATCGCCCACCAGAAGGTGTGCCGCAGTCGTGCGGTGCCGTTGAGCAGATTCCCCACCTGAAGCGGTGTGCTCCCTACTGTTGTAGGCGTGATTCGTAGTTGCGAAAAGCTCGGCTGCAACGACCCAGCCGAAGTCGCTTACGGCATCGATCGCATCGCCTGTGTGGTGTGGCTCGAGAACTTCGACGCCGATGAAGTGCGGCATCTCAACGTGATGTGCGCCGACCACGCCGCTCGGCTCACGCTGCCGCGCGGGTGGACGTTTGACGACCGCCGAGAGCGTTCGCCCCGTCTCTTCAACTCGCCTCGTGCGTCAACTGCGCGCATCACGCCACTAGCGAAGCCGACCAGCACCAAGCCAGCCAATACCAAGCCAGCTTCCACCAAACCGGCAAACGCCAAATCGACGCCGAAGTCGGGGAACAAAACCGGCAGCGTGCCGCGACGTACATCACGCGAGTCGTCGGCGCCAATCAAGCGCTACGACGGCCCTGGCTTGTTTGATCCCACCGTGCCGATGGCGCCGCCGATGCCCCGTGCCATCGAGCCAACTGCCGAGGTTGTGATGCCAACGGTTGATGTCGCGGCTCCGGGCGATGAACCGAAGTATGAACCGGTGTTCGATCGCACGAGTGATGTTGGCGGAGTGCTCAATGCAACTGGTCGTCTGTTGCGACGCGCATTCGCAAGTCAGACCAAGCCAATCGAGCGCCCCGCTGGTGCGAATGACAGCACATCGTTGCCACAAGGCGACCACATCGACGATTTCAATCAGGGCGACCACGTCGAGTAGCCCACACGGGCACACCATGGAACTCAGCGCCAGTTTGCGCACGACTGCGTCAGTCTCAACGGTGCTGCGCTACGTCAGCGAACTGCACGAGTATCCGCAGTGGATGCCACTCGTGCATTCGGCAACGTCAGAGACTTCCAGCACTCCACCTGCATGGTTGGTTGAATTGCGGGCGCGTGTCGGCCCCTTTGCGCGATCGAAGCGTCTGCGCATGGTGCGCAGTGTGATGCAAGTTGATGCTGCGTCACATGGCACCGACACCCCGTCACTCGCGCGCATCGTGTTTGAACGTCGTGAACTCGATGGTCGCGCACATGCGAAGTGGCAACTCGCGGTCACCGTGTCGCCAATTGCCAGTGGTGCCGAACTCACGATGCACCTGTCGTATGACGGACGCTTGTTCGTTGGCGTCGTTGAGTCAATCTTGCGTCAACACATCGACGAGGGCCGCCAGAAACTCGGGGAGTTGCTCGCGGGCTAAATGTTGCGCCGTGCCGTCAGCACCACGGGCTGGCCGGCCGCAAGCTGACCACATGCAGCGTCAATGTCGGTGCCACGGTTGCGCCGCACCGTGGCGTTCACGCCGAGGACTTGCAGCCGCTTGGCGAATCGTCGCACACCTTGGGCGTCGGTGCCTCGTGTTGCGAACCCAGGTGTCGGATTCAGTGGAATCAGGTTCACATGCGCTGACGGGCGCAACTTGGTGGTGAGTTTTGCGAGTTCTGTGGCGTCTCGTGCGGTGTCGTTGACGCCCGCAATGAGCGCCCACTCGAAACTGATGCGACGGTTGCGCACCTTGAGATAGTCGCGGCATGCATCAATGAGTTCTTCGATTGGGTATCGCTTATTGATCGGTACAAGCTCGTCTCGTAGCTCGTTGCGTGCGGCATGCATGGAAACTGCCAGGTTCACCGGCAGTGGGCGAGTAGCCAGCGTGCGAATGCCGGGAACGATGCCCACCGTCGAGATCGTCAAATGGCGTGCTGAAATTCCGATGTCGTGATGCAGGCGTTCCACTGCGCCCCATACCGCGGGTTCGTTGGCGAGCGGTTCGCCCATGCCCATGAACACGATGTTGGCGACTCTCTGTGTTCGCTTCTTGGCAACGCGGGCAGCGCGCACGACCTGTTCGACGATCTCGCCGACCGTCAGTTGCCGATTGAAACCTGCTTGACCAGTGGCGCAGAACCCGCAGGCCATTGCGCACCCGGCTTGTGTGCTCACGCACACCGTGGCGCGGTCGGCGTAGTGCATGAGCACGGTTTCAATTGGGTGATTGCCGTCTGCAAGGCGCCACAAGAACTTGACCGTGTCGCCCTTATCGCTGACACTTTCGCGCATCGGTACTAGTGCAGTGGGCAGCGCCTCGCGCAGTTTCGCGCGCAACGCCGCCGACAATGTCGTAATGTTCGCTGGTTCAGTGAACGACTCGTACAAACCCTTCCAGGTTTGCTCGATGCGATACGACGGTTCGCCTGTCAACAACCCCGCGAGGTCGTCGCGAGTGGCGTCGTAGAGCGTCGTTATCACCGCTTCAAGTGTGGCGCAGCGAGCTGCTCGTAGTCACGCATGCGGGCACGCAAGACGTCGAGCGAGGCAGTCCAGAAGTCTTCCTTCGTCACATCAAGACCGAATGACGCGCCGAGCTGCTCGGCCGAATCCATGCCGGCTCGCGACAGCAAATTGTCGTAGCCATTGCGGAACTTCTCGGGGTCGCGCTGATACTGCGCATACAAACCCAAGCCGAACAAGAGTCCGTAGGTATATGGCCAGTTGTAGAAGTGGCTGCCGTAGTAGTGCGGTTTGAGAATCCACATGTACGGGTGGGCGGTCTTCTGGTCGATGCCGTCGCCGTACGCGCGGTCTTGCGACTCGCGCATCAACTCGTTGAACTCGCTTACACCGAGGGTGCGCTTTTGCCGGCGGGCAAACACCTCTGATTCAAAGAGGAAGCGGCTGTGAATGTCGACTACGACCTGTGCAGCACCCTGCAAATCGACGTCGAGCAATGCGAGGCGCTCATCACCCTTCAACCGCGAGAGACCCTCTTCAACCACGAGGGTTTCGCAGAAGATGCTCGCAGTCTCGGCGAGCGCCATCGGCAAATTGCGTTGCATCGGCGTGCGGTGTGCAAGCTGCGTGTTGTGGTACGCGTGGCCAAGTTCGTGCGCGGTGGTTTGTGCCGAATCGACGCTGCCGCTCCAGTTGAGCAACACCAGCGACCGATCACCGACGAACGACATACAGAACGCGCCACCCACCTTGCCCTCGCGTGGTTCGGCGTCGATCCACTTCTCGTCGAGTGAACGATCGACCAAGCCGGCGAGCTGGTCGCTGTATGCGCTGAATGCTCCGCGTACGAGTGAGACGCCTTCATCCCATGAAATGTTGCTTGGGGCGAACGAGAGCGGTGCGAGCAAATTCCACCACGAGATGCCGTTGGTGTCACCGTTCAGTTGGCCTTTCACGCGCAGCCAACGGCGAAAATCGGGCAGCGACGCATGCACAGCAGCCTGCATCGCATCGAACGTCGGGCGACTCACACTGTTGGCATAGAGCGAGGCATCGAGTGGCGATGCCCAGTGGCGACGACGGTTCACCGCGTTGGCCTCACCCTTGATCGCATTCATTGCGGCTGCGCAGGCCACGCCAATCGTCGGCCACGCCTGCATTTCTGCTTCGTAGGCCGCCCTGCGTACACGCACGTCGGGATTGCTTGCGAGACCACGCACGGCGGCCATCGGGAGATCTTTCGCACCGTCGGGCAGTTCGACACGGGTCTTCAGCTGTGACGTGACGTCTCCTTGCAGGCGACCCCACGCCGACGAGCCAGTTGTCGAAAGTTCGGCGTAGAGATTCTCTTCGCTCTCTGACATTTGGTGTTCGGCTCGCGCCTGCAGGCGGCGCAACGGGCCGAGATGTTCGCGGGCCTGTTCGCTCACCTGAGACAATCCATCGGCACCGAGCGAAGACACCCACTCTGCGAGTCGGGCCACCAACGGAGACAGTTTTGCATCCATCACTTCGAGTTCAGAGAGCAAGCCTTGCGCCCGTTCGTGACGGGTGTCGGTGCTTACGGTGGCATACACGTATGCACCGAGAATGTTGTTCGCTTCGGCGACTGCATTGAACGCAGTGATCACCGCATCGGCAGCGGCACCATCTTCTGCAGATGGCGTGCGGGCGGCGACACCACGAATGTCGTGTTCGTCGAACAACGCAGCAAGACGACCAACATCGGCGCCGAGGCGCTCCATCGAGTCGACAAATGAGCGAGCGTCGAACGATTCGTGTACGTCAGCGACGCTCCAACGGGGCAGTGCAGGTGTTTGAGCCATGCAGCGAGACTATTGGCGAAGCTTCGACCGATGCTCGGCTAGGCGAGACGTGCCGGCACCGAACCGACGAAGACCTCGTCGCGGTGCACCACGCGCATGCCGAGTGATTCATACAAGGCGATGGCCGCATGATTGTCGCCCGCGACATAGAGCATGCCGTTGCGCAGACCTAGTGACGCAAGCCGCTCGAAGCCTGCAATCGTGAGGGCGCGCCCGAGGCCCTTGCCGTGGTGCGCGGGGTCGACGCCGATCACATAGATCTCACCGCTTGGTGGAATCGTGCGGTGGGTCTTGGTCCAGCAGTAGCCGGCAATGCGTCCGTCTACTTCGTAGAGCAAGAAACCATCGGCATCAAACCACTGCTCGGCGAGTCGAGTGGCGAGAACGTCACGATTCCAGTCACCCTGTTCGGGGTGATCGGCGAATGCGCGGGCATTCACGGCGAGCCATTCTTCATTGTCAACGCTAGGTCGAAACGGGCGAGTGACAAAGCCGTCGGGCGTGCGATGTTGCGCCGCGAGCGGCAAGTCGCAACGCATGTGAAGCAACGGGGCGTCGAGCGTCAGACCATGCGTTGCAGCAAAGCGCTGCTCGTCGTGAGTCGGGTCACATACGAACCAGCGCACTGATCCACCACCACGCGAAGTGATGTTTTCGATGGCGGCATCGAACTCGGCCTGCGAGAGGTGATCGTGGCTGCGCATCACCCAACCACGATTGATTCGCGAGATTTCCATTCGCGACACGGCGAAAGATTACCGTGGTGCGCGTGCCACGCGCGAAGACCACCCGAAGCAAGCCCGCTCGCGGTGCTCGGCCGAAGCGCAGCGCGAAACCGGCTCGGCCGAAGCGCAGCGCGAAACCGGCTCGGCCGAAGCGCAGCGCGAAACCGGCTCGGCCGAAGCGCCCAACGAAAGTCGAGCTCCCGGCGCATGCCAAGGTGATTCTGCGCGGCTTGAAGAAGGACTATCCCGTCGCCGTCTGTGAGCTCACTCATGAATCGCCCTTCCAGCTGTTGGCCGCCACGATTTTGTCGGCCCAGTGCACCGACGCTCGCGTCAACATGACCACCCCTGCGTTGTTTGCTGCGTATCCCACCGCGGAGACGATGTCCGTCGCCGATATTTCGCATGTCGAACAACTCGTGAAGTCCACTGGCTTCTATGCGTCAAAGGCGAAAAATCTCATCGGCATGGCCAATGCCGTGATGACTCGATTCGGTGGTCAGGTTCCAACCGCCATCGAAGATCTCGTCACGCTGCCGGGTGTTGGCCGCAAAACTGCAAACGTGGTGCGCAGCGTGGTGTTCAACCTGCCGGGATTACCGGTTGACACCCACGTGTTGCGGCTGTCGAAGCGGCTTGGTCTCACGCGTGAAGACGACCCGGTGAAAGTCGAATATGCCCTCAACGCACTGTTGCCACCTGTTGAGTGGGGCGAATTCAGCCTGCGACTCATCTTGCACGGCCGACGCGTGTGCTATGCAAGAAAACCCAAGTGCGGCGAGTGCCGACTCGCCGAGATCTGCCCCTCGAGGCAATAGTGCCGACACCGAGCGATAACGCCAGCGCCGCCGCCGAGCTCGCAGCCCTCGTCGACGCAGTCGAGGCGTGTCGGGCGCGACTCTCTGCGCTCGCCGAACGGCGTAATGCGGCACTTCGGGGAGAAGGCGATGACGACGATTCGTTGCTCGTATCGCTCTACGAGGCCGAACGCGGGCTCTCGACAGCGATACGGCTTTTGCAGCGCGCCGTGCGCAGCGCCAGATGACCCCCGTACTTTGCACGCGAATACCGCAGTCGTGCACATGGCGCCCTCTTAGCCTTGACGTGTGGATCGCTATCCGAAACGCAACGATCTTCGTGCGCTGACGGGCTATCACTCGCCGCAAGTCGAAGTGAAGGTTCGTCTCAACACCAACGAGTCGCCTGTCGAACCACCGCGAGAATTCATCGACGCCGTGGCGGCGGCGGTGCGCGAAGTGCAGTGGAATCGATATCCCGATCGCACCGCACTCGAACTTCGAAAAGATATTGCCCGTCTGCATGGAGTCTCAGCCGAGAACGTGTTCGTAGCCAACGGCAGCAATGAGGTGCTGCAGTCGTTGTTGCTGGCGTACTCCGGCGCGGGTCGCACCGTTGCAACGTTCGAACCCACTTACCAACTGCACTCGCACATCGCCCGCATCGCAGGTGCAACTCTCGTGAGTGGCAGACGAAACGACGACTTCACGCTCGACCCGCAAGAAGTTCGTCGTGTGTGCGCGCAACACTCGCCGAGTGTCACGTTCTTGTGCTCGCCAAACAATCCGACCGGACTCGCCGACTCGCACGAGGTGTTGCAGGCGGCCGTCGAAAGCGCACCGGGCATCGTGTTGGTTGACGAGGCGTATGCGCAGTTTTCGCCTCTCACCACACTCGAATTCGTGCGTGAAGATGCTCGTGTTGCGGTGAGTCGTACCTATTCCAAGACCTGGGCGATGGCGGCGGCACGAATTGGTTACCTCATCGCACCCACATGGATGGTTGACGATCTCGAGGTCGTGGCGCTGCCGTACCGACTCGATGCACTCACGCAGGCGGCGGGCCGCGCAGCGCTGAAATACGTCGCACAGATGGAGCAGGCTGTTCGCGGCATCGTCGCAGAACGTGAGCGATTGGTCTTGGCGCTCGCTCAGATGACAGTCACCGTCTGGCCGAGTCAGTCGAATTTCATCTTGTTCCGCCCGGTTGCTGCGGGAGGTGGCTCAGGCAAGGCGACGGGAGCAGGTCGGGCTGTGTGGCAGGCGATGCTTGAGCGCGGCGTGCTCGTGCGCGACTGCTCGTCGTGGCAGGGGCTTGATGATTGTCTCCGCGTCACGGTAGGCACACCCGGCGAAAACGACGCATTCCTTACGGCATTGGGCGAGGCCTTGCAGTCGTCACTTGCGGCGCGAGACTGAACGCCATGTCTCGCCTGGGTCGTCGCTCACGTGCCACCAAAGAGACATCGGTCGATGTCGCCATCAACCTCGACGGGCCATCGCACAGTGATATTGCAACGGGCATACCGTTTTTTGATCACATGCTTGATCAGCTGGCCAAGCACGGCGGTTTTGGCCTGAAGGTGCAGGCCAAGGGTGATCTGCACATCGACACGCACCACACCATCGAAGACGTCTCAATTGCGCTCGGAGAAGCGTTTCGCGAAGCGCTCGGTCACAAAGCAGGCATTCGGCGTTTCGCGAGTGGGGCGTTTCCGCTCGATGAGGCTCTCGTCGAGATAGCGCTCGACCTCAGTGGTCGCCCCTTCGTGGCGTGGAACGTCGACATCCCCGAGGTGTTGCCGCTCGGGAATCCGCCATTTGATCCGCAGCTTGCTGAACATGCCGTGTCATCGTTTGCGACTGCAGCGGCAATAACGCTGCACGTCAACAAACGCGCCGGCACCAATGCCCATCACATCGTTGAGGCAACCTTCAAAGGTCTCGCTCGATGCCTGCGCGACGCAGTACGAGTCGAGTCGACAGGCGTGCCTTCGACCAAAGGAACCTTGTGACGGCGCCGCTCATCGCGGTGCTCGACTACGGCATCGGAAACCTGCGCTCGGCACAGAAGGCGCTGCAAAAAGTTGGCGCAGATGCCCGACTCACCAGCGATGCTGCACTGGTTCGCGATGCGCATGCCGTGGTCTTGCCGGGCGTTGGAGCTTTCGGCGCATGTATGACTGCACTGCGCGAGTCGGGCCTCGAGCCCCTCGTTCATGAGCGCATCGCCGGCGGCAAACCATTCATGGGAATTTGCGTCGGCATGCAGATGCTGTTTGACGACAGCGAAGAAAACCCGGGCGCCCGTGGCCTCGGGGTGATCGGTGGCACCGTGCGCTATCTGCCCGACACCGTGAAACGTCCGCAGATGCAGTGGAATCACGTTCGTGTGAAGGTTGCCGACCCGATGTTTGCCGGTTTGCCCGCCGAACCGTGGATGTATTTCGTGCACTCATTGCACCCGGTGCCGCTCGACGACTCATCGATTGTCGCCACCGCCAACTACGGATGCGAAGTCACCGCGGCCGTGCGCAAAGACAACGTGTTCGCCGTGCAGTTTCACCCCGAGAAATCTGCCGCCGATGGTCTGGCGATGCTGGGTAATTTTGTCGACACGGCGCGCCTCGTCACCGCATAGCCGTGCTGCTATTTCCCGCCATTGACATACGCGGTGGCAAGGTGGTGCGCCTCGAGCAGGGCGACTTCGCGCGTGAGACTGGCTACGGCGACGACCCGATGTCAGTTGCGCAGTCGTTCGCCGACGCCGGTGCCGAATGGATTCACGTCGTCGACCTCGATGCGGCCGCCGGCAAGGGCAACAATCGGGCGGTTGTCGAACAAATCGCCCTCCGCAGTGGGGTGCAGGTGCAAACCGGTGGTGGTGTACGCAGTGTCGACGATGCACAGCGGTTGGCTGATGCTGGCGTCGCGCGTGTGGTGATGGGTTCGGCTGCCGTTCGCGACCCCAAGCTTGTCGACGTCGTTGCCAAGGTGATGGCCGTAGCGGTGGGGCTCGACCACCGCAACGGAGAAGTCGCGACCGACGGTTGGCTGAGTGGTTCAACACTCACCCTGACCGCGGCAGTCACGCAGTATCCGCGAGCATCCGCATTTATCGTGACCGATATTTCGCGCGATGGCATGCTCGCTGGCCCCGACCTCGACGGCCTTCGTGAGCTGTTGACGTTGACGGCCACACCGATAATCGCCAGTGGTGGCGTTGCTGATCTCGGCGACCTGCGCGAGTTGCGCGATGTTCGAGTAAATGTTGGCGACTCCGTACGTGGCTTAGCCGGAGTGATCGTTGGCAAGGCGATCTATGAAGGTCGCTTCGGCGTGCGCGAGGCCCTGCGAGCGTTGCGCGCATGACGCGAGGCGACGTGGCAGCGAGCAGCAACTCTGCGGCGGCATCAATGTTTGCGCGAGTGATTCCCTGTCTCGATGTCACCGACGGGCGCGTGGTGAAAGGCGTCAACTTCGTTGGCCTGCGCGATGCCGGTGACCCGGTCGAACTCGCAATGCGGTACGACACCGAGGGTGCAGACGAAGTGATCTTTCTCGACATCACTGCCTCGAGCGAACGTCGCGACATCATGGTCGACATCGTTGCGCGCGCGGCCGAGCAGTTGTTCATCCCGCTCACCGTGGGTGGTGGTGTTCGCGACGCCGATGCTGCCCGGCGTCTGTTGCGTGCTGGGGCAGACAAGGTGAGTGTCAACACTGCAGCGGTACAACGACCCGAATTGATTTCCGATATTGCACTCGATTTCGGCAATCAGTGCGTGGTGTGTGCAATCGATGCCAAGCGTCGAGTCGACTCGGGGGCAGGCCGTCGCGTTGGCGATGATGACTGCGCGAAAAGCCACTACGAGGTCTATTTGCACGGGGGGCGAACCGCGACGGGCATCGATGCCATCGAGTGGGCGAGTCGTGCCGTGGCACTTGGCGCCGGAGAGATTCTCCTCACGTCGATGGATCGCGACGGCACGCGCGCGGGCTTTGATCTTGAGCTGACACGCGCCGTTGCAGACGCCGTCGATGTTCCGGTGATTGCCAGCGGTGGGGTTGGGGCGCTCGATCACTTGGCTGACGGTGTACTCATCGGTGGTGCCGATGCCGTGCTCGCTGCATCGATTTTTCACTTCGGCGAATTCACCATCGCCCAGGCCAAGTCGGTGATGGCGGCACGCGGAGTGCGCGTACGACCCGCGCGATAGTGCAGGGATAGCCTGACGCAAATGTCTGGCGACCAGAAACTTCCGATCAAGATGTTGAATGATCGGCTGCTCGTAAAGATTCCGACGTCAGAGGGCGAGCGTCGTTCGGGTGGCGGCATTTTGATCCCCGCCACAGCGCAAGTTGCCAAACGTCTCGTGTGGGCCGAGGTTGTAGCGCTCGGTCAAAGTGTGCGCGCCGCAGAAGTTGGTGATCGGGTGCTGTTCAGCCCCGACGACCGCTACGAGGTCGAAGTTGGCGGCAGCGACTACATCATGTTGCGCGAGCGCGATCTGCACGCAGTTGCAGCGTCGCGCATCGAGGCGAGCACCGGCCTGTACCTCTAAGACACGGCCGTGCGTATCTCGCCGAGTCGCGACGAATTCCGCGCCCAAGCCGCAAGATACGGCGTCGTACCCGTGTGGAGCGAAGTCGTCGCCGATCAACACACACCAGTCGGTGCCTTTCTTGCATTGGTCGGTAACGAGCCGGGATTTCTCCTCGAGTCAGTCGAGCACGGAGAGCGCTGGGCGAGATTCAGCTTCGTCGGGTGTCGACCACGGGCCGAGATCGCACTCATCGATGGAGAAGTTCGCATTAGCGGAGCCGTGCCTACAAACGTGCCGACCGACCGCGGGTTTCTTGCGGCACTCGAAGCGATGTTGGCGTTGCACTCATCGCCGGTGGTTCCAGAGCTTCCGCCACTACAAGGTGGCATGATCGGGCACATCGGTTACGACGTCGTGCGTGAAATCGAGCGACTGCCGAACGCGCCGACCGACGACCGTCAACTGCCCGATGCGGCGATGTCGATGATCGGCTCGCTGGCCGCTTTCGACCACTGGAAGCAACGGGCCTACCTGATTGAAAGTGTTCCAACCGTCGAACTCGATGCAGCTGCCGTTGATGCGGCGTACGACGCGGCGTGTGCATCGGTGCGGCGCATGGCCCGCGACCTCGCGCAAGCGGCCGCCAGCGATGTTGCTGAGCCCCCGATCGATGGTGATGGGTTGGTTGCACCAGCGTCGACGATGGCCAACGGCAAGTACCAACAGGCGGTGCGGGTGGCGAAGGAACACATTTTGGCCGGCGACATCTTTCAGGTGGTCTTGTCGCAACGGTTTGACATTGCGCTTGATGCCGACCCATTCGACTTCTATCGAGTGCTGCGTCAGGTCAACCCGAGTCCGTACATGTACTTCGTGCGTCACGAGTCGTTGACGATTGCAGGAAGTTCGCCCGAGCCGCTCGTGCAACTCCGCGACGGGCGAGTGACGAGCCGACCGATTGCAGGAACCCGCAAACGAGGTCGCGACGACGAACACGATCGCCGCCTGGCTGGCGAGTTGCGCGAAAACCCCAAGGAGCGCGCCGAGCATGTGATGTTGGTCGACTTGGCCCGCAACGACGTGGGCCGAGTGGCGAGGTTCGGCACGGTGAAAGTTGACGAGTTGATGACACTCGAGCGATACAGCCACGTGATGCATCTCACGTCGCAGGTGTCAGGGCAGCTGCGTGATGGTCTGGGGCCAATCGACGTGTTGCGCGCGACACTGCCGGCGGGCACGGTGAGCGGTGCGCCAAAGGTGCGAGCGATGGAAATCATCGACGCACTCGAACCGGTGAAGCGTGGTCCCTATGCCGGTGTGGTCGGTTATGTCGACTTCAGCGGCAACTTGGATATGGCCATTGCGATACGCACGCTCTTTGCGCATGGCGACAAGGCCTATCTGCAGGCGGGGGCAGGCATCGTGGCCGATAGCGACCCTGATGAAGAAGATCTTGAGTGTCGCAACAAGGCGGCGGCGCTGTTGGCGGCTATGCCGGCGGCGCGGGCGATGACGGCGCGACGA
>Ga0214917_10005801_pt1 | contig 13063 bp, 15 predicted proteins | sample LL_1208_BB_MetaG_FD_177983 | JGI IMG/M metagenome (GOLD analysis project Ga0214917, IMG submission 177983) | Freshwater microbial communities from Lake Lanier, Atlanta, Georgia, United States - LL_1208_BB | ecosystem: Environmental > Aquatic > Freshwater > Lake | place: USA: Georgia | collected... | reverse complement strand
CATCTCCCAAATTAAGAACAAAAATCCAGTTCTTGTTGATACTACACTGTATGGAGGACATACCGTGGTAATCAGCGGATATGATGAAAAAGCCAAAAAGATAATTATAACTGACCCGAATATAGATTCACCGGGGATACGAATCCTAGGTGAAGAGGAATTTAGAAAAATATGGAATAGTAAAGGAGGTTGCAGAGGCCTTGTTGTTACAAATGACAAATAAGGTGTGATTTCAAGTCCTTCCGATTTCTTCTCTTCAATCCCCAATCAATCCTCAATAAAACTCGTAGTACCCCCGATATGACTCGGGGCAGGCCGATTTCCGTAGCAAATTGGGTTCGGGGCAAAGGGGAGATAAGTCGTTCACAGCGAACGGACCTGAGTTCGCACAGCTTATGGCGAATGGGAAATCTGGGGTCGGCCCCCTCGGACCTGCCCCCGCCCATTCTTATTAGTCGCTCCGCGACGGATTGGTTTTCCGCTTACGCGGAGGAATTCAAATCCCTCCAATATCCCATATCCCATTTACGATCTTCTGCGCGACAGCGCCCATCCCGGCGGCCCGATGAATTAAAAACTGCTCTTACCTCTTCCAGCTGACCCCTTTCCCGATTTGGGTGGGGAGCACCGGAAATGCAGTTCGCTACGAATCAGCGAAACAGATCGGAATGTGTGCCAGTGCGTTCCAAACGCAAATGATCGGGATAGACGGTATAAATCAATATCCAATCAGGCTCAATGTGGAGATCACGGGATCCCACGAATTCTCCATGGAGAGGATGATCTTTATAGGAAGGTGGTAGAGGAGCGGCTCCGAGTAAAAGATCAATGGCCTTCCTAAGCTTGGAAAGGTCTTTGCCTCTTTTCTTGGCTCTTTTGACGTCCTTCTTGAATGCAGTGGTGCTACTGACTGATCTCACAGGCCAAGATCACGATACAGATCCTTCTTCGATGCATAGTGCTTCACACCTTTGCCTTTACGGCTATTCCGAAGAACCTTAGCCGTTTCAGCGTTGGGAAGTTCAACTTGGAAGGGGAGGCCTCGGCGAAGTTGAATTTGGTGGAAGAGGAGCTGGATCGCATCGGAAGCGGTCATTCCCAGCGAGGAAAGGATTTGTTCCGCCTGAGTTTTGACGGTGGGCGTGATCCGGGCCCGGATAGTGGTGGTTTTCAGCATGCCTCAATTGTGGCACATTTGTAGCTACAAGCAAGAAGTTGTTTTTGCCATACGTATATTTTGGCTGCCTACTGCCGGCGGGCGGCCGAGGAGAAAGGATATGGAAGATCGGAGAAAGGGGGCTTTCAGCACCCAATATCCCAGATCCCATCTGCGATCTGCGACCGCGTCGGTAGCGGGTTTAGCGTTCCACTGCGAAAGGAGGGGACTCTGTGGAGATGAAGGAGTTAGCGACCCTTAAAAGATAGGGGTAGTCGGGTGGTTAACCCGATAGCTCTAAAGGGTTTAGAATGGGTGTAAAGTGTTCAGAGCGATACGGATAAAGCCTAATTGAATAGGTAGGTGCAAAACCGAATACGCAATGAAAACGCTAAACGTAAAAGATGATGTAAAATCCATCTACAATCCCATAAAACAAGTTGTGCAAGATTCAGATTTTTCGACAGAGAATCTCAAGGCCCTTGCCGACTTCTGGCCAGTATTTGCGAACCCAAAATTCAGATGGGAAATAGAAAATACAATTGAGCCAAAGTCTAAAAAGGAATTCACGATGCCCCAGCGAATCTGGGATAAAGAAGCAACCACTTTCCATAAGATGGTTTACGAACAAGAGTGGGTGGTTGATTTTGATTGGACTGGTTGGGTTGAGACAAAAGAGTTTAAAAAGATGATGGATAGTCAAAACGGAATAGAAACTGCGACACCAGTGCAACTTGCAAAGTTGATAACCGCTTTAGTTCGAAAAGAAAGGTTCTGCGAAGGAACACTATCAGAAGCGGCAACTTCTGGTCTATTGGAACGTATAACTCGAAGGGCAAGCCAATTAATATGAAAACATATTTTATAAGACACAGCAAAACATGGGATATATGCGCCGACTTCACCCTTTCGTTATTTAAGAACAAACGAATTGCAATCGCTTTTGAAGATGTAAGCTCAATAAACCCTGAAGATTATAAAAACCCAAAGTCCCGAAGTGCGATTTCCAAGTTCGCTGCATTAGCTAAAGAGGGAGGCTATGTTTGCTCTACTTACCTTGATGTACCGGGTTGTCTTGTGGGAAGAGTAGATCCAGATACTGCCATCAACTATGAAAATGCAAAAAGGCCTAGTGAACCAAATCGTCCAGCCGTTCTTAAGGTGCTTCAGCTTTCCGCAAATACCCGACTAGTTGATCCTGATGTTGCCAATAAAATCCTAGTAGCTCAACCGCAGGGAACGATCTGCGAATGGAAGGCTGTCGAGGATCGTGTTAAGCAGCTTTTTGAGAAAGGGAAAATTGAGGTCAGAACATTTGCTGATCTACCTTTTTATGAAGTAGAAGTGATGTGTGCAGAGTTTCTTCGCACCGATATGGCGAAACAAGAGGGTCTTCCAGTCATGCGATATTTAACAGCAAGGGTCGGAGGCTCAAAGGCAGTTGTAGATTTCAGCGGAGTGTCGGATGAAAATAAAGATATATTGGCTCAGGTGACCTATTACAAGAACTCTGCTAATCAGCTAAAGGAAAAGATCAAAACTCTTAAAGAGCTTCAAGCTACTAAAAACATTCATCTATTAATGTTTTGCCAATGTAAGGTTCCATACAATGATGGAGAAGTTATGGTTTATCCTGTTGAAAAAGTATTTGAAAACATGAAGAAGTGTCCAATTTGGCGAAGATCAGTCGGATTCTAATACTCCCTCAGTCCCCAACCCATCCGCTACACACTCCACAGATCTTCTGTGTCTTCACAGAGAATGCGGGATACAGATTGTTGCTGTGCGAAGTGTTTACGGAGAGTCACGACCGCCAGGCGGTCGAGGAGATCGGATATGGGATATTGGCCCCCGAAGACCTGCCCCAGCCCATTCAGTCATCCCGCTCCGCAGATGAAATGCATCCACTTGCGCGGACCGAATTGAAGATAGTGGGTCGGTCAGCATCCTATATCCTATTTACCATCTGCTATCTCCTGCCGCGGAAGCGGCTCTAGCCGATGTGGTTAGGGAAGTAGGGGATTCACCCAATTTTTAGGTTTGCTACGAAAGAGTGACTACCCTTTTGGGATATTGAAAAATTAAGGATATCGTCTCATAATCATAAGAGTGAGAGGGCACCCTTTTTTGCTTTTTTTTCCGATTGTTGCAGTGGGCAAATCCCCAGTTAGGGCAGCGATTAACTATTATGAAACGACCTCCCCCTTAAGTCTGGCCCCACCTGCATCTTCGTATCAGCCATGGAACGCCAATTATTTTACCGGAGCCTACGTAAGTGACAATGGGATTAATGTCGAGACCAGCTCTGTGGCAATGCGGCTCGGGTTTGATACTGATAATCTTAGGATGTGGGTGGATCGATTGACATTTAACTTAGTCGTTTCACCCAAAACCATGACGGCACAGATTGCAGATGTGAATGGTAATTCTAAAACCATAACCACGAAAGTTCAGATCAATCCGATTTCAATCACAGCTAACGCAGATTTGAACAACAGTTGGACTTACAAAAAACTTACTGCTGGCACCGGTGGCGCCTATGGATTGGTTGATCAATATTCGAATTTTAGTGTCAACCCACAATCCCAACCGATCACGGGATCTTATACAACGACAGGTCCGAGCCAAAACTGGGCTGGCTTGTTTAGTTCAGTGAATTCTTCCCAATGGACCGGTATTTCGCTCTCATTGGGGCTGCCTGATTTTATCAATCTCTCAAAGCCAGGTGAAAAAGTCATATTTTCCAAAGGAATCAGCACAACCCCATTATACGTGGGCCTTAACTTTTCCATGCCGGCAGTGTACTCGGTGGTAGATGATGTGAACCTTGCGGTTGGACTAAGCTTCAGCGGGTCTTATCAGTTGGACAATGCACTTTTTACGCTTGTGGCCATCCCCGAACCCTCCGCTCTTTCGCTTCTCGCCGTTGGCTTATGTGGTTTGGCGATTGTTCGGTGTCGTCGCTCGTAATTTCTCAGTCCGCTAGCAACCCTCAATCAAGTGCGAAGTACCCCCGATTAGAGTCGGGGCAGGCCGGTTTTTGTGGTGAACTGGTATTGTGGCGCAGGCCAGATAACTCGTTCACAGCGAATATGCCTGATTTCGCTCACCTATGGTGAATGGGATATCCAAGGGGTTCATTCTGTGGGTTCGTAGGCACCCCCTTCCCGTTGGGTATTCGGTTGCGGGGGAGGGGGGGGGCAGCGTCACGTTTTCCGGGTCCCAATGAGTTCAATGGAAACAAAATCAACAGGGTGTGACAAAGCCAAAATAGACCTCATGTAATTTGAGTAGGTTAAAGTGAAGGTCAAAGCACCTCGCTTGACTAATTACGCAGCGTTGTGTAAGGAAAAAAAATGATCCAACGTATACTATTACTAACTTTCATCGGTAGTTTTGTCGTTCAGTCCATGGCTGCCCCTGCAAGAAGGACGTTGGACTTCTATCTTAGTGATCCAAACAAATACCTGAAAAAGACAATTGAATTATCGGTTAGTTATGTGGATCCCGTGCCATCGCGGGCTAAAATAGATAACGTGGTATTCTATCGTATTTACACCACAAGTGAAAGTGGATATAAGTCTCTCCCGTTAGCCGTAGATTCGGAAAAATCCAAGGAATTTGCGATTTATTACGGAACAAAACCTCCAGATAAGTTGAAGGATACTCGTCCCTTAAGTGCCAGATTCCATTTTGTCGATCCCTCCATGGAGCGTGTCATTGTTACTTCAGGACTATGGAACGCCGGCATTATGGAAGGTTCCTACTTTATCGACGCCACAACCGAGGGACAATTGGACACAGTCTTCAATTGGTATCCAGATAAAACTTCCGCCATGAACAGCGGTAAATCCATCAACCGTGTCTCAGCATCTGACGTCACAGAAGATGATGCTACCAGAAAAGCCGAACGACTTCTGGCCGAAAAAGAGGCTGAATCCAAGAAAAAAGCAAAAATCGTGAAGAAAGATATTACCCAGTTGCGCGATAAGAAAATGTGTGTCATCGAATTTTATCTTGAGTAGCTGGTTGCGGGGTTGGGGAATACAAATAGAACTCGGTATCCGTCATTGGGATAAATAGTGATCGATTTAGAGTAACCCAAAGCAGTCGTTTGGCTCCAATAAGAAGCTGAGTTAAATCAATTCAGTGGCCTCGTCTTTCAATAGGGCAGGACAGTGGTCAAGAACTCCGAAGAGGCTCCCTACTGTCTGGGAAAGATCAAGGGTTGTCATGTATGCAAACCTCAATTAGCTGATTCTTTAAGAAAGAGAAAAACGCCAAAAAAGTAGAATACACCATCCCGAATACGGAAAACCGTCGAGCCCCATTCGCTTCCCTCATTGTTTTTGGGGTGGGTGTTGGAGGGGTTAATCAGTTGCTGTTAAAATCAAGCAGGTCCCTAGTCATTTCGCACTAACTGCTAAATCATAGTGGCTTACAAGAGTAATAAAAATCTATAGCAAACTACACCTTATCCCTTTTGTGATATCAATAAAAAAATATATTGCCTTTCACATAATTAACCACAGTATATCCACATGAGAAAAAACATACTAGCTACGGTAATTGCTTTTGGTCTGGCCACTGTCTTAATCCCAGGAAGTAGTTTGGCGGGGTTCCTTAAGCCCAGGAAGCCGGCAGGTGGCGGAGGTGGTTCCTCCGCAGCCCAGACACCTGCCCAGACATCTGCCCAGACACCAAGCGCCACAGCGCCTGAACCTGTCGCCAGCAAGGGGACAAGTCCTGATGCCCAAATAAGCCCAGGAAGTTATGATGTTGTGACCCTTGGCACGGACGGTGGTCACAGAAAAAATCCTGGCTCCACAGGTGTCATAACGATTGGTTCTGCGGGGCAATTATCCGGATCCCTGTACCACTATGATGACGGTACCTTGGATACAATATCAGGCACTATCAACCTAAGCACTGGCCAAGGAACCGTTAACACTGCCAATGAGTCCTATACGATTAGTGCTAAAACAACCACAAAATCATATACCTACCTTGAATCTAGCTACAGCAAAAAGGGTAGCGATTCAAAAGGGAAACTTTGGGGGATCCGTTCGAATCAGTAGCCTAAGATCTAGTCTCCCCTAGATTCACTATTGGCAAACAAATAAAAAAATAGGTGGTGGCTCCCTTAAAACGCTAGGGACTCATGCCTTGTTCTAGTAAATACTTATTGGCTAGAGCGGAAATGCTTGGTTCTGGAGAATTGGCAAGCGATGTTGCAAGCCAACGAGAAAATGCCGTCCTTCTAATTGCCAGTGATTTTTCAAGGAAATCTTCCCTTGTCTGGATCGGCAAAAGGGGATTATTCGCGAGAAATATAAACTGGGCAAACTCAGCCTCTGAAAGACTGTAGGTAAGGTGTCGGACACATTCCGTCTGGACCCTAGGTACTTGCAAGGCCGTGCTCGTGGCCATATAAATCAAGCCCTGATTGCGTAAAACAGCGTTGGTTTGATACAAAATCGAAAAAAGGGGTTGTTCCCATGCCGCTGGGATTGGTGTTGAAACATCGTTGGCTGGAACAGGCGTAAGCACAACTTGGCGATGGTCCGGACGGGACACATCCACCAGTGCTGTATCATCAGGAGCGGGCTCGATCTCGGTTTGCATCAGCGGCGGGGGAACCGCATCGAGATCCGCTGAAAGATCTGGGGAAGACCTATTGACATTGTCCCCACCCCTTAAAACAAAAAAAGTGCAAACCACGCCAACAAAAAAAGAACAACCATAACCAAAAAAAGAGTGAAGGCGTGATGTCATTCGACTTACGCGTGCAGATTGTCGATAAAATAAGCCGACGAGCCCAGGCCTTGCATCGGCGCTAAGTAAAAAGCAAGACCGAAAAGAGGTGCATTCACTGGCTATGCAAAAGAAACTAAAGAGATGCGGTAACGAAAGGGCATATTTTATGAAAAGAAAGAAAACGAATCATGCAACGACTCTGAACCACGGGCATCCGGAATAAAATTTTAAGTTCGCAGGGAAAAAAAGAGCAATCCGAATAGGCTTGTCCAAAAAAGCAAACCGGTGCCTATGGCCTTCAAGAGCACCAACTTGCTGTTTCGATCAGAAAAATCCTGATCTTCTTGATGATTCAGTTCATTCATATTAAAAACAACCTCCTAGAAGAACCAATAGAACCTAGATGACGGCATTAAAGTAATGACCATCGCGGGCATAAATAACCTATTAATAATATTTAAACATCTTCTGCCGGAACGGGATTCATATCATGGTGGGGATATAGAAACTGATGGAAAAACATTAAGGACAGGGACCTGCGTTCCATAAGGGTTCAATAGGATAAAGGTACTTCTAGGCTCAAACTAGGACGACTGTTTGGTGGTCATTCGATGTTGTTGTTATTTGGATAATTTCAGGATTCCTCCCGCGAGCAGATGGATCAGTTGATGGAACGGTTTTATTGAGCCACATGGTGAACTACCTCTGCCTTTTATCGAAGTACGACCGCACGAGTAATGATCTTCTAGCAGCAGGTTGCGTGGTCCAATGAGACAAGCCTTTACTGATCATGGGTACTTGGGGTCAAGCATGGCAGAGCACCGCAATCGGTCGCATTCGAACCGGCGGTGGCATTCAGAAAGATATCCAATATTCATAAAGGGGAGTTGAGGTTGCACGAGGGCATTGGATGCACCAGATTCATAAACACAAGTCTTATGCCGTCTATTTTTGCCCCAAAAAAGGAATCAGATGGCGGTGGGCTCAGGCAAATGAGCGAGGTAAGGTGGTGGAGAAGGACGTTGGCTTGGATTCTGCTTCTTTCTTTGGGTATTCATGCTCTGTTGCTTCTAACTCTTGGTGGGAAGGTGCTTTTTCGGGAAAAGAGAGATGGTGTGGTGTTTCACGCGGAGACTGCGCCCGATGAAAGGAGCGTCGAAGCGGATACCCCCAACCTGGAGGAAACGGCGCATCAGGATATGACCAATGAAGAGGCCCCGCCCCAGGAGGTAGGGGCGCCCCAAGAGGCCGTGGCGGTCGAGGCGGTGGTCAAGTTGTCTGGCGAGAGCGGCTGGGCTCCCCCCGTGCGGGGAGAGGGGCGCGTGCCTATTGCAGGATTCAGCGGAAAAGGGGCAGGGCGGGGACGGGGTAAGAGCCAATTGTTCGGCACGGTAGTGGGAGACAAGAAATTGGGGGTCATTGTTGATGTCTCCGGCTCGATGCAGCCCTATCTGGAAAGGGTCATGAATGAGGTTTTGGCCAACTTTCCGACGGCAGAGGTGGTCTTGGTCGAAGGATGTGGGATGGAGGAGGTAAGGGCTGGTTCGACCTCTCACGTTTCTAAGTCGTGGCCGGGGGGACGAAGGAAGAAGCCCCGCAGGGAATTTGAGGAGACCTTCATCCCCCCGCATGTGGTGGTGTTTAACAGCAATGAGGGGTTGGCTTCGCCGGCAGTTGGGGGTTTGGGTGGTCTAAGACAAAGCGTTCCCAGGGTCTATGAAACCCTGTTGCGTCGATCTGCGACCTGGATTGTGGTGGGGGATGAGGCAGATGTCGCTACGCGGCTAGCGTTCGATCATCTGGCGGAGGATCATGTTCAGGCCATTTACTGGTTTTCCGATTTCGAGGACCCCGTAGAAGCGGGGGAGGGAGAGCGGGCGGCGAAATGCGTTCGGGATAACAAGATTGAAGTTTATCTGCATCCGGTCAAAGGACTGCAAAATATCAGGAGCTGGTCGCAAACGGTCGGCGCAAACGTGATTGAGGTGAAGTTGTGAGAGTTGGGAGAGGTTCTGGAATATAAAAGATGGGTCAGACAGTCGGATGAGGTGGAAAATGGAGGAGGGTAAAGACGGTAAATTGAGGGGGATTTCCCCCTTTTCACCATCCACCACCAACCCCTTCCACCCAATCGAAGCGCTAAAAGCAGAAGCTGGACCTGGGCCTGGCGTCGGGGTTCCAGTAGCGGAGTTTGACTCCCAGAGTGACAGGACGAGAATCCATCGATGAGCCTAGTCCCGTCGAAAGCATTATGGGTTCTTTGGGTGGGCACTGCGGGAGTAGCCCTAGCCCTGGGGTTTGGGCTTGGAAGGGTGAGTGCGCCGGCGGGGGTTTCCGAAAGCCAAGGCGTGGCGGAGTCTTCCCATATGGGGGAGTCGCAGGAGTTGCGAGGTGTAGAGTACAAATTGGCGGGAGTGCCCAACCGAGTGCCTTCGACGGGCTCCCTGGACGAATTGAAGCAGACCTTAGGCATGTCCAATCCGAAGATCCGTGATCGGGAGATGGAGAACGCCTTGAGCCGGGCCTCGCTCGACGAGGTTAAGAGGGCGTTGGAGTGGGCCTCGCCTCTGCCGGAGAGTGCCGCGAAACGCTCGTTAATGGGCAAGATCATGGAGAGGTGGGGGCAGTTGGACGGAGCGAGTGCGGCGGCTTACGGAGAGAAATTGTTTGCCGAGACGGGAAACCCGCAGGCCCTGAGGGATGCGATTCGGGGTTGGGGGCAGACGGACCCCAATGGTTCCATCCAGTATACCCAGTCGTTGGCCGTGAGTGACGGAGTCAAAAAGGACATTTCTCGCGATCTTTTCCGGGATTGGGCGGATCGGAGTCCGCAGGCGGCGGCAGCCTATGCGGCGTCGAATCCGATCGACGTGGGCCGGGGAGGGATGATGGGATTGATTTCAGACCGATGGTCGAAGCAGGATCCGCAGGCGGCGGCGAATTGGGCGATGAGCCTTCCCGCTGGGAAGGCTCAACAGCGAGCCTATGATGAGCTGGTGCAAAACTGGGCGGATCTAAACCTGCAGGCGGCGGCGGATTTTGTCAGCCGGCAGCCGGCGGGGGCGAACAAGGATGTGATGGTCAGCACGCTGGCGAGGGAGGTGGCCAAGCAGGATATGTCTGCCGCTCTGCAGTGGGCGTCCACCCTGAGTGATCCGGACATGCAGTCAAAAACCACCATGTCGTTCCTGTGGAGAACCGCCAGACAGGATCTGGTGGCAGCGCAGCAGTTGGTCAATTCCTCGGCCTTAAGTCAGGCGGCGAAACAATCGGTGTTGAGTCGACTGACCAACGGGGATGGGGGATGGAGGGGGAACGGGCCCTAGGATTTAGATTAAGATTCGTTTGAGGGTGAACGAGTTTGCTCAGCGTTTGCGGAGGAGTTCGAGGCGGCAGGCGAAGCCTCCCAAGTCGACGGTTTGTTGAAATTCGAGATGGAGGGTGGGGTCGGAGGGTTTGATTTTCATTGGGTTGATCCAGACCATCCGGCCGCCGGGACGGAGGGCGACGGAGGCGAGAGCGAAAAGTTCCAGCAAAAGACCCCGGAGATTGGGAATCGGGACGCGCTTTCCCAGGGGAGGGTTGGTGATGAGCAGGGAGATGCTGCCCGGGGTGCAACCGGAAATTTGCAGAAAATCCCGGAAATCTTTTTGAACGAAGTTGGTCCGAACTCCCGGGATCCGGGCGGCCCGCCAGTTGCCGATGGTGGCCTCAATGGCGGTGGGGGAGAGGTCGGTGCCCAAGACAGATCGGACTCCTCCCAAGCGGGCGCGCTCGATCAGCTCGAGGCCGGAACCGCAGAAGGGGTCCCAAACCGTTTCGTCCGGGAAAGGGCCGGCGAGCCGAGCCATGGCGGCGGCGAGGGGGGGGTGGGAGGCGGCAGGAACGTCCTGCTGGCGGTAGGGGAAGCGGGGGTCGGGGGTGAGGCGGGGTCTGAGCTCAACCCAATCGCCGGCGGAGTCGGGATGGATCTCGATGGCCCAGGGGGCTTGCCGTGAGTCGTTGAGGAGATCAGGGCAAAGAGAGTAAGCCTTTTGGGCGGTTTGTAGGATGGCGGAGCGCTGGTGGCCTTTGGCGACAAACTCCAGGCGATAGCGAATCGGGCCCTGAGTGAAGGTTTGGCAAAGCTGCCGGGTGAGAGGGGAGGCAATCACGCGGGCGAGCGGATCGGTCAGATCCCGGCTTTTTGGGAGCGTTCCCAGAAGAAACGAGGCGGTGGAGAAGCAGCGAAGGGAATAAAGATCGTAGAGGCGGAAGGCGGAGGTGGGGGCGAGGGTTAGGAGACCGGGTCGGATTTCCAGAATGCAAAATTGGGCCGAGTGTTCCTTGATTTCCCCCGTGAGGATGGGCTCGAGTCCGGTGCGGCAACGAAGATGGATGCGGAGAGTGGGGGTATGGGGGAGGGTGGCATCCAGGAGGACAGAGGAGGGCTTTTGTTGGCGGGCGAGGTTGGCCTTGGCGCGTTGTTCCATGAGGTGGGGAAGGGGGGCGTCTTGGGAACGAATGAGGTCCAAGGTGGCGGATCCGCCGATCTTGTTGAGGGCTTGGCCGACAAACTTTTTTTCCCGGTCGATTTCGGACTTTTGCAGAAGTTGAAGAAGTTGGCGTTCCTCGGCACGTCCGGCGCCGATCTTGGGCAGGGCGTTCGTGGCATAACGTCGGATCTTCTCCGAGGGATCCTCGAGGAGGGAGAGGAGCCATTGGCGCACTGGCTGTTTGAGACTGGGTTGGTTGGCCTCCGAAAAACCGGCTCCCACAGCACGGATGAGCGCTACCCGGTTCGCGCGCTCCTGGGTGCCGGCTTGATTAAAACGCGGGACCTCTTCCTGCCAAAGCTGGATCCAGGGGAGTAAGCGGAGTTCCCGATAGAGGTCTTTGGTGGGGTTAGACTCCTTTTTAGCCATGCAAGAGGTTCGGTTTAACCCAGAGGAAGAACAAGGGGGGATTTCGGATCACGATTCGGATTAACAGCAAGATGAAGTAAATCTGAGCATAGGACTGAGAATGTCCTTGGGTGGGTGAGAGAGTGCTGGCATGCGAGCAAAACCTAGCCACCAAGAATGGCGGACGATTCTCCGGGAGCTGAGGTCACGGGGAGGTAGAGCTTGGCAGCGGAGCGAAACGGCTATGATCCATGGGATGCGGGTCGAGCTCATCACCACGGGATCAGAATTGCTGTTGGGACAGGTGATGAATTCCCATCCGGGGTATCTTTCCGGGAGGCTGGAGGCGATGGGGTTTTCGTTGGCGAGGCAGACGTCGGTTCCCGACGGCCGGGAGGCGATTGGGGAGGTCCTGAGGGAGTCGTGGGAGAGATGCGATGTGTTGCTGGTCACCGGCGGCCTGGGGCCAACCTCGGATGATATGACGCGGGAGGTGACGGCGGAATTTCTGGGCAAACCTCTGGAGTATCATCCGGACATTCATGAAAAGATTTTGGCGTATTTCCGGAAACGGAGCCTGACTCCGCCTGAAATGGTTAAGGTGCAGGCGTTGGTCCCCCATGGGATGCAGGTTTTGCCGAATGAGCATGGGACGGCGCCCGGTCTTCTTTGGGAGAATGGGAGGAAGATGTTAGTGCTTCTTCCCGGGCCGCCCCGGGAACTGGGGCCGATGTTTGAGGCCTGCGTGGAGCCGCGGTTGAGGGCATCCGCAGGGGCGGCGGTGGGGACACGAATTTTGCGAGTGCACGGTCAGGGGGAGTCGTTTGTGCAGGAGAAGTGCGAGGGCAAGCTGCGCGCGATGGGGCTGGAGGAGATCGGCTACTGCGCTCGGCCCGGGGAAGTGGACTTGAGGTTGAAATCGGCGGATGGGGTTTTGTTGGAACGGGCGGTGGTCTGCGTGAAGGAGATTCTGGGGGATGCGGTCTATGCGGAGGGGGGGGAGACGATGGAGGAGGTGGTGGTCAGGCTGGCGCGGGCCCAGGGGGTGCGGTTGGCCACGGCGGAGTCCTGTACCGGGGGGTTGGTGGCGAACCGAATCACGGATGTGCCCGGAGCTTCCGAGGTTTTGTTCGCGGGGTGGGTGACCTATTCCAATGAGGCCAAAGTGCGGGAGCTGGGGGTGAGAGAGGAGTCTTTAAAGAAATACGGGGCGGTGAGCGCGGCGGTGGCGGCGGAGATGGCCGAGGGGGCGAGGAGAAGAGCTGGG
>Ga0214917_10005800_pt1 | contig 13065 bp, 9 predicted proteins | sample LL_1208_BB_MetaG_FD_177983 | JGI IMG/M metagenome (GOLD analysis project Ga0214917, IMG submission 177983) | Freshwater microbial communities from Lake Lanier, Atlanta, Georgia, United States - LL_1208_BB | ecosystem: Environmental > Aquatic > Freshwater > Lake | place: USA: Georgia | collected... | reverse complement strand
GCGGGGCCCAGTTCGCCGGGGGGAGTGAAGAGGAAAAGGGAAAGGGGATCCGCCACTAGAATCGAGAGGGCACCAGATTTTTTTAAATGATCGATGGAAGGACGGGGATCGGCTAGGCAACCATCGCTTTCGGGGTAAGCGAGGATTCCAGCAAAAAGATTGGAAGCATCTTTTTCTGGGAAAGTTTCTGAGATGAGGATCTTCCAACCTAAGGCGGTTGCACGGGTGGAGATAACGGAGGTCGTCGAGGGGTGTAGGCCGGGAGTCAACCAGAGCGTCCGGCGATTTTTATCGGTCATGGCCGCTTGGGCAAGGGAGGCGGCTTCGGCGGCGGCTGTGCCCTCATCCAAAAGAGAGGCATTGGCGATCTCCATGCCGGTCAGTTCGAGCACCATGGTTTGGTAGTTCAGCAGGGCTTCCAAGCGACCTTGCGAGATTTCGGGTTGGTAGGGTGTATAGGAGCTGTACCAACCGGGGTCTTCGACGATCGCGCGGCGAAGTACGGGGGGGGTGATGGTGCCGTGATAGCCTAGTCCGATAAGAGAGCGGGAGAGCTGATTTGTTGCCAAAATCTTCTCTAGATCGGCCAAGGCGCGTGTTTCGGATCGGGCAGGGGGCAGATGGGGGGGGTGAGCGGAGGCTAAGCCTTGCGGAAGGGTGGCTTGAACGAGTTCTTCAAGAGAGGAGAGCCCGAGGGTTTGGAGCATCTCCTTTTCGGTCGCCTTATTCGGCCCCAGATGGCGAGAGAGAAAGGATAGATCGTCGGGGGCAAGGGAGGCGCTGGAGAAGCTTGGGGGAGGCGTGGGGGCGGAGGATTTTGTACGTTGAAGGGCAGATACGGGCACCTGATGAAAATAATAGGGGGAAGGAAGTTGGCAAGGGGGCGGGGAAAGTTGGTCAAAGGGGGATGGGAATAGTTAGTCTAAAGATATGCATCAGCATGTGGTCAAAAACTGTGGGTTAGATGTTCTGGCTCATGAACTGGCCGAATCATCTGATTTAAGAGGAGTGTCCGTCTCCTTTCATGAGGGGCGAATTGATTATGCGACGACCGGGCAGGGCCAAGGGGAGAGGAGCGCCGTTGGTTTGGCAGAAGCTGTTCGGAGTTTGGGGGGAGAGAGTGTCTGCCGATGGACCCCGCCGGATTCCCGTTGTGGGAAGTGTGGCCGGCTTCTGGAAGGGAAGTGGGAAGAAGGTGTTTTGCTTCGAAGGGAGGGAGAAAAGATTGTTTTGGAAAGGGAGAGTTGCCCGACGGCACCCAAATTCTGGCTTTGGAAGATGTTGAGTGGGGTCAAGCTGGAGGTAAGGCAATTGCCCTCGGTCGTGGGAGCCGGAAAAAAATGGAAGGTTCCACTGGTTTTGGCGATCGTTTGTGGTGCTGCGGGAATCATGGGGTGGTGGACGGAAGGGTGGATGGAAAAAGTTTTTTTTGTCTTTGCGTACGTTGCTGGGGGCTGGAAGACGGGAGAGGAAGTCATCCACCGATTACGAACGGGAGTTCTGGATATTCATTTTCTCATGTTGGCGGTTGCGGCGGGGGCTGCGGCGGTGGGGCATTGGGATGAAGGGGCTTTGCTGTTGTTTTTGTTTTCTTTCAGCGGGGCGCTTGAAGAATTGGCCGCCTACCGGACGGAGCGGGAGTTGGCAGGACTATTTAAAGCAGCTCCGAGAGAGGCGGTAAAAATTCTGGAGGATGGTTCGGAAGAACGGGTTGCCGTGGAGCTTTTGGAACCGGGAATGAAGGTGCGCGTTCGCCCAGGGGATGGTTTTCCAGTCGATGCGGAGGTGGTGGATGGCAAGACGAGTGCGGATGAATCCAGTCTGACAGGCGAGGCGGCGCCTGTGGACAAGGAGGTAGGATCTGTTGTTCTTGCGGGAACCCTAAATTTGTGGGGGCGGGTGGACCTGCGGGTGGTGCGTCGAGCCAAGGAGAGTGCTTTGGAAGGAATCCTGCGATTGATTCGGGATGCTCAGGAGCAGAAAGCCCCGGCTCAGCGGTTTACCGATCGATTTGGGACAAGATATACCCAGGGCATCTTAACCCTGAGTCTCGTGATGTTTTTGGTCTGGTGGGGTCTGGCAGGGTGGGGTCGACCCCAAATGGGTGCCGCTTTCTACAAAACCATGACTTTGCTGGTGGTGGCCTCGCCGTGTGCCTTGGTGCTTTCGATTCCGTCAGCTATTTTGGCAGGAATTGCTTCAGGGGCACGGAGAGGAATTCTTTTCCGAGGGGGCAGTCCAATTGAAAGGTTAGGGTCCATCCGGCGGGTGGCTTTAGATAAGACGGGAACCCTGACCACCGGCGAGATGAAAGTCCGTGGGGTGGAAGTCGAGGGCAGTTGCACGGAGGATCAGATATTGCAGGGAGCTGCCGCCCTGGCGATGCAGTCCCTTCATCCGGTTTCAGTGGCTGTCGTCCGCGAAAGTAAAAAAAGAGGGTTGAGAATACCCAGCCTCAAGGAGTTTTCTTCAGCGAGCGGGGGTGGACTGATGGGTAAGACGGACGAGGGGGTGGACTGCCGGCTTGGAAGAAGAAGTTTTCTGGGTGAACCCACTTGGGTAAAAGAAAAAGCAGCTCCAGCTCCAGGAGTTTCCGAGGTGTTTTATGAGGCTGGAAAAATGCGGGGAAGGATTCTTTTAGAAGATGAGATCCGCAAGAGCAGCCGTCCTTTGCTTGAATGGATGTCTAGGCAGGGATTGAAGGTGACCATGCTCACGGGGGATCGGGAGGCTGCAGCCCGACTGGTGGCAGAGCAGGTCGGGTTGAAGGACTATCGTTTTGGGCTTCATCCGGAGGACAAAGTCGCGGCAATTCGGGAGTGGAACGCTCAGGGGGAAAAGGTGGCGATGGTGGGGGACGGGGTGAATGATGCGCCGAGTCTTGCAGCGGCAGAAATTGGCGTTGCCATGGGAGCCCGAGGAACCGGGGCGGCTTTGGCGGAGTCGGACATCATCCTGATGCGGGACCGCTTGGAAAGTTTTGCGGAAGCTTATGATCTGAGCCGGAGAACCCGAAGGATCATCCTGCAGAATCTCGTGATTTCATTGGGAACGATTCTGGTCCTAGTGGTGGCGGCCATGGGGGCGATGATTCCGCTGACTCTTGGAGTGGCGGGTCATGAAGGAAGTACCGTTATTGTCGTTCTGAATAGCCTTCGTCTGCTGGCGCCCCGGCGAGGATTTGCCGAGTTGCGCGAGACGGGGGGAAGGGTGTAGGAAAGAAGTCATGCTTTGGCGAGCGATCCTCTTGTTTGGGGCGCCCGGTTCCGGAAAAGGAACTCAGGGGAAGATTCTTGGGACGATTCCCGCCTTTTGCCACATATCGTGCGGAGACGTGTTCCGTGGAATGGATCTGCGCACGCAAGTCGGACAGGCCTTTCTAAAGTACTCCAGTGCGGGGCAACTTGTTCCGGATCAGGTCACCGTGGATCTGTGGCGGCAGCACATGGAACATCTTGTGACCCTTGGAAAATTCAAGCCGGAGATTGACCATCTTGTTTTGGACGGCATTCCCCGAAACGTGGAGCAGGCAAAACTTTTGGAAACGGATCTCAAAGTGGAAGCCCTCTTTCATCTGGTTTGTCATGATCGTGCCAAGCTCGAGGAAAGACTGCGGCGGAGGGCTCTAAGGGACAACCGTCTGGATGATGCGAGTGACGCCGTCATTCATGACCGACTGCTGACCTACGAACGAGAGACGAAGCCCGTTCTCGAGTTTTACGGTTCGAAAAAGGTGAAGGAAGTTGACGCCGAGCAGTTTCCCTTTGAAGTGACGCGCGACATTTTGAACCAGGTCGAATCCAGCAAGACCGGGCGTGCCAGGAAGGCATCGGCCGGGGTTGGTGTCTAGGGCGTGCGGATCGTTTTTGCCGGCACGGGGGAGTTCGGGGTTCCCTGCTTAGAGGCGTTAGTTGCCTCAGATGAACATTTTGTCCTTTCGGTCATTACCCAGCCAGACCGGCCGGCGGGGCGTCAGCAAAAAGTGCTGCCTTCGCCGATCAAGGAGTGCGCCTTGCGTCATCAACTCACCGTTTTTCAGCCTGAAGATGTGAACACCCCAACCGCCTTGAGTCAGATCCGATACCAGAAACCGGATCTGATGGTCGTGGTGGCGTATGGTCAGATTTTAAAAAAACCGCTTTTGGATATCCCCGACAAGGGTTGTTGGAATGTTCATGGTTCGCTTCTCCCGAGGTACCGGGGCGCTTCCCCCATTGCAGCAGCCATCCGGGATCGGCAGAAGCGGACTGGGGTCACGATCATGCAGATGAATGAAGGTCTGGATACAGGGGATATTTTGGGAAAAATCGCCACACGCATTCGTACCGGGGAAACGACGGGAATGTTGCATGATCGACTGGCGGGGAAAGCGGCTCCTTTGCTTCTTGAGCTGTTGGGGAAGGCGAAAAAAGGAAAGATTCGGAGTGTCCGTCAGAATCAGGCGGAATCCAGCTTTGCCCCGAGGATGAAAAAAGAGGATGGAAAGATTGATTGGAACAAGAGCCCGGAAGAGATCGAGGCGCATATCCGGGCGATGCAACCTTGGCCGGGTGCCTATACTTGGATTCCGGACGGGCAGGATCAAAAAATGTTGAAGATCTTCTCTGTCATTTTATCGAGAAGGGCGAAAGGAAAACCCGGGGAGATTGTGGAGGTGAATCCCCATGGAATTCTGGTTGCTGCCAAGAAGGGTGGAGTTCTCCTTCGGGATGTTCAGTTGGAAGGGCGAAAACGGATGACGGCAGCGGAGTATGCCCGAGGGGCGGGATTGGTTCCGGGCGTTGTTCTCGATTGAGTCCGGCCTATTTCTTGAGCCACTTTTCTTTTTTAAGTGCGACCTTCCTTTGGATTGCTTCAAACGGTCCCGGATCCTTGCCGGCGGCGTAAAGATCCGCCCGCTGGAGGATGGAAAGGATATAGGCTTTGGTGGTGGGGAAATCCATGGCCAGAAGGAAGTCTTCCGCGCGCAGGGCTTGATTATCACGAGCCCAGCGCCGCGCGTGGGTGATTCCGGCGTTGTACTCGGCCAAAGCAAAAACTTCCGGGCGATCGGCGTTCGACCAGCGTTTCATCGCTCTGGCGAGGTACCAAGAACCCGCCGAGAGGTTGGTGCGAGGATCAAAAAGATCGGTTTCATGGAACGAGCGGACACGGTTGGCCTGAGCCCAGTCGTGACCTGCACCCGGGGTGACCTGCATCAGACCCCGTTCCCCGGCACTTCCGGTGGCACGAGGCTCAAAGTCACTTTCTCGCCAGACGACCGCCCGCAAGAGTGAGGATGAGATGCCGGAACGGGCGGAAGCCTCTTCAATCAATGGGCCAATCTCCTGGGAGCGGTGGAGTTCACCCATCCAGGAGATGGCAATCAGAACGGCTGGGGTCAAAATGACCGCCATAACCGCTAGAAGACGAGGGCGTTTAAGAAGCATGCCCAAACAGGATAAAGGGAATGATCATGAAGGGAAAGCGGTGGAAACTTGCATCCGGAACAAAAAGAGCGCAGAGCCAAGGGGTGAATTTCCCTGAATTCGTTAGAGTCGCACCCGAATTGGGCCTAGATCGGCTATTCGACTACGGGATTCCTGAGCGTTTGCGCGGTAGGATCGCACTGGGACAGCGTTTGCGGGTGCCTTGGGGGAGGAGAAGCATCATGGCTTACGCAGTGGATTTTCCAAAAGAACCGGAGGTGGAAAATGTGAGGGAAGTTGAGGAGGTGGCCGGGGAACGGCCCTTGATTCCTTCCGGTTTGTGCCAACTGGCACGCTGGATGGCGGACTATTATGCCTGTGATTTGGGGGCGGCCCTTCGGACGATTTTACCCGGCCCCGTCCGTTCGCATGAAGGAGGCGGTAAAATGGCTTGGTGGATCGAGCCAATTCCGGGGCGTCACGATTTGGCCGATCAAATTTTAAAAAACGCAAAATCCCAGCATAAAGCATGGATTCATCTCCAGGCCCGTGGGGGTGGCTGGCTGACCCATTTGGTGAAAGAAACGGGGTTGGGAACGGCGGTTTGGAGGGCTTTGGTGGACCGAGGCTTGGCGGAGCGAAGTGAAAAACGATTTGTGCAAAATGAAGAAGCCACAGAGGCGGGATGGGCGGACGCTGAGAAGAGACCTGAAATGGGGCAAGAGCAAGTTCAGGCCATGGAAGCTTGGCGTGAGGAACGGCGAAAAGAACTCGGGGGGATGCCCATTTTATTGGAAGGAGTGACGGGAAGTGGCAAGACGGAGATTTATTTACGGGCGATGGAGGAGGTTTTGGCCGAGGAAAAAAATGCCATCATTCTCGTTCCGGAAATCTCCCTGACTCCGCAGACCGTGGCCCGTTTTCGGGGGCGATTGCTCGGACAAAGAATCCGGCTTTCCGTTTTGCACAGTGGCCAGACCGTGGCGGAGAGGAGGGAGTCTTGGCACGAGATCCGTGAGGGTAGAGCCCGGGTTGTGATTGGAGCCCGTTCCGCTCTTTTTGCGCCGCTTGAGAACGTGGGGCTGATCGTCGTGGATGAGGAACATGACAGTGGATACAAGCAGGCGGAGGCTCCTCGTTACCATGCGCGAGATTTGGCCGTGGTGAGGGGAAGAATTGAGGGGGCCCCTGTGATTCTGGGGAGTGCGACTCCCTCTTTGGAAAGCGGGTATAATGCGGATCGAGGGAAGTACCGAAGGGTGCGACTCACTCAACGGGTGGACGGAGCCAAGCTGCCCAAAGTGCATATCGTGGATCTCCGGAAAGAAGATAAACCGGCTCATGGGGGGCCGATTCTTTTATCCGCGGATTTGGCAAAGACGTTGGAAGACCGCAGGAAGAAGGGGGAGCAGAGTCTGGTTTTACTGAATCGGCGTGGATATGCACCAAGCGTGCAGTGTCCGCATTGCGGGAAAGTGGAGGAATGTGAGAGGTGTGCAGTTCCGATGACCTACCATCGGGGAGAAGGGCGATTGCGATGTCATTTCTGCGATGCGGAGAGACCTTCCTCTGGAAAATGCAGGGAGTGCGGTTCCCCTGTGCTGAAATATACCGGGGCGGGAACGGAGAGGTTGGAGGAGTCGGTATCCGAAAAGATGCCCGGAGTGCGATTGACGAGGATGGATTCGGATAGCATGAGGGTTCGGGGAGCCCATGCGAAAGCCCTAGCCGCCTTTCGGGAGGGCCGTACCGACATTCTTTTGGGAACCCAGATGATTGCCAAAGGACTGCATTTTCCGAAGGTGACCTGCGTGGGCGTTGTGGGAATCGATGGGGCGCTGAATTTGCCCGACTTTCGTGCTTCCGAAAGGGTGTTTCAGCTTTTGGTGCAGGTTGCCGGCCGGGCGGGGCGGGGGGATGTGGCCGGAGAGGTTTTTGTTCAAACCTACACCCCATTCCATCCGGCCGTTCAATTTGCGCGGCATCATGATGTCGATGGCTTTCGTGAGCAGGAACTCGAATATCGAAAAGCACACGGCTATCCGCCCTTTCGTCGGGCCATCCTGATTTCTTTCTCCGGCCCCAGTGAAGCGCAAACCCGAGCCTCGGCCGAGCATGTCGCCAAAAGGCTCCGTGTCCTTTGGGGGAGCCGAGTGGAGGTCCCGGATCCGATGCCGGCCCCAATCGCCCGAGTGGAGGGCAAATTCCGGTTTCACCTATTCCTTCTTGTGGGAAAAGTGGGCGAGGTGATTTCCGATTTGAAGAGGGAGGTTTTGGCGCCCAAGTGGCCGAATGGATTAAAAACAGCGGTCGATGTTGATCCACAGGACCTTCTTTAGATCGAATCCTTTGCCCCAGTCTGATAGGTTGAAGGTCCATGGATAGCCTGTTCCTCACCACCGCAATTGATTACGCAAACGCGAAACCCCACCTTGGGCACGCGTATGAAAAGGTTTTGACGGATACCTTGGCCCGTTTTGCCCGTAGAAGAGGGGAAGATGTCCGGTTTCTGAGCGGTTTGGATGAGCACGGACAGAAAGTCCAGCAAAGCGCCGCCAAAGCCGGGCAAAGCCCCCAAGAATTCGTGGACGGCATCAGCACCCATTTTCTTGGGTTGTGGAAGGATTTGCGCGTCGAACCGGATGATTTTCTCCGGACCACGGAAGTTCGTCACCGCAAGTTAGTGCAGGAAGTTCTGACCAAACTTCATGCCCAGGGGGATATCGTGAAAGGCACCTTCCGGGGATTTTACAGTATTCGGGCCGAACAGTTTCTGACGGAAAAAGAAAGACTGCCCGATGGCACATGGCCGGAAATCTTTGGTGAAGTGGTCGAACTGACAGAAGAGAACTACTTTTTTAAGCTCTCGAAATATCAGGATTGGTTGAAGGAACTTTTGCAAAAACAGCCCAGCCTGATTTTTCCGGAATTCCGGGCCAAGGAGGTGCTGGGAGCCTTGGAGAAACCTCTGCCAGATCTTTGCATTTCCCGACCCAAAACCCGTTTGGCTTGGGGCATCCCGCTACCCTTCGATGAAAACCAGGTAACCTATGTTTGGTTTGATGCCCTTCTTAATTATGTGACAGGGGCGGGAAGCGGAAAAGGTCGGCTTGAGGATTGGAGCCCGGCTGTGCATGTGATTGGAAAGGATATTCTGGTTCCCGCTCACGGAATTTATTGGCCCTGCATGCTGAAGGCGCTTGGCCTGCCTATTTTCAGGAAACTTCTCGTGCACGGATTTTGGACCCGGAAGAGCGAAAAACTGAGCAAGTCCACTGGCAATGTGGTTGACCCGAAGGAACTAGCGGAAAAATACGGTGCTGACTCTTTTCGTTACTATGTTTTGCGCGAGATGGCGTTGGGACACGACGCGGATTTCGATGAACAATCCTTGGCGGCTCGCCGCAAAGGGGAGTTGGCCCATGAACTTGGCAATCTGCTGCAGCGGGCCGGGTCCATGATCGGACGTTATCGAGAAGGGAAGATTCCTTCTGCGACGAACCCTGATGCAGTTTCCGAGGCTTTTAGGGCCACCGTTCTGGGAGCCTTGAAGAAATGGGACGAACTCATGCAGAACCATCAAATTCACCTCGCTATGGGAGAGCTTTGGAAGGGGGTACAGGCCGGCAATCAAATGATCGAGGCCCGGGCCCCTTGGAAACTGGCGAAGGATCCGGCCAAGGCCGCTGAATTGGACGCTACTTTGGCTGATGCCATGGCGGTTCTAGAACTTGTTTTTGAGGAAGTGGAATGTGTGATTCCCGGCACGGCCTCTGCCGGGTTGATCCAGTTGGGGTTGACGGGGAAGGTGGCGAGTCGTGCCAAAGACTGGCCCCAATGGCCCGCTCATCAAGCGGGTCGTGTTCTCGGCAAGATCGAACCACTCTTTCCTTTGTTGGATGAGGAGAAGCCCAAGGCTTCATGACACGGCGCGCAGTTGCATACGGGGGAAGGGTCGGGCATTTTATTCTTTCAAAAGGAACCTGATTTATGAGCACAAAACAGTACGCACATCCTGAATCTTTAGTGGAAACCGATTGGCTGGCTCAACATCTCAACGAACCCGGAATCCGTATTGTTGAAAGCAATGAAGACGTGCTGCTGTACGAGACGGGACACATCCCCGGGGCAGTGCATATCGACTGGCGTCGGGATCTTCAGGATGCCTTGGTGCGTGACTACATCACCCCCCAAGCTTTTGCAGAGCTCTGTATTCAGAATGGGATCACTACCGAAACCACTGTTGTTTTTTACGGGGATAAGTCCAACTGGTGGGCCTGTTACGCCTTGTGGGCCTTCCGTTTATTTGGGCACGACAAAGTCAAAATCCTCAACGGCGGTCGAGACAAGTGGGTGGCCGAAAATCGATCTTTGACCCGTGAGAAAACAAAGGTGACTTCGGCGCAATATCCAGTTCCCACCAAGAGGAGGGACAGTGAAATCCGGGCTTTTTACGATGATGCATTGGCCTTTAGCCAGAAAAAGCTGCCCCTGATCGACGTTCGTTCACCCGGGGAATTTAAAGGTGAGGTGACCCATATGCCGGAATACCCACAGGAAGGTGTGTTGCGCGGAGGTCATATTCCGGGCGCAAAAAGTGTTCCGTGGAAAACGGCCGTGAAAGATGATGGTACCTTCAAGTCGGCTGAAGAACTGGCAAAAATCTATCTCGAAGGATGTGCGCTTTCGCCCGAGAAGGAGGTTGTTGCATACTGCCGCATCGGCGAGCGGTCCAGCCACACGTGGTTTGTTCTGACGTATCTTTTGGGGCTCAAAAACGTCCGAAATTACGACGGATCTTGGACGGAGTGGGGAAATCGAGTGCGGGCCCCGATCGAACGTTCCAACTAGCCCAAGCCCGAATCAGTTACTGGGCGGGGTATTGGGGGCGGGAGGCGTGGCGGAAGCGGGCTGATAATCAGTCATGTTGCTGACCTGTTTTTGGGCCATGCGGTATCCCATGATATTCAGATCAAAGGTCATGTAGAAATTTGAGGGGACCGGAATGTTTAAGGAGGGTAGCTCGGATGTTTCGTAGGAAAAATCCATTCCCTTCATCGACGCAAGGAACCAGGCAACATCGACATCCTCCGTTAACTTTCCTTTTGTCTGGATGATGCTGAAGTCGTTTTGGTCGATCCAGATCGTGCCTCCGACCTTATTAATGACTTTTTCTTCGCGGGTGGAATAGGGTTGGTCGTCCTTCGGTGAGAATTTAATCACAAAGCAAGGGCGGTTGCGGATTGTCTCATCCTGTACCCGTTTGTACTGGAAGCGGGGAGCAATTTTCCCCATGTCCAGCATGGCATTGACCTTCTTGGCGTCTTCCACGTCCTTTTTGGATGAATCGTCATCATCATCGTCTGATTTCTTCTGGGAAGACTGCAAACCCCGTCCTCCGGTCGCACCGGCATAGGTTTTGTTGCTGGAAGAGTTGTCATCCCCCTTGGAGTCATCATTGAAGTCCGCGCTGAAGGTGATGTCTTTGCCGGGCTTGATTTTGGCCGTTACGGTCTTGGTCTTGTCGGGAATGACTTTGTTGTCGTCATCCAGACGTTGGGTCACGAGCTTCAGTTGGTAGGTGAATCCTTCCCGCAATTCCCGCAACTCCTCGTCCCGGCGGATGGCGTTCTTGATGATTTGATCCACCGACAGTTTCGAATTATCAGCATTGGTTGAAACGGGGGCTGGGGAAGGTACTGCGGCGGGGGTAGGGGTGGGTGTGGGGTCAGAGGCTGGGACTGCCTTGGCGACCCGCTCGTTATTGACCTCTTCGTCGCAGGTGGTTTGGAAATCAGGACTGCGACCCGGGTCGCGGGAGTTGACCTGGGCAAAGAGGGGGCTGGCGAAGAGGACGGATGAAAGAACGAGAAGGTTGTGTTTGCGCAAATGCATAGTTCCCCTATCTACCCTATTTATGTCTCACATCAAATTATATATCCCTGGTCCGGTCGAAATATCCCCTTCGGTTCTTCAGGCCTTTGCCAAGCCGATGATCGGGCACCGCGGAAAAGGATTCCAGGAACTGTATGCGAGGGTACAACCCGGTCTTCGGCAACTATTTCAGACTCAACAGCCTGTCTTCTTGGGAACGGGGTCGGCCTGGTCGGTGATGGAGGCGGCGATACGCAATCTGGTTCAAAAGAAGGTGCTGGTTTGTATGAACGGGGCTTTTTCTGATAAGTGGTTTGATGTGGCCCAGAAGTGCGGCAAGGAGGCCGGCAAGGTGCAGGTGGAGTGGGGTCAGGCGATCAAACCGGAGATGGTTGAAAAGGAACTTTCCAAGGGAGGATACGATGCCTTGACCCTCATTCACCACGAGACTTCGACCGGAGTATTAAGTCCGCTGGGAGAGATTGCCAAGTTGGTCCGGAGCAAGTTCCCGGACGTGATGCTCATTACGGATACTGTTTCCTCCTTCAGCGTGATGCCGATTCCTTTTGATGAGTTGGGTTTGGATGTGATGTTGTGCGGCACCCAGAAAGCCCTGGCCCTGCCTCCTGGAGCGGCACTTTTTTCCGTCAGTGAACGGGCGTATGCCAGATCGGAAAAGGTGAAGGATCGCGGCTACTACTATGATTTTCATGAATTCCGCAAGCAGGCGGAAAGCAATATGACTCCGTGCACGCCTTCGATCTCCCATCTCTATGCGTTAGAGGTCAAACTGGCTGAAATCGAAAAAGAGGGGATCGCCCAAAGACACGAGCGGCATCGGAAGAATGCGGAGCGGGGGCGGGCTTGGTTGGCGGCGAACGGTTTCGAGGTGTTTCCGGAAAAAGGCTATGAATCGCTCAGTCTGACCTGCGGGAAAAACACACGGGGGGTGGATGTCGCCAAGTGGATCGCCTGGCTGAAAGATACCCATGGGGCGATCTTTGATGGAGGATACGGAAAGATGAAGGGCTTGAATTTCCGCGTTTCCCACATGGGGGATGAGACGGAGAAGGGAATGGAAGAGCTCTGGGGCCGGCTGGCGGAGGGATTAAAGAAAATCAGCTAAAGCCTTAAGCGGCTTTGCGGGATACCTTGCGTTTGAGGATCGGGGCTTTTTGCCCCTCGGCCACGGCCTGATTGATGATGACTTCCTCGATATCGTCACGGGAGGGAATCTCGTACATCAGATCCAGCATCATCCCTTCCAACAGACTTCGTAGGGCGCGCGCTCCGGTACCTTTTTTGAGAGCCGATTCGGCCAAGGAGCGAAGAGCGTCGCGGGTGAAGTTCAGTTTCACCCCTTCCATACCGAGCAACTTGGCGTACTGGCGGGTCAGCGAGTTTTTCGGGTCGGTCAGCACGGAGATGAGTTCGTCGGCCGTCAAGGGGCTGAGGTGGGTGAGAACAGGAAGGCGGCCAATGAATTCAGGAATCATGCCAAATCGGAGCAGGTCGTCCGGTTCGGTGTAGCGGAGGAGTCCGAGCCCATCCTCGGGGACGGATTGAGAAGAATATTTACCCGCTCCAAAACCGAGAGAACGACCTCCCAGACGTTTGTTGACGATTTCTTCCAAGCCGACGAATCCCCCGCCGCAGATAAAAAGAATGTTCTGTGTGTTGACCTGGATATGTTCGGCTTGAGGGTGTTTGCGGCCGCCCTGAGGAGGGACGTGGCAGATGGTTCCTTCCAGAATTTTTAAAAGTCCTTGCTGGACCCCCTCTC
>Ga0214917_10005797_pt1 | contig 13071 bp, 12 predicted proteins | sample LL_1208_BB_MetaG_FD_177983 | JGI IMG/M metagenome (GOLD analysis project Ga0214917, IMG submission 177983) | Freshwater microbial communities from Lake Lanier, Atlanta, Georgia, United States - LL_1208_BB | ecosystem: Environmental > Aquatic > Freshwater > Lake | place: USA: Georgia | collected... | reverse complement strand
GGCGCCGGCCGGGGTGGAGGCGGCAGACCTGCAGACGCTGCGCCAGCGCTTCGCCGGGCAGCGGGTGTTCCTGTACATGGGCCGCATCGCCACCGAGAAGAACGTCGAGGCGCTGCTGCGGGCCTGGCGGCTGGTGCAGCCGGCTGGCTGCAGGCTGGTGGTGGTGGGCGACGGGCCGCTGCGGCCGTCGCTGATGCAGGTCTACGGCGACGCTGAGGGGGTGCACTGGTGGGGCTATGAACCCGAGGCGCAGAAGCGGCTGGCACTGCTGCAGCTGGCGGAGGTGTTCCTGCTGCCCTCGCTGGTTGAGGGGCTGAGCCTGGCGCTGCTGGAGGCGATGGCCAGCGGCACCGCCTGCGTGGCCACCGATGCGGGCGCCGACGGCGAGGTGCTGGAGGGGGGAGCGGGGATCGTGATCAGCACCCAGGGCGTCACCACCCAGCTGCGCACCCTGCTGCCGGTGCTGCGCGACCAGCCGGTGCTGACGGCCGAGCTGGGCCGCCGCGCCCGCGACCGGGTGCTGGAGCGTTACACGCTGGCGCGCAACCTCGACGCCCTCGAGGCCCTCTACGCCGATCTCACCCGCCAGCCCCTGGCGGCCGCCTGAGGCACGCGGCAGCCAGCGAGCCAGGGGGCGCGGAGCGCACCGACCCGCAGCCGCAGGAGGGTGGAGCCGGAAGCGATGGGCCCGGCCCGTCTCTCGTCGATGTGACCCGGCAGCGCAGGGGGATGCGGCCGCTTCAGCCCCACAAGGAGCGGCCCAATGCACAAGATCAGGCGCGCAGGCAGCACAGGCGAACGCCGGTGGCGCCCTGCCGCTACGCCTCCTCCCACTCCGCCTGCCGCGCGCGGATCGCCTCCAGGCCCACCAACCGGTTGTAGGCGTCGAAATCCAGCATGCTCCCCGCAAAGCCGGCCACGCCGCCGTGGGCCTTCAGGTGAGCGGCCCACTCCTGCAGGGCCCGGGCGGCGGTGAACACCGAGCCACAGGGGTGCGCCACCACGGCATAGCCCAGCTCCTGCAGATCCCGGGCCGAGAGCAGGGGCGTGCGCCCGCCTTCGATCAGATTGGCCATCGAGGCGGTGCCGCAGGCGGCCAGCACCCGGTTGGCGGCGCGCATCGCTTCCACGCTCTCCAGCGCCTCGACGAACACCAGATCGGCGCCGGCCTCGGCGTACAGGCGCGCACGGCGCAGGGCCTCCTCGAGGCCGAGCACGCCGGCGGCATCGGTGCGGGCGGTGATCACCAGATCGCGATCGCGGCGGGCGGCCAGGGCGGCACGCAGCTTGGGCAGATACTCCTCCACCGTCACCACCTGCTTGCCGGCCATGTGGCCGCAGCGCTTGGGATAGGTCTGATCCTCCAGGAACACCGCCGCCACGCCGGCACGCTCGGCCGCCTGCACGGCCCGCACCACGTTGTTGGCGTCGCCGAAGCCGGTGTCGAGATCGACGAAGACGGGCAGCGCGACCGCGGCGCAGATGCGTTCGTACTGGCAGATCAGCTCCTGGCCCTCCAGAAGGCCGATGTCGGGCATGCCCAGCAGGCTGCCGGAGAGCCCGAAGCCGGCGGCGGCGATCGCCTCGAAGCCGGCCTGCTCCAACACCCGCGCCGAGAGCCCGTCATGGCAGCAGGGCATCTGCAGGATCTCGGGGGCGGCCAGCAGCTGGCGGAAGCGGGTGGTGCGACGCATGGGGCTGGAGCCCTCGCCGGCGCAAGCGACGGGGCGAAGACGGCGGAACGCTCTCCAGGATGCAGCCCCGTCCGGGCTCTGCCCGTGGAGCCCGCGAGCAGCTCTCAGTAGCGCTCCGGCCGGGGCCGGGTCCAGGTGATCGGATGGCCAGCGGCCCGCAGCGCGGCGGCGCGACGCTCCAGCCGCTCCCGATCGAGGCGCCAGAGGCGATAGAGACCGGCGCGGGAGAGCTCCACGGGCTGCAGGCCCTGCCAGAGGGATGAGGCGGCGGTGGTGCGGTCGATCACCACCAGGACGGTCGGCAGCGCCGATGGCGGCGCCGGATGCTGGCCGGGGCGCCGCTCGTGGCGCAGGCGATCGGCCAGGTTCACCAGGCCCTCCGGCTCGATGCCTTCGTAGATCACCACGCGGCCGCTGTAGTAGTGCAGCGAGGGCTTGAGGATGCCCACCATCGCCAGCGGCTCGCGCGGGGCGGCCAGCCGGGTGGCGGCGGCGGCCATCTGGCGCACCGGCAGGCCGCGCAGTCGATCGCCCAGGGCCCAGCTGGGCAGCAGCGCCACCGGCACGAACAGCACCAGCGGCAGCTGCAGCGCCAGCAGCCGCAGCGGCGCGGGCCGGGCCCGCAGAATCCAGCCCAGCAGCGCCGCCAGGGCCCACAGCCAGGCGGCGCGCACCAGAAAACCCGAAGCCAGCAGCTCTGCGGGCAGCGTCGGCATCTCCGGATCGAAGATCAGGGGCACCCACAGGGGCGCCACGGCAAAGGCCAGAGCCAGCACCGCCGCCAGCAGCAGGCTCAGCCGCCAGGCCAGGCGGAAGGCGCGATCCGGATGCCGGCCATGGGAAGCCAGGCGCTCCTGGCCTGGAGACCGTCCGGCCACCGCAGGCTGCTCGGCGTCGCAGGGCTGCTCCGCGTCCAAGGGCTGTGCTGAGACGAGAGGCTGCTCCGGCACGGAACGCGACGCCCCGGCCGACGACGACGCAGCCGAGCCCACGGCCGACGCGACAGACGACGCTCTGGACAACCCCGCAGCTGACGAACCGGCCGACGCCACAGAAGCCGCCTCAGAGAACGATGCGGCCGTGAACGGGGCTGCGGTGGCGAGCCCAGCCTTCGGTTGAGGCGCCGGATCCGGCGGCAGCGCTCCGGTGGCCCCCCGCTCGGTGGGTTCCCCCGCCGGATGCCAGGGCCGCTGGCTCACCAGCGCGATCAGCAGCGCCGCGGCCGGCGTGGCAGGCAGCCAGTAGCTGGGGAGTTTGGTGGCGGCAGCGGTGAAGAACAGCAGGATCGCCAGCAGCCAGCAGGCCGCAAAGCGCGCCAGCGACAGCTCCGGCGCCACGCTCCAGGCCGCGGCCGGAAGCGGCAGGCCGCGCCACCGTCGCCACCGCAGCGGCCCCACGGCGCGCACCAGTCCCAGAAGCAGCAGCGGCGTCACCGGCAGGGCCGCCACCAGCAGCACCGGCGCGAAGAACCACCAGGGCTCCAGGTGGTCGTTCACCACCGCAGTGAAGCGCTGCAGGTTGTGGTAGCCGATGAAGCTGTTCCAGAAGGCGCTGCCGTCGCGCCATAGGGCCAGGCCGTACCAGGGGAGCGCCACCGCCGCGGTGAGCATCAGCCCCGGCAGCGGCCGAAGCCGCAGCAGAAGAGTGCGGCCCTCCCCTTGCAGCAGCGCGAACAGGGTCAGGGTGAGCGCCAGCAGCACCACCGCCACCGGCCCCTTGGTGAGCACCGCCAGGCCCAGCAGCAGCCAGGGCAGGGCCCAGGGCTGCGTCGCATCGGCCAGTCGCCGCCACACCGCCAGGAAGGTGAGCGACACCATCGCGGTGAACAGGGCGTCGCTCACGGGGATGCGTCCCCAGAGCAGGATCAGCGGCGAGAGGGCGAAGGCCAGAGGTGCCGCCAGCGCCGTCAGGGCGGGCTGCAGGAAGGCGGAGGCGACTGCGGCGCTCTGAAGCGCGGGGTTGGGGCCGGCACCATCGGCGGCAGCACCGGAGCGGCTGGCCTCAGCGCCCGGCGGCTGGGGCCAGCGCAGCAGCGTGTCGGCCAGGGCGAGCATCACGGCGATCGTGGCCAGCGCCGAGGGCAGCGACGAAGCCCAGCTGCCGAGGGGATCCCAGCGCTCCTGGCCCGGCAGGGCGTAGAGCAGCCCCATCAGCCAGTACACCAGGGGCGGCTTGTCGTAGCGGGGCAGGCCGTTGACGTGGGGGATCAGCCAATCGCCCCGCTCGACCATGGCGCGGGCGGAGGCGGCGAACAGCGGCGGGGTCTCATCCACCAGGCCGGTGGAGCCCAGGCGCCACAGGAAGAGCAGGCCTCCCAGCCCGGCGGTGAGCAGCAGCACCAGCAAGCGCGTGCGGCGGGGGAGGGCGGCCAAACGCATCAGGCGGCTGGGGCGAACCTATCGCTCCCCGGCCGCGGAGCTGTGCATCGCCCGACGGGGCGGCGAGCCGGAAGGGCCGGGATCCTGAGCGGCGACCGCGACCGCGGCGCCCTCCTGCGGCGTCAACCCAGCAGGCGATCCACCAGCGCCAGCTGCTCCGGCAGACACACCCGCTGCAGATCGAAGCGCTCCACCACCGTGGCGCGGGCAGCCTGGCGCAGGGGCCGATGGGCCGCAGGATCGGCCAGCACCGCCGCCACCTGCCGCGCCAGGGCTTCGCCATCGAAGAAGTCCACCAGCAGGCCGTTCTCGCCGTGGCGGATCACATCGCGCAGCGGGGCGGTGTCCGACCCCACGACCAGGGCACCGCAGCTCATCGCCTCCAGCAGGCTCCAGCTGAGCACGAACGGGTAGGTGAGATACACGTGGCAGGCACTGACCCGCAGCAGCTCATGCAGCACCGGGTGCGGCACGGTGCCGACGAAGTGCACGCGCGCGCGATCCAGCCGCCCGCCCAGCTCCGCCAGGAGCCTCTGCCGCCAGCTGCCGCCGCCGGGCGGAGGGCTGCCGTAGCTCACGCCATCGCCACCCACGATCAGCACGTGGGCCTCCGGGCGCAGCTCCTGCAGCAGCGGCAGCATGCGCAGGAACACGTGCACGCCGCGGTAGGGCTCGAGATTGCGGGCCACGAAGGTCACCACCTCAGCGCCGGGGCGGAAGGTCAGGCCCGCGCGCTCCAGCCGCACCGTGGCCGGGCCATCGGGCCGGATGGCGTCGGTGTCGATGCCCTCATGGATCACGCTCAGCCGGTCGCGGTAGGCCTCGGGCACGGTGCTGGCCTGCCAGGGGGTGGGCGCCAGGCCCCAGTCAAGATCCTGGAGGGCGATCAGCTGCACCGCCCGCCGCAGCCGCAGCCGGGTGCGCTGGCGCCAGCCGGAGCCTGGAAACTCCGGATCGAAATCGACATCGCCTCCCCGCAGCTGATAGACGAACTCCACCTGATGCAGGACCGGCACATCGGGCAGCAGATCCTTGATGCCCAGCAGCTCACCCCAGCCCGGGTGGCCGATCACCAGATCGGGCCGCAGCCCATCGGCCAGCAGGCGCTCCAGCAGCCGGCCCACCGCCTCGGCCCGCAGCGCCTTGGTCTGCAGGTCGCCAACCCACGGGTGGCAGGCGGGCACGCCACCGGGCGGCATCGGGTCGTAGCGGTGCAGCGGGATGCCCTCCAGCGGACGGGCCGTGGGGCCGCCGATCGCCACCACCCGGTCGCCGCGCCGCTGCAGGGCCGGCGCCAGATGCCGGTACTGGCCCGGGAAGTTCTGATGCACCAACAGGAGGGTGCGCGCCCTGGCCTCCGTCATCGACTCCGACTGCAATCCGCCCAGCCTGTCGCCTCGGCGTCTTGCAGCCCAGACGCCAGCTCAGGATTCCGCCGCCGACGGCAGCGCTGAGGGTCCCTCCCACAGCTCACGGCGGCGGTTGAGCAGCACCACCGACACCAGCGCCAGGGCCACCCCCAGCCACTGCAGCGGCCGTAGGTGCTCATCGAGCAGCACCAGGCCGCAGAGCAGCGCGAACACCGGGGTGAGGAAGGTGAGGGCCAGGAAGCCGGTGAGATCACCGCTGCTGGCGAACCAGAAGAACAGGCCGTAGGCCAGGGCCGAACCGAGCAGGGAGGCGTAGGCCATCAAGGCCCAGTCGACGCCGTCCCAGGCGGGCCAGAAGGCCAGCCAGCCGGATCCCTCCTGCAGCACCGGCGTCAGCACCGTGGCCGCCAGCAGCGGCAGGCCGCCGATCAGCATGTGCAGGGCCGTCACCTGCAGCGGATCGCTGCGGCGCGTGGCGTAGCGGCAGAGCACCGTGCCCACCGCCATCGCCGCCGCCGCCCCGAGCATCCACAGCTCGCCATGGCTCCAGGCGCGGCCATCGAGCACGGCGGGGCCCATCAGCCACCAGTGCTGCAGCAGCGGCGCCGGCAGGCCCAGGCAGAGGATGCCGAGAAGGCCCAGCAGCAGGCCCAGCCAGCCCACCGGGTTGATCGCCTCGCCGAACAGCCAGCGGGCCAGCAGCGCCACGAGCAGGGGCTGCGAATCGATCAGCACCGAACCGAGGCCGGCGCCGGTCTGCACGAGGCCACGGGCCAGCAATCCCTGAAACAGGGTGGCGTCCACCAGGGCGAACAGCAGCAGCGCGGGCCAGTCGGCCGGATCGATCCGGCTGGGGCGGCCCAGCAGGCGGGCGGCCAGCCAGAGCACCAGCCCCGCCGGCAGCAGCCGCAGCGAAGCCACCAGCAGCGGCGAGCCGCCATCGAGCAGGGGGCGCATCGCCGCCATCGCCGTGCCCCACAGGGCGAAGGGCAGCAGCATCAGCAGCCAGCGCAACGGCGAGGGGGGCATGGAGGCCTGCGGGGTGGCCACCAGGATGCCTGTTTTTAAGATCCAGCCGGAATCCCTCACCACCGCGAGCAAACCGATGCCCTGGCCCTGGCGCCGCAGGTCCCGCCGCGCGATCGCACGCATCGCCATCGAGGGGCCGATCGCCGGCCCCACCCGCACGCGGGTGCTGAAGGCCCTGGAGCAGGTGAAACAGCGGGGTTGCCCGGCGCTGCTGCTGCGCATCGACAGCCCCGGCGGCACGGTGGGCGACAGCCAGGAGATCCACGCGGCGATCCTGCGGCTGCGGGAGTCCGGCTGCCGCGTGGTGGCCAGCTTCGGCAACATCTCCGCCTCCGGCGGCGTGTACATCGGGGTGGCGGCCGAGAAGATCGTCGCCAATCCCGGCACGATCACCGGCTCGATCGGCGTGATCCTGCGCGGCAACGACGCCTCACGGCTGCTCGAGCGGATCGGCATCCGCTTCGAGACCGTCAAGAGCGGCCTGTACAAGGACATCCTCTCGCCCGACCGGGCCCTGACGGAGTCGGAGCGGCAGCTGCTTCAGGAGCTGATCGACGCCAGCTACGGACAGTTCGTGGGCGCCGTGGCCGAGGGCCGCGGCCTGGAGGAGCAGGCGGTGCGCGCCTTCGCCGACGGGCGGGTGTTCACCGGAGCCCAGGCACGCGAACTGGGGCTGGTGGATGCCCTCGGCGATGAGGAGGCGGCGCGGCGCCTGGCGGCGGAACTGGCCGGTCTCGATCCGGAGCGCAGCAAGCCGATCACCTTCGGCCGGACGCCGAAGCGGCTCGGCCGCTTGCTGCCAGGGAGTCGGCTGCTGGCCACGCTGCAGGAGCTGCTGCAGCTGGAGCTGGCCACCAGCGGCCAGCCCCTCTGGCTTCACCGCCCCTGATCCGCCCCCACTGCAGCGAGCGCCAGCCCATGAACCCTGATCTGGAACTGCGGGCCCTGCGGGGCGCCACCACCGCCAGCGCCAACACCACCGAGGCGATCGGTGAGGCGGTGAGCGAGCTGATCGCGACCCTGGTGGCCCACAACGGCCTGGAGGGGCTGGAGGCCAGCAGATTGCTGTCGATCACCTTCTCGGTGACGGCCGACCTCGATGCCTGCTTCCCGGCGGCGATCGCCCGCCGCATGCTCAACGGCGACGGCATCGCCCTGCTGGACTGCCAGCAGATGGCGGTGCGGGGAGATCTGCCCCGCTGCATCCGGCTGCTGGCCCATGCCTGGCTGGAGGCGGAGCGACCGCCGGTGCATCCCTACCTGCGGGAGGCGAGCCGGCTGCGGCCGGACCGGGCGGTCCCCCCCTGCGGCAACGCGAGCCGGTAAGCGGTCCGGCCACCGGGGCCGCAGGCCGCCCGGACGGCTGCTGAGAATCCAGGGATTGCGTTGCAGCGCCCATGTCCGCCTTCTCGCGCTTCCGGGCCGTCGCCGCCGGGGCCACCCTGGCGGTCTCCGCCGCCGGCCTGATGTCCCTGACGGGGGCCGGGCCGGGCCCGCTCAACCCGGCACCGGCTCGGGCCCAGGGCACCCCGGGCTTGTTCGAGTTCCGCTGGGACAACAACAAGGATTTCCGCAAGCTCTACTTCTTCATGACGGACACCACCCGCATGAAGCGTTCGGACTATTACCTGATCCTCAAGCCCAAGGATCGCAAGACGGCCGCGCTGAAGCTGACCGTCAAGCTTCCCGATTACTGGCAGGCCGATCTCGATCCCAGGCAGATGAAGCTCTGCGTGATGAAGGAGGGCGGCATGCTCGCCCGCACCCGCTGCCTGGAGACGATCCCGTCGACGATTGAGGTCTCACCGAACGGCAAGGTGATCGAGGTGTTCCCCAACACGCCGGTGTCCGACAACAAGACGATCGGCCTGCACATGGAGCTGTTCAACCCGTTCAACGCCGGGATGTATCAGTTCAACGCCTTCATTCAGCCCCCTGGCGATATCCCGGTCTCGAGCTACATCGGCAGCTGGCTGATTCAGATCGATCCCGGCTGAGGCCGGTGCGCCAGCCGTCTCGGGCCCTCGCGGCCATGGCCCCACCCCGGCTGATAAGGTGGCCGGCTGACGCATCAGCAGGACCCGGCAGGCCATGACCAAACGCACCCTGGAAGGAACAAGCCGCAAACGCAAGCGTGTGTCCGGTTTCCGCGTGCGCATGCGCACCCACACCGGCCGCCGCGTGATCCGCGCCCGCCGCCGCCGCGGCCGCGCCCGTCTGGCCGTCTGATCGCGGCGCACCCGTGGCCCTGCCGTCCGAACACCGGCTGCGGGGCCACCGGGTCTTTGAGCGGCTCTACCGCAAGGGCCGCCGTCTGCAGGGGGAGTGGCTGGTGCTGCGGCAGCTGAACGCCGAACCCGGCCTCCTTCCTCCAGAGCTTCGCCCCCATCCCGCCAGCTCCTGGCGCTGCGGCATCGTCGTGAGCAGCAAGGTGCACAAGCGGGCGGTGCGCCGCAACCGTCTGCGTCGCCTGTTGCAGGAGGAGCTGAGGCGCCATCCGCCCCAGTCGCGTCGGCCGCTGTGGCTGCTGCTCAGCCTGCGGCCCGGCAGCGCCGACGTCGCCGAGGAGCAGCTGCTGGGAGAATGCCGGCAGCTGTTGCATCAGGCAGGCCTGCGCCCATGAGTGAAACCAGTCCAGCCGGAAGCGGCAGTCCGAACACAACGGCCCCGGCCACCGGCGTCGCGATCGACGAAACCATCTGGTACGAGGGCGGTCCGGCCCGCGGCGACCTGATCGTCGGCCTGGTGCTGCTCTTCACCATCGTCGGCATCCCGCTGGCGGTCGGGGCGATCGTGCGGGCCCTGTGGCTGCGCTACCGGATCACCAGCCGTCGCATTGAGGTCAACGGCGGCTGGCTGGGTCGCGATCGCAGCCAGGTGGTCTACAGCCAGATCCGCGAGGTGCGCTCGGTGCCACGGGGCCTGGGCACCTGGGGCGACATGGTGCTGGTGTTGAACGATGGCAGCAAGCTGGAGATGCGGTCAGTGCCGCGCTTCCGCGAACTGGAGACCTACATCGAGGAGCGTCGCCAGGCCCGCGGCGGCCGCAGCACTCCCAAGAGCGGCTTCGCCCAGCCCGCCGCCTGAGCGGCCGCCTGCGCAGCCCATGTTGCTGTGCGGCCGCGTCGCGCCCCTCCGGCCCCACCGCCACGCACACGGGAGGCGCCACCAGGAGCCCCCACCGCCACGCAAGGCGCCACCGCCGGACCGGGCCAGGTCCACCCTGGAATTCCCTGCATCCGCGGCGGCAGCCGCCCGCCTCAGCGCCACCCGGAGGCCCTGCCGCAGCTGCCGCGTCCCATCGGCATCCAGTGATGCCCCACCCGCAGCCTCCGTCCATCGGGCACACTGGCTGCCGATCCCGTCCCTTCCTCCCCGAGCGCCCCTGCCGTGATCGGCTACATCTCCGACAACCTGCTGCTGCCGATCCTCGACTTCTTCTACGGATTGGTGCCCAGCTACGGGCTGGCGATCATCGCCCTGACGGTGGTGATCCGTCTGGCCCTGTTCCCGCTGAGCGCCGGCTCGATCCGCAGCGCCCGCCGCATGCGCATCGCCCAGCCGGTGATGCAGCAGCGCCAGGCCGAGATCAAGAGCAAGTACGCCAACAACCCCACCAAGCAGCAGGAGGAGCTGGGGCAGCTGATGAAGGAGTTCGGCAGCCCCCTGTCGGGCTGTCTGCCCCTTCTGGTGCAGATGCCGATCCTGTTCGCCCTGTTCGCGACGCTGCGGGGCTCACCGTTCGCTGACGTGCCCTACACCTTCAACGTCAAGGTGCTGCCGGCCGAGCAGATCGCGGCGGTGGAGCCCAAGCCGTTCAACAGCCCCAGCCATTCGATCTTCGTCACCGCCACCAACCACGTGCCGGTGATCGGCACCCTGGAGAAGGGCACCAAGCTTGGCGTCGGCGACACGGAGGCCGTGAAGCTGCACACCCGCACGGGGGACAGCTTCGCCTCGGTGCTCCAGGGGGTCGACAACGGCGAGAGCTTCGCCCCGACCTGGAGCGTCACCAAGGGTGACGGCATCGTCAGCGTCGATCCAGACGGCACCATCCATGCCCTCGCCCCCGGCGACGCCACGGTGGAGGGCAAGATCCCCGGCCTGGCGGCCCGCAGCGGCTTCCTGTTCATCAAGGCTCTCGGCCAGGTGGGCTTCATGACCGACGGCGCCGTCAACTGGGACATCGCCGTCCTGGTGGCGGCCTTCGGCGCCAGCCTGTTCGTCTCCCAGATCCTCTCGGGGATGGGCATGCCGGCGAACCCGCAGCAGAGCACGGCCAACAAGATCACGCCGGTGATGATCACGGCGATGTTCCTGTTCTTCCCGCTGCCCGCCGGCGTGCTGCTCTACATGGTGGTGGCCAACATCTTCCAGGCGGTCCAGACCTTCCTGCTCAGCCGCGAGGCCCTGCCCGACAACCTGCAGGCGATCCTCGACAAGCAGATGGCCCAGGCCGCCACCACCGTCACCGCCACGGCCGGCGGAGGCTCCGGGCCGGGTGGCCGACTGCCGTTCGAGCCCAAGGGCAAGAAGTGAGCCCCTGTGAGGTCCCCCAGCCCCCCGCCGTTGCGTCGATGAGCGATCTGCTCCAGCCCCTTCCCCTGGCCGAGCTGCGGCTCCTGGATCAGGGACGCCGCTGGCGGGTTGATCAACGCATCGCGGATCTCGAGAGCCTGACGCCGGTGCAGGGATCGATCCAGGCGGTGCATCACGGCACGGCCCTGGAGGTCACGGCGAAGGCGGAGACGATCGTCACCCTCCGCTGCGACCGCTGCCTGCAGCACTACAACCACGCCCTGCGGGCGGAGGTGCATGAGCTGGTCGAGCTGCGCGGCCAGGGTGAGGCCGGCATGGCCGTCGATCCAGACCTGAACCTGGAGCTGGCGCGCGAGGGCATGCCCGAGGGAGCTGATCTGGACGACCGGCTCGATCCGGCCGGCCGCTTCGATCCGGAGCGCTGGTTGTTCGAGCAGCTGAGCCTGAGGTTGCCGCTGGTGAATCGTTGCGGCGACGACTGCCCCGGTCCCGCCACCTGGAGCAGTGAGCCCACAGGCGTCGATCCGCGCTGGGCGGCGCTGGCCGAACTGGGAGCGATCGGCAACCGCGAGGAGGACTCCCGGCCCGACGCCGGCCCCGCCACTGACTCTCACGAGGCATGAGGGGTGACGGCGACATGGTCGGATCAGGCCGGCGCTCCAGCCTCACCCGGGCCGGAGTCCTGAGAGCGGGCCGATGAGCAGCCCCGCCTCCATCGCCGATCAGCTCGACCTGCTGATCCGCGCGCGCACGCCGATCCTCTGGATCCGCAGCCTCGAGGAGCAGCGGCTGGAGCGGCTGCTGGAGCAGCTCTGCGAGCGGCTCGGGGGCCGCCTGCTGCTGCGCTGGGATTTCATCAGCGGGCTGGAGGGGGCAACGAACCGTCGCGGCGAGGCGGCCCGCAACCCGCTGGCGGCCCTGGAGGCCCTGCAGGGCCTGCCGCCGGAGCAGGGGGCGATCCTGCTGCTGCGCGATTTCCACCGCTACAGCGACGACGCCGGGGTGTGCAGGCGGCTGCGCAACCTGGCCCTGAGCCTGCCCGAGCGGCCCCACACCCTGGTGATCAGTGCGCCGGAATGGCGCCTGCCGCCGGAGCTGGAGGACTGCGTCCATCTGATCGATCTGCCCCTTCCGGATGCTGGCGAGATCGGGGTGCTGCTCGAGGCGATCGCCAAGGCCTGCGGCACGCCGCTGGAGCCGGGTGTGCGCGAGCAGCTGAGCAGCGCCTGCCATGGGCTGAGCGAGACGCGGGTGCGGCAGCTGGCGGCCCGGGCGCTGGCGCGGCGCGGCCGGCTGGGGGCCGATGACCTGGCGGAGGTGCTGGAGGAGAAGCGCCAGGCGATCGCCCGCAGCGAGCTGCTCGAGTACTGCCCGAGTGAGGCCTCACCGGCGGACATCGGTGGCCTGGAGGTGCTGAAGCACTGGCTGGAGCAACGCCACCGCGCCTTCAGTGACGAGGCGCGCCGCTACGGCCTGCCTTTGCCGCGGGGGGTGCTGCTGGTGGGCCCGCAGGGCACCGGCAAGAGCCTGACGGCACGGGTGATCGCCCACAGCTGGGGCATGCCGCTGCTACGGCTGGATGTGGGGCGGCTGTTCGCGGGCCTGGTGGGGGCGAGTGAGGCGCGCACGCGCGAGATGATCCAACGGGCCGAGGCGATGGCGCCCTGCGTGCTGTGGATCGATGAGATCGACAAGGGCTTCGGCTTCGGGGCGTCCAGCGGCGGCGGCGATGGCGGCACCAGCCAGCGGGTGCTGGCCAGCGTGCTCACCTGGATGGCGGAGAAAACCAGTGCCGTGTTCGTGGTGGCCACCGCCAACGGCGTCGAGCGGCTGCCGGCGGAGCTGCTGCGCAAGGGGCGCTTCGATGAGATCTTCCTGCTGGAGCTGCCCAGTCGGGCGGAGCGCCACGCCATCCTCGACCTGCAGCTGAAGCGCCGCCGGCCCGAGCATGCGATCCCGCTGGAGGTGCTGCTGGATCGCACCGAGGGATTCTCAGGGGCGGAGCTGGAGCAGACGGTGATCGAGGCGATGCATCTGGCCTTCGGTGATGGCCGCGAGCTG
>Ga0214917_10005796_pt1 | contig 13072 bp, 7 predicted proteins | sample LL_1208_BB_MetaG_FD_177983 | JGI IMG/M metagenome (GOLD analysis project Ga0214917, IMG submission 177983) | Freshwater microbial communities from Lake Lanier, Atlanta, Georgia, United States - LL_1208_BB | ecosystem: Environmental > Aquatic > Freshwater > Lake | place: USA: Georgia | collected... | reverse complement strand
ATACACTTACTTAACAGCAGAAGAATCGGCTGTCATTTTTTTTTTTAATTTAATTTCATTTAATAAAAAAAAAATATGAGTTCTCCGACTTCTAAAATTTGTACTCTGCGTCGTAAAATCAAAAGATACACGAGGACAGAATTGGAGGAGATGGCTATTGCGAAAGGGAAAACACGGACACAAGTGCGTCGTCTTTCTTATGTTGAATTATGTCATTTCCTGAGTATTCCAACGGACAATAGTAAATTTCGTTTGCGGAAAAAATCACGTCGTATCCTCAAGACCAAAAAGACAAAACCTCCTTCCATGAAAACCAAATCACCTACCAAGAAAACTCCTTCTAAAAAACCAGTCAAAAAACAACAGACCAAAAAACAAGAGGAGGGGTGTATACCGCGAAGTTACAAAACCATCCATGCTCATCAACGCCGTGTCGTGGAATTCCTGCAACATCATCGTGGTCTTTTAGTGTTCCATAAGGTTGGTAGCGGCAAGACTCTTACGGCCGTGGTGGTCAGTCAATGTTACCTGGATCAATTCCCGACTCATCATGTCATTGTTGTGGCACCCGCCGGTCTTCTTGATAATTTTAAGAAAGAAATGGAGACGAGTTATAAAAATCTGAAACACCGAGATCGATACCGTTTCTATTCGTATCAAAAATTTGTCACGGAGGCCAAAAAGAGAAAAACAAATTGTCGAAACACCCTCTTGATCATTGATGAAGCCCATAATCTCCGTACCCCGTTCAATGAAAAGAAAAAAGAAAAAGGTGGGATCACAACGGCGTATCTCACCGCGTGTGCAAGGAGTGCGCACAAGGTTCTTCTGCTGACCGGTACACCATTATACAATAATTACAAGGATGTGTTTACCTTATACAATATGGTTCGATCAGATGGATCTCCTGAGATCCCGTATGCGGTGATCCATCGACGAACCGCGAATGATTCGGATCTGATTGGACGAATGAGATGTCTCATTTCTTATTATGATCCCGGTGAAAGCCCCAAGTTTCCTACACGAACCGACAAGAATGTGTACATCGACATGTCGCCTGAATATGAAAAGAAATACAAGAATGTTGTCGAATCCATTCTTGAAAGCAATTGTCCCGATTTTCTGAAAGCCATCTTTGGTGGAGACAAGAATCTGGTTGCTTTTTTCAATGGGGTCCGTCGATCCGTCAACAACCTGGATAACAGCCAGGCTAATAATAAATTAGCCTATATCGTACGAAAACTAGAATCCACTCCTCGTCATGAAAAAACTCTCGTGTTTTCGAATTTTTTGGATGCCGGGGTTCGTCTCATCACCAAAGCCCTCCCGGGTAAAATAAAATACGCCATTATTGATGGAAGCATATCCCCCAAGAAACGACAATCCATCGTCGATGAGTTCAATCAAGACAAGATCCAAGTTCTCTTCATCTCCAAAGCCGGTGGTGAAGGGCTTGACCTGAAAGGGGTACGCCGTGTCTATATTATGGAACCCACATGGAATCAGGCAGGACTGGAACAGGTTATCGGTAGGGCAAGACGATACGAGAGTCACGCCCATCTTCCTGAAAAACAAAGGAACGTCAAGGTCTATCATCTTCTCCATATTTTTGACAAGGACAAAGCTCAATTGACTCCCATCCGTGAATACCTGAACAAGATCCGCGAGGATCCGATTGCCGGAGCCGAGAACAAAGATTACCCCATTACACCTTATGGCAACAGTTTTGATCTTTTTCTCAGCATGTTCCTGAAACGAAAACAAATCATCCTGGATCATCATCTGGAAACCTTGAAAAGAGTCGCCATCGAGAATCAGTCTTGTCCCTAAATATCACGTCCTGGAAAGAAAACAAGAGTTCTAAAGATAATTGTCTTTAGAACTAACTTTATTTTAGGTGGTCATCATTCTATCTAGATTCCACATGATGGAAAGATAGAAAAAAAGAGGCCATCCGATCTTACGACAGCCCTAAAAATCAAGTTCTAAAGAGGAATGTCTTTAGAAATCTTTTTTTTCTTTCCAGGGCGTGTATCTATCTTTCCATGTTATTTTTTCCTTGAAAAGAGAGTAGACAGGCTTCCACGGATAATAAAAAAAGCAATACCCATCTCCACCATCATAAAGATAATTCCCAATACCAGATACAGATTCCAATATTTTTTTTCTTTGGAGAGGATGATCATGTTTTCTGGATCCTCTTTGGCCGTTTCCATTAATTCTTGTAAACGATCATGATAAGAAACGATCCCGGTGCCGATATAGACAATCGATAAAAGATGAGACTAATCGAAAACACACAGAAGCCAGTGGCTGCATCTCCAAGGATTGAACCCGGGTCATGTGATAAAATAAAAGAGCCAGTGTCGTCAGAAGCACGCTATAAGACAAGGTACCAAAAAACACATTTTCTGGAAACCACAAATTCATTTTTAATTTCCAAAATAAAAACAAAATCTCTTACCGTAAAAATCCAAAAATCATTTCTCTTTTCGATGGTTTCTTCTAAAAGTATTTAAAGACGTATCATTCCTTTAAATACCTTTAGAAGAAAAAGAATTAGGAATAAAATGATTTTTGGAATCTACGGTATCGGATGGCCTCTTTTTTTCGATCTTTCCATCATATGGGGAGTTGTAGTGAGATCACACCGTCTTGATGATTTTGAGAGATATATATATTTTATTTTTTATCATCAAAGAAAGAAATGACAAACACGATACACGGGGTTCTATCCTTCTCGGAACTCCCTTTCTTGAAACCGTATGATTCATCAGTATTGAATTTTATCCTGATGAAAGTGTATAGTGATATCCTCACTGATGGGGAATGTTATACCGTCCGTTTTGTGTCTGAAAATGTGCAGACGGGAGAAAAACTCCGTCTTCCTTGTTTCCATGTCCCGATCCCTTACATTAATGCTCAAATCGCAAAAACCATACCACCCGGAGATAGCGATCAGTACGCGAATTATTTTCTGGGTCTGATACTTCCCGGGTTTACTCCGGTGTCTCTGACTCTCAAATATGCGGATTGTATCAATTATATCAGTCTTTTTATCAATTCCGTCCTTGATGCGATCCGTATCGAACAATCGTATGTTTTTGCATCCACAAGAGATTTCCGTTTTTTTGTCCATAAGAACATGATCCCCAATCCGTTTGATCAGGGGAATCCATCCCCTGCCTGTTATACGACGAATCGAAGATGTCATCACGAACAACAGTCCCTGATCACCCGGGTTATTCCTTACACGAGCGATCCTGTGTTTCAAGAAATGAAGATCTATGTGCTCGATAAACAAACCTCACAAAGCGGTTATGCGGGTGAAGAAATCACATCCGGGTGTCTGAAGACGTATCTCTTGTGTCCGAATGGTCCTAGTAATGTGTTTCCAGGAGTCGAGACACCCCCATTCCCTTATGGATACATGAGGATCGAATTACCCACCGTATACACAACCACAAGTCCTTGTAAGAACAATCCGGATTATGATCTTTTGTATTTCAGCGTTTCTTCGGAATTCAATACCCGCGACACGGTCACAGATCCTACCCGATACTGGTCTGTCAATTATCGGATGATGAAGAAATTCACCTCGGTTTCGACAGACAAACGGATCGCGTACGTCTTCTGGAGCCCGCGTGCGATGCTTTTTGTGCCTCCCAATTCCTCCGTTCCCGGGGTGGTTGAATGGGGTAACCGAAAAGGTACTATTCTAGGGACACCGGGAACATTATTTTTCCGTCTGAAACAACCCAATGCCCGTCTGTCCGCGTTCCTCGGATCTCTCCCGTGCTATGATACCCCCGAACAGAACCAGCCACAGACCATCCCGTGGATAAAAGTCTATGGTTCCATGACCAATTTTCTTCAATTGTAGATTACCGTCAGGTACTACTCCAGGACACACTTGCGGTACCATTATTGGTAATGGTTATTACCGCGGAGACAATTTCTGTAGTCCAATTTAAAAGATTCAGAGCTGTACCTGTGCTCACGCATTGCACATTGTTTGAATCACAGTTGCTGGTGCAATTTAAATTTGCAGAAGAGAAGTTAGACGACATAGCGGAACCACTTGCATTCGTGAATTGTAAAGTCCGTGGATTAAACAAACCAGTATCCGCGTATGCTGAGAATGCTTTCGAACACCCTTTGGAAAAATTAACGGTCGTCGCACCTTCGGATGGACATGTCTGAGTCTGAGGAAAATAAGTTATGGTTAAATAAATGTTGGAGATTGAATCATCAGTGATACTGAGCATCCAGGTATCTGGATTAGTGGATGTCTGTTCGAAACTCGATCCTGTCGGAGCCAAAGGAGGACAGAAAGAATTGGTTTGATCCTTGGCGCAATTTGCACTAGTATAAATAGATCTTGATGCCATTGGTTGGATGACTTGAAGCGTTGTTGCACCATTGATCGTAGTGATACACGCCTGATTCGAACAGCATACATCATTATTGCATATGTCATTCGCACTATCCTTCAAATTGACAAAAAAATCAACAAACACACCCTCTTCTCCGGTGTCTTCAAAAAAACAAGCCGGAAACCGAAAAACAAAGGTTAACTTACCGGATTGTTCACTGGATCGTTGCCACGTGATATACCTGGAAGCGTTGAGAACCTTTTTATCCCGATAAAAAGTAAGGTATCCTGATACGGGTCCGGAAAACGAAACCAAGACGGGAGCGAAAACGTCAGCGAAATCGTATTCCAGGATGTAAATCGATTTTTTGGTAGACAATAATGACGAGGTATGAGAAGGAAACCACGCTTGCCCTTGAAAATTATAAACTCTTTGGACGATGTTATTCTTGATAACATTTGATGGTACCCCGGTGACGGTTGTGGCAAGTAATTTGGGTAATGGTTCCGTCGAGTCCGTTTTTTCGTGTTGGAATGTCGCGGAATATCGTATGGGAGATATAGGTATATTTTCAATTGGAACGGACATTATTTTTTTATTATTGTCAAATGAAAAAAAAATTTTTTTATGAATGGTATGTCCTTTGACTTTAAATTCAATAACAAACAAATATCATTGTCATCATTGACAAACACTTCATGAATCATTGTTTCGGCGGGAATACAACGAACAACGTTTTGTCCCAGGCCATACACAAATCCCTGAATGCGAAAAGACGAGTTGACACCGAAATGAAAACGACTGAAACAGAACACAATGGATCGGTCCATGATAGATGACTGAAGGGGCATCATAAACGACAAAGATTCATTCGGACTCCAGAACATGGTTTCATCAGAAAAAGGCACCAGGATGGTTTCGTCGTGTGCATCCATGATTTGATATCTCCGGTAACTAAAATTCATTTTTGATTACACTCGTTGGGAAACATTTAAGACGTGTACCGCAAGGCATCAAACATCATGAAAATCGCAATTGTAGGTATGAAACACAGCGGCAGCACCATGCTTTTTTACATGGTACGACACGCGATTTCGATGTCTGGAAAAAACAATGAAATCGATGTGGTCAAATCCCATGAGTATGTGAATCATGAAAAGGTGATTGCAACGATTCGCGATCCCAGAGACACGTCTATCTCCGGATTCATGCGGTTTAGTTATCATCAATCAATAAATGGTACATGCAAAGACCCTATGAATCAACTCCGGTTATTTGGTGTGTTGCCCTTTTTGAATTATATGAGAGAGAATATCCTTCTGGCCTATGATGCCCTGTCTCATCCGCAACAACCTTTTCTCTTTGTGTATGAGGAATTCCATAGAGATCCGGTCTCCGTTATCAAAAATCTGTTTTTGGATTATCTGGATCTTCCTCTTACCCTCGAACAAATAGAGACGATCCTCGATCAACGTAAAACCTTTTTTTATCAGGCGGACATGCCAAGAGACCTTCAAGAGTATCTTCGTATCCAACGACAACCTCTGGAGAAATATGATAGATTATTAACACGAGATCATGACACTTCTGGTGGTTCATGCAATAAATGTATCACATTCTTCCCAATAGAGTACCAACGTATCATCCTTGAAGACGCCCTGGTCATGGATTTTCTAAAACGATTTTCTTATGTCCAAGACACGACTTGATTGACTTACAGGATTATTTTTCTTGAGAAAGATTTCCTTCTTGGAGTCGATAGACACGTTGGAAATAGGGTGTGAGTGTCTCATCATGGGTAATACAAATGACGGTTTTACGACGACACAACGTTTCCAAGAGAATAATTACATGTTCTCGAGCCTGGACATCCAGACTCGCGGTCGGTTCATCAAGAATGACAACCTTACAAGGCTTAAAATAACAACGCAAAAGCAACACCATCTGTTTTTCACCACCACTGAGGTTCTTTCCATTTTTCCCCACGGGCTGATCGAGTTTGGACAAAAACGTTGGTGTAAGAGGAAGTTTGGACAGAGCCTCTCGATCGACCGGGAGTTGATAAAAAATATTGTCGAGCATGGTACGATCAAATAACGCCGGATGTTGGGGCATATAAGTCACATGATGGAGAAGATGACTGATCCGTATCTCTTGGATATCAATGTCATCGATCGAAACTCTTCCTTTGGTGGGTTGATAATACGATAAAAGCATGCGCACCAGAGTCGATTTTCCGGATCCGATCTTACCCAAAATCAAAACACTCGTCTGAGGAGGGATCGAAAGATGTATATCTTTCAACAATACACGATTTGTCCCCGGATACGTAAACGAAACATGTTCGTAACGGATCCATCCTTCCGTGATCCCATCCGAAGATCCAGTACGTTCTTGATCACGAATCGATAATCGGTTAAGATCCTCGATAAATTCCCGGAGATGATGGATCGATGTTGCATAATAAATGTTATCCGTGGATTTACAGATTAAGGGGGAAAGGGTTTTGGATAAGAGAATAATGGAAGTAATCAGGATAATGAGTTTCCAATATAAAAGTGCCTGTTTGCGGACCAGAAACACGCCGACAATCAAGAGGATGATGAGAACGATATTAAAAAAGATAACGGTCGCCATTTTAATGTGAGAGACCGTGTTGACTTCGTGTTTTTGGGATTGAATCAGTTCTGTATTGTATTCTCGCAATCGTTGTTTTTCTTGATCCACACTATCTGCCATACGTATGTTTTGCCAATTATGAATCGTATCTTCGTAATGATCCATAAGATGATATTCTTTGGTGAAACGATCCGTGGCGAGTTTTTGAGCATGGAAATAAAGAACGATATACACGACTCCCATGATACCAAAGGAGACGATAGAAATGACTCCTAAACCCCAATGGATCCAGAAAAGAAACACGATGAAAAATACGATCCCGACAATCACAGGAAACAAAAACCGAACCCGATTGGAATAATTCTTGTATAAATGACCGGGCGCTTTGCTCAAACGATGCATGATTTCTCCCGTCCGAAGATCATCCAATTCAAAACGATGATGCAATACGTGATCCAGGACTTCCATGCGAGTGAATGCATCCAATCTGGGTATAATCAAACTGTCAAGATATTCAATCGTAAAATGTATGGCCTCCAAAAAGAACATGGCCAGAAAGAACCATAAAATCAGAGATATAAAAGGAGTCTTTTGTTTTTGTTTCTGTATCCTCTTGTAAAACGCTCCGGAAAAAAAAGAAAAGATGATGAGTTCCAAAGGAAGAAGGATGACCGTCAGGATGACATGAGGGATGAGGATGTGTCGATGAGATTTGGCGAATCTGGAAAAAAGATCTTGTTGTTGCATGAAAAGGATGATATATTTATTCTTGTCTCTATATTTTTATTTTATTTTCATTCATCAATTTATTGTGTGTAAAATTTGATAAAAAATAAAAGTAGGAAGAATAAAATATACATGAGTATCAACGTCGTTACCCAATATCAAACAAATTTTCGTCATGATTTGGGGTCTGTGACTTATTCGTATGTATGGTTCACGCCCACAAATAAATTAACCGTACTCGTTTTGAACATGAATGGAATTTTAGAACCAACGACAGATGATTTTTATATTCTGGATGTGGTCTTTGACAAGGAAGTCAATGTATTTACTCTGGACAAGAACAGAATCAATGGTACTTTACAACAGGGTAAAAGATTGGTTGGAGCCATCAACAATGTGCTCCGTAAATATAATGAAGATAAAAAAACCATTACATTTGCGATTCGGAATCTGTGCCACTCCAAGAGGAAAAGATTCCCTTTCTCGATGCAATTAGCCATCAATGATTGTGATTGTTGGTGTAATTGTCTAGCCAATAGTAGCACAGAAGCCTGTGCAAACTTTGCGACATGCTCGGATGGTTTTGGGAGTTGTGCAGAAGCATGTAGTGTTGGTAACGGAAACAATAATTTCTGTTGTGCGAACCAATCTACGTGTTGCGGAACCGTAGCGTGTACATCAAGCGTGAATTGTACCAGTTGTTGTCCGGCAACGACATGAAGTAAGGAGATTTTTACCAAAATGGCACGCCCTGGAAAGAAAAAAAGTTAGTTCTAAAGAAATTCCTTTTTAGAACTACCGTAAAAATCCAAAAATCATTTCTCTTTTCGATGGTTTCTTCTAAAGGTATTTAAAGGAATGATACGTCTTTAAATCCCTTTTAGAAGAAAAAGAATTAGGGATAAAATGATTATTGGAATCTACGGTAACTTGATTTTAGGCTATCATAAGATAGGATGGCCTCTTTTTTATCTATCTTTGGTATTTATGGTGATCAGACGCTAGCGTCGTGAAGTTGTTGTGGCGAATGCTGGATATTATAATTTTTCATTAAAAAAATCCTTCTTCTCCATAGAAAAACTGAACATTTGTTTTCATGGACTCGGTATGTTGTAACAACACCCTACTGAATTTTTCAAATGACATCACCACCACCAACAGAAGATGGTGTCATGGACTGTGTACGTCATTTGTTAAACACCTATGACGCGGCGTCCGTGCAAAAAAAGAGTTATGATTTCTTTATCCATCATCGTCTGAACAAGATCATCGAGGAAGAACCGATGATGGAGGTTTCTCTCGGTGAGAATCGCTATTATCGGGTCAAATTTGGACAGGTTTTTGTCGATCGTCCTTATATCGTTGATGAGAATCGTCAGATACGGTACATCTATCCAGAAGAAGCCCGTCTCCGGGATTTGACCTACAGTTCCGCGGTTTCGGTCAATCTGAGAACCTGTTTTGTAGAAAAATCAGGAGAGGAGGAAATCGAGACGGATCATCGTGAATTTTTCAAAATCCTGATCGCACGCATCCCCATGATGATTGGAACCTCCAAATGCAATCTGTACGACAAGACCGTCGAACAACGAAAACACCTCGGAGAATGTGAATTCGATAATGGTGGATACTTTATCATCCGAGGAAAAGAAAGGGTTCTTGTGTCTCAAGAACGCGTCAATCACAATATTGTCTATGTTTTTGAACAAAAATCCTCCAGCAAGTATTCCATGACCGCCGAGATAAGAAGCATGTCCGAGGAAACGGGACATTCCGTCCTTGTTCAAATGAAATCCACTCATGAAAAAAGAATCATGATGATCTTGCCTTATATCTCACAAGACATCCCACTCGGTTATGTACTGAAGGCCTATGGCGTGGATGGTGAAGACATACGTACCATGCTCGGCAAAATGGGAAACAGAGAAACGGATATGGTCGTGCGACAATTTGTCCGTGGCATCATCCGTGATGCCGAATCCATGGAAACCAGAGAAAACGCCCTGGCTCATATCTCTCAATTCGCGGTTCATAATGTATCCAAAGAACGCAAGATGTTCTACGTCAATCAGATCCTCCACAACGAATTGTTTCCTCATCTCGGAATCACCAGTACAAGAGATCAGAAGGTGTATTTCTTGGGACACATGCTCCACAAACTCCTCATGACGCTCACCAAAAGAAGAGTCATGGATGATCGGGACAATCTCAACAACAAAAGAGTGGAAGTCAGTGGACACCTCCTCGGTGAATTATTTCGGACTCTGTTCAAACGTTTTGTCCGTGCCATTGAACCACAATTAATAAAACGACCGGATGTGATGGTCGTTATTTCAAGGATGAATGTGATTACCCATGGGATCAAACATTGTTTTTCTACCGGAAATTGGGGGATTCCCAAATCGTCTTATATACGAACGGGGGTTTCACAGATTCTGAGCCGTTTGACTCATAATTCGTTCTTGTCTCATCTCCGACGTGTGCTGATCCCGATCGGGAAAGAAGGAAAAAATACCAAGATCCGACAACTCCATCCATCCCAGATCGGATTCATCTGTCCTCATGAAACCCCGGAAGGTCATTGTCTCGTTGCAGAAACACGCATCCTCGTCGAAGACGGATCCACCCAAGAGATTGGATCTATGAAAGGGTTTGAAGGTCGCGTTGTATCCCCTCATCCGGTAGACACCACCAACTGGTCTCTCTCTGGGATTTATAATCATTTTAAGGCGAGACCCGACAGTCTGTATGACATCCGTGTGGTTGGGGGTGCGAGCATCACCGCCTCGGGTATGCACCCTTTTCTTGTCTGGAGGAAAAAACGAGCGGTGTGGGTACAAACCCAGGATTTACAACAAGGTGATGCTCTCGCCTATCATTTTATTCCACGATACGGAGGGAAACGTCTTGCCCGGATCTTGGGTCTATCCTTTTCATCATTCCTGTATTCGAATGCTTCACCTTATTCGGTATATGGAGATCGTCTCGCGATTGAACTTCCCAGTCGTATCTCCGGGGTTCGTTTTGAACAGGATATGTCCGTCGTATGTCCATCTACGGATTGGTATCTTGTCCCGTCCTTTGGCAAAACCATGATGCTCAAGATGGGAAGTTCTACGACAAAATGGTTTCATCAGATGCTTCCTCTGAAGGAAAACATGGAGATCCCGGAGTGGATCCTGCAAGACAAGGAGACCATGGCTTGTTTTTTATCCGGAATCTTCTGTGCACTGGGGTATTCCTTTCAAAATAGTCTTGACCTGCGACGATATTCCCGTTTCTATACTTGGGAAAATTTTCATCGTTGGGTGAGTGGTCTTCGTGGACTGATACAACAAATCACGGGATTGCGATGGGATCTTCAATCCTGGAGAGAGGAAGATCGGATAGATATCGTGTGTCCTGGAAATAACAAAGACACCATGAAACTCCTTTTTCATAACGTGGGATTATGGTACGAACCGGAACGCGAACAGGAAGTGTATCTTGAGTGGATGGATGACGAGTCCTATGAGATTCATAAAGGACAATTGTATGTACCCCTCTTGTCCTGCAGACCCGTTCCTATAAGAGAGGTCATGGATTTTACGACCGTCTCTAAAAATCACACGTTCATTGCCAATGGATTTATTACCCATAATTCCGCGGGGATCGTCCGTAATCTGACCATGGCCACTCAGGTGACGACAAAGATCGATACCGTCTATGTAAGAATGGTGATTGAGAAAATGGAGGGTTTTCGTTCCATAACCGAACTCACCACCGTGGTTGGTGAAGATGATTTTTTCTACAAGATTTTTATCAACGGCAATTGGTTTGGGATCTCTACGGAGACCGGATTTTTTGAACACGTGTGTTCTTTGAAAAAAAAGGGATGTTTCCCCACCCAAGTCTCGATTTCTCTGATGGAATCGACGGAGATCCATGTGTTTTGTGATGAAGGACGTTTGATCCGTCCTTTTTTCTCTGTTGATCGTATGCCCACCGAAGACGATCTCCGTCAACACTCGATCGAAGAAATGATTGAAAAACGGATCATTGTGTTTCTGGACTCGTATGAATTGGAAGATAAAGTCATCGCCATGTCTCCAAAAGAAATCCATAATCCTCAAGGTGTACGATATGATTTGTGTGAGATCCATCCCTCTCTCATCATGGGACTCTGTGTGGCTCTTATTCCTTACGCGGATCACACCCAGGCGCCCAGAGTAACATACCACGCATCGATGGGGAAACAGGCCATTGGGTATTATCACACCCTCTGTCATAACCGTGTGGATACGATCTCTCATGTCATGTGGTATCCCGAAAAACCATTGATACGTACACATTACGGTGAGATGAGTGGATGTGATGCACTCGCGACCGGAAACAATATCATTGTGGCGATCTGTATGTACACCGGGTTTAATCAGGAAGACTCGGTCATCTTTAATCAATCCGCGATTGATCGTGGACTCTTCCGTTCTTATTCTTTCCGTACCATGCACATTGAAGAACGGAAAAAATCAACGACGTACACCGAAACCATCTGTGTCCCGGAACCCGCTCTCCGGAGTCGGAGTTTTAATTATACAAAACTCGGAGAAGATGGTATGATCCGTTGTGGTATGTTTGTGGGGAGTGGTGATGTGATAGTCGGTCGTGTACAAATCAAAACCTCCAAAACCGGTGTCGAAGAAAGGATCGATACGAGTGTAACCATCAAATCAGGTGAAGAAGGTGTGGTGGATCGTGTTTTTTCAGGCTGCAGCCCTGATGGATACCAATGGGTCAAAATCAAGATCCGTGTCATGAAGATCCCGGAGATTGGTGACAAGGTGGCCAGTCGTAGTGCTCAAAAAGGAACGATCGGGATGATTTTTCGTCATGAAGACATGCCCTTTACTTCCTCCGGCATCGTTCCTGATGTTATTATTAATCCTCTCTGTATCCCTTCCCGTATGACCATTAATCAATTGATTGAATGTCTCGGTGCAAAATCTTGCGCCCATCAAGGGAAATACACCTACTCAACACCTTTCACGTCTTTCAGCACGGATGTCGTTGATGCTCTGTCCAAACGTCTCCAAGAATGCGGATACGAACAACATGGAAACGAACCCATGTTCAACGGATTCACCGGACAGATGTACCCCTCCATGATTTTCATCGGACCCACGTATTATCACCGACTCAAACACCTCGTCAGCGCCAAGATCCACGCACGCAATCACGGAAGCCTTCAAGCCCTGACCCGTCAACCCCTCGAAGGCCGCTCCCGTGACGGTGGACTTCGCTTCGGCGAAATGGAAAGAGACACGTGTGCTGGAACATCAAACATTTCCCTGAAATGTGGATTGAGTATTCAA
>Ga0214917_10005794_pt1 | contig 13077 bp, 8 predicted proteins | sample LL_1208_BB_MetaG_FD_177983 | JGI IMG/M metagenome (GOLD analysis project Ga0214917, IMG submission 177983) | Freshwater microbial communities from Lake Lanier, Atlanta, Georgia, United States - LL_1208_BB | ecosystem: Environmental > Aquatic > Freshwater > Lake | place: USA: Georgia | collected... | reverse complement strand
CTACTTCGCCGAATCCAACCACCTCAAATTCAACCGTAATTTCGGGTTCCGGAACTGGGGTATTTTCTTCCACCTTTCAAAATTTGCAAAACAATACCACCTATTATGTTCGTGCCTATGCCAGCAATGTGGTAGGAACGGGGTATGGCAGTCAAATAACCTTTACCACTAAGAAATTGGGGGAAGCCAGCAACAGTCCGGCATTGAATTGCCAGCAAATCATTTCTCAAGGGCAAAGCGTGGGTACCGGGGTATATTGGTTGGATCCCGATACCAGCGGTCCGATGTTGCCGTTTCAATGCTACTGCGATATGACCACCGACGGTGGAGGTTGGACTTTGGTATTGAACTATTTTCACAGCGGCGGAAGCAACCCGAGCTTATTGGTATTGAGCAATCGATTGCCCATTCAAAATGCAACTTCACTTGGCAGCAATGAGAGCAACCATCCAACAGCTTGGGGGCATGTTTCAAACAGCCTGGCGAATTTGTTGTCGTTTTCTTCGGTTCGTTTTTACGGCCGAACATCGGGCCATGGGCGGATTATTCACTTTAAAACAACGTTGAACTCGGTTCGCACTTACATGAAAACAGGAATTGGATCGTTTACCGGAATAAATGCTTCCTTTTCCGCTTTGAGTGGACATACCGCCAATACTCCTGCGCAGAACGATGCCTATTTTAGCGACATGGGAAACCAAGCCTTGACGGAATTCCCATTCTATCGAGGTGGTCTATACCATTGGGGAATTCAGGGGTTGGGGAACCGATGGGAGGTGGATGATTTTCCCGGTGGTTTTGGGAATCATACCATTCATCAGGTTTGGATAAAATAGTCCACCTATCGAATCCGTATTCAAGGCACACAGGTTCATCGTATTAAAAATCATTCAAAAAGCATAGAAAAAACCTGCTGCAATGTTTGTTGCTCGTTTTCCCAACAATGCAATGCTGCCGCCTTTTTTGCTTTAAGGCACAATTCAGCATACCGGCTGTTGGATTCCAATACCGGCAAAACAGCTTGAGCAATTTGCTTAGGATTGACTTCGTTGCACAAGATACCGGCACCCGTTTCTTGAATAAGGGAGCGCAGTTCAAGGAGGTTGGAGGCCAAAACAGGAATGCCCGCCATCCAATAATCAAACACCTTATTGGGAAGAGAATACAAATAGTTGCCACTTCTGTTTTTATCCAAAGAAAGGCCCAGCCGACAGGCAGCAGCCAATTGCATCATTTGCTCATAAGGCATACGGGCTAAAAGACTTACCCTATTTTGCATTCCTTCGTTTTGGATAATATGGGGCAACTTAGGAAACACATCTCCGGCACCGACAATGAGCAAATGAACCTGTTCAGGTAAAAAATGAAGCGCTTGGATGGCCTCTTCGGCGCCCCGATCTACATTAATTCCGTTTCCTTGTAAAATCAGGCAAAATTTACCTTGAGCTTTTAAAGGCAATAGAGCCGGGTTGGCGGAAACGGAAATCAGTTGGGGCACATTACGCAAAACCACAAAAGGAAATCCATAGGCTTCTTCCAGCTTCTTGGCGATGGATGCATTTACGGTTATTCTGCCTGTGGTTTTTGGAACTAAAAAAGCTTCGAGTTTTTTCCAAATCCATTTTTTTATTGGCTGATTAAGCAGTTCGGGGACTTCGGTAAACCATTCGTGGCTGTCGTAAACCAAGGCAGCTCGTTGTGATTTAGCCACCAGCCATGCGGGGAATAGTGTGTCCAAGTCATTGGCGTAAATTACATCTGCGGGAACCTTCCGTAAGGCTTGAAACAATTTCCATTGCCATTCGATATAAAACAAAACCCCCTTTTGTTGCTTTGTAATGAGGCGATTTTGGGTATAGGGCCGTTGAGGCACATGAGATGAAAAGGGCCTTTGAAGGCCTGTTACAACAACCGAATACCGTTGTTCATGCATCCAAGTACAAACCTTTCTTACCCGTTGGTCTGTTTCTAAATCGGTAATAACGGCCACTGAAACGCGGAGAGGATTCATGCATCGAAGGTAAAAAAAGAGGGACTAGAACACCATTATCAAAAGAAAGCATTGGGATAAGAACAGCGATTGCGATTTACACAGCATAAGATTAATTACTTTAGAGCCGACTCAATGCTCTGGTATGCCTGACTTGCATGTGGTATCGTTTGACCGACCTTGGCCACCCAAGTATGGTGGAATTGTAGATGTGTACTGGAAAATTTCAACCCTTGAAAAACTGGGGGTACAAATTCGCTTGCATTATTTTGACTATGGCAAACAAGGCAAAGCCCCCAATCCATGGAATCAGATTGAAGCCATTCCGTACAAAAGGGAAATCGGTTGGAAAAGTCAATTGAGTATTAGGCCGTACATAGTCAAAAGTCGACAGACCAAAGCACTATGGGAGGCATTAAACCGGGATAATACTCCTATTCTATTTGAAGGTCAGCATTGTTCGGGTTGGTTAAAAGAATTGCGGAAAACCTGGCCGGATCGAGGTTTGTTCGTACGATGCCACAATGTTGAATTTAACTACTACCATCGAATGGCCAAGGCAAGTTCGGGTTGGAAAGCCGTTTTTTTTAAGATGGAATCCTGGCGATTAAAAAAACAAGAAAAAGAGCTAGGTTATGCCAGTGCTTTATTTCCTTTATCGGAAAACGAGTGCTCATTTTTTCAAAAATGGTCAGAAAATGTGCGTTGGATTCCGCCCTTTTTTCGAGACTCTGATGAACGTCCATTCGTTCCTCAAAACACGAGGGGAAATAGGCCCTACCTCCTTATGCAGGGGAATTTCACTCAGCCCAACCAGGCCAGAAGGCTAAACGATTTTTTTTTGGATTTCAAGGGTTTTGAGTATGATTTGATTGTAGCCGGGCAAGGATTAGACAAGACATCAAATGCCGGAATGAGATCCGTAATATGCATACCCTGTCCTGAGGAAGATTTGTTGACAGAATTAAACAAAGGTGCTGAGGCACATGTATTGTGTGGGGAATTCATGGGTGGTGTACCCCTGCGCATTTTAAATGCCCTGGCAAGTGGAAAGCCTGTTTGGGTAAATAGGGAATTGGCTTTAGGTTCGGGATTAGAGCCTTGGATACATCTTTATTCAAAGGCATCCGAAATAAAAGAGGGCTTAAAGACCACGGTTAAATTGGATTTGACAGATTTTCAAACCAAGTATTCAAATCAAGCATCTGCAGGTGATTTAATGCAAGCCATAGGTCTTAGTAAGCCCTAGGCAGAATCCATTACAGCTATAAAGAAAGCCATGAACACACTTAGCCTTGGCCTAAATTTCTATCTTCGCCCCAATGAGTACAACCCCTGATTTTTTCAAAAGCCGGGTATTAGGACATCCTGCCGGTCTGTTTGTGTTGTTTTTTACCGAAATGTGGGAGCGGTTTTCCTTTTATGGAATGCGGGTTCTGCTTATTAATTTTTTAACCATGGCTGCTGTAGGTTCAAATCCAGGATGGGAATGGTCAAGCAAGCAAGCAGGAGCTTTATTTGGCACCTACGCAGGCCTGTTGTATTTAAGTCCTATCGTGGGGGGGATTTTAGCAGACCGTATTTTAGGGTATCGACTGGCTGTATTGATTGGGGCATTGATAATGACCGCGGGGCATGCCAGTATGGCATTAGAAACTGAGGCATCGCTGTACATTGGACTTGGATTATTGGTATTAGGAACCGGGTTTTTCAAACCCAATATGATTAGTTTCATTTCGCAGATGTACAAAGATCTGCCCGAAAAGAAAGACGGGGCTTATACCATATTTTATATGGGAGTGAATGCCGGAGCCTTTTTTGGAATGCTGATATGCGGATACCTAGCCGAAAATATTGGATGGAGTTGGGGTTTTGGATTGGCCGGTATTTTTATGTTAATGGGTTCGCTGCAGTTTTGGTTGGCCAGGCCATTGTTTGGGGATTTGGGTGACCGCCCAAAAAAGAAATCAGAAAAGTTAGAAAATCAAACGGCAGTGCACACCGACTCTGAGCCTAGAAACCCTTTTACGGTTATGGACGGAATATTGATATTTATTGCTGCAGGCATTGGTTTATGCTACCTTTTCAATGACCCTCTAAGTTCCATTGCCAAGATAAATATAATTCCTGAAGCCCTATCTTTTGGCCCCTTAAATGGACCTGTTGTGCTTGCTTTAATTGGTTTAGCCGCCCTTTTGACAGTGGTGGTTAGCCGTTTGATTCGCTACAGCACACCTGTTCGAAATCGAATGATTGCTGTGGTTATTTTTGCTTTTTTTACGGTTTTCTTTTGGATGTCTTTCGAGCAAGGGGCGACCTCATTGGTGCTTTTTGCCCGTGATTTTACCCAGCGTACACTGACCGATTCGGCGGCGGTAGCCTATCGGATAATAAATGCCCTATTGACAACAGTTCCCCTTGCTATCATCACTTGGGTTTTAATTAAATTGCTAAGGGAAACCCGAAACACCATACCTAAGGCAAATCTGATAATGGGTTTTAGCTTTGTGGTGGTTTGGAGCATCGTAGGTTGGATGGTGTACAACGACAGTCAGCAACTGGCCTATCGAATTTCCATGCCCCTGGTCGAAAAAAGCAATGCCAATGGCGAGGTTAATTGGCTACCAAAAACCGAAGGCCAAACTTCGTTAGGGTTGAGCAAAGACACCTCAATCATGCTAAAATCTTCCGAGGAACTTTCGTCCGGGCAGATTGTATTTTTGCATAAAGAAAAAGGGAACTGGGTGTTGCTTGATTCAAAAACCGAATCAAAGATTCGAGAGGCATACCGGGAAAAAGGGATAGAAAGTGCCTTGATTCCGGCCAGGGTCTTGGAACCTGTTTCAAATTTGGTAGAAATCACAACCAGCTGGTTTTCCATATTAAATTCCTTTTTTATCATTGCGTTTGCCTCGTTGTTTACCAAATGGTGGGACAGCAAATACAATCCAAGTGTTGCTCAAAAATATGGATTAGGACTTATCGTAATGGGATTGGGCTTTGGATTTTTGGCCATTGGCTCGGCAGTTATACCCAAGGGGGCTGCCCCAGGCTTTGTAAAGGTTAGCATGGTTTGGCTGGTTGTAGCATACCTTTTTCATACCCTTGGCGAGCTTTGTGTTTCGCCTGTTGGCTTAAGCAATGTATCAAAACTTGTTCCGCCGCGAATGATTGCCTTTATGTTTGGAATGTGGTATTTGGCCATTGCCATTGGCAACAAATTGGCCGCCACTTTGGGAGGCCAAATTGAACATATCTCCGCCAATTACAGTTTAAGTACTTTCTTTTTGATATTCACCATTGTGCCTGTAACTGCAGGTATTTTGGTGGCGTCGCTTAATCCGTTGCTAAAACACCTGATGTACGGAAAATCGAAATGAATGTGCCAACTTTTCATGCTGTATGCTTAGTTTAAAGCTATTGTTAAAATCTGGCTAAAGTCTTTTTATCTTTGTCGAAAACAGAATCCCTTGAGTCCATACTTGGTCATTATTCCCACTTACAATGAAATTGAGAACATCGAGCGCATGGTTCATACCGTAATGGGGCTTCATTCAAAGTTTGATTTATTGGTGGTAGATGACGGCTCCCCTGATGGTACGGCCAAAGTGGTTGAAGGTCTTAAATCTACCTATCAAGGTAGGCTGAATGTACTGAACCGTACAAAAAAAGAAGGGCTAGGTAAAGCTTATTTGGCTGCCTTCGATTGGGGATTAAGTCGGGATTACGAATTCCTTTTTGAAATGGATTGCGATTTTTCACACAATCCTGCCGACTTAGAAAGGTTGCTGTTGGCTGCTAGGGAAGGTGCCCACATTGCCCTCGGCTCAAGGTATTTAACGGGAGTGAATGTGGTCAACTGGCCTATAGGCAGAGTGATTTTGTCGTACTATGCTTCAGCATATGTACGAATCATCACAGGGATGCCGGTACGCGATGCGACGGCCGGCTTCGTGTGCTATCGACGTGAATTTTTGCAATCTCTAGACTTAGAAAAAATTCGATTTAAAGGATATGCCTTTCAGATTGAGATGAAGTACATCGCTTTTAGATTGGGTTTTAGGATAAAAGAGGTTCCCATTATTTTCACGGACCGGCAAGAGGGGACCTCAAAAATTTCAAAAAAAATAATAAAGGAGGCTATTGGGGGGGTAATATCCTTACGTTTAACTCCGGCAAAGCGTTATCTAAAAAAATAAGCCATGTGGATAAACGGCGCAGAAGTATTTCGAGTTCAAGGCCGAGAAAAGTCCGATGTTCAAATTATCGACGGAAAGATTAAATCCATTGTTCCTTGGGGTCAGAGTTGCGCAGAAAATGGGGAAGAAGTAATTATTGCCAATGGCAGATGGTTGATGCCGGGTGCTATTGACGATCAGGTTCATTTCAGAGAACCGGGCTTAACACACAAAGCCGATTTACTGACAGAAAGCCGAGCAGCGGTGGCGGGAGGCATCACCTCATTTATGGAAATGCCAAACACAAAACCGCCCGCAACAACCCAGGCCTTGCTTGCTGAAAAATACGCATTGGCTGAAAGGCGTTTGCCCGCCAATTATTCCTTTTTTATGGGTACAAGCAACGACAACCTTGATGAGATTCTAAAAACGGATTTAAGTCAGGTTTGTGGACTAAAAATATTTATGGGTTCTACAACGGGTGGAATGTTGGTAGATAAGGATAGCATTTTGCGTGAGGTATTTCGTGAGTTTCCCGGTATCATTGCTTTGCACTGCGAATCAGAAGACCACATTCGACGCAATATAGATTTGGCAAGACAACGCTTCGGTGAGCAGGTTCCCATGGATTACCACCCCATTATTCGGAATGCCGAGGCCTGTTATGCTTCCTCGGCCCGAGCAGTAGAACTAGCAGTACAATGCAATACCCGAATTCATATATTGCATATCTCTTCTGAAAAGGAGCTCTCGTTGTTCCAACCTGGCCCCTTGGAAAACAAAAGAATCACCTCAGAAGCATGCATACACCACTTGTGGTTTAGCCAAGAAGATTACAAACAAAAAGGCAGTCTAATTAAATGGAACCCCGCGGTTAAATCCCTTCAAGATAGAGATGCAATCCGGCAGGCATTGTTGGATGGCCGCATCGATGTAATCGCCACAGACCATGCACCACATACCTTGGAAGAAAAAAGGCAGTCTTATTTTGATTGCCCCAGCGGTGCCCCTATGGTGCAGCACAGCGTTCAGGCTATGTTGGAATTGACCTTACAAGGTTGGATTAGTCCTGAACAAGTTGTTGATAAAATGGCTCACCAAGTAGCCCGATTGTTCAAAATAAAAAACAGGGGATGTATTGAAACCGGATTTCACGCCGACTTGATTTTGGTTGACCCCAACCACCCAGAAACGGTAACAAAAGAAATGTTGTTGTATAAATGCGGTTGGAGTCCTATGGAGGGGCAAACTTTTCACCACCGCATTGAAACCACCTGGGTTAATGGAGTGAAGGTTTGGGATAAGGGACAGGTGATTGAGGTAGCACCAGGAATGCGAATGGAATTTGAACGGGTATAAAAATGACTTCAGTTTTTTTTAGACTTAATGGTTTGATTTCAAAGGTTCAAAATCCAAAAATGGTTAAGAACCACCTTTGATTGTAGGAGGAAGCCTGAAAATGGAGTAATTTTGGTCTTAAAATAAATAAGTCATGTATCCAGAACAAATAGTAGCCCCTTGCAGAGAAGAATTGGTGAATCAAGGATTTGCGTCCTTGGAAACTGCAGATCAGGTTCGGGAAGCAATTGAAAAAACGGAAGGTGTTCACTTGGTTGTAGTAAATTCCGTTTGTGGTTGTGCTGCTAGAGGGGCTCGACCCGGGGTTATTCATAGTTTGCAAAACGAAAAGCGTCCTTTGGCCTTGAGCACTGTTTTTGCCGGTGTAGATACCGAAGCGGTTCAAACAGCCCGCGAGTACTTTCTGCCCTATCCCCCCTCCTCGCCCAGCATCGCTATTTTTAAAAATAGCGAATTGGTACATTTTATTGAGCGGCATCAGATAGAAGGCAGCAACGAAAGCATGCTGGCCGAGCATTTAAAGGCAGTTTACAATCATTTTTGCTAAACAACAGCAGAAGGAATAGTCATTAACTACACTTTTCCCGGGTTTATTATTGCTTAAGAATTACTGGATGATTTCAGTAATTTTCATGGTTACAATGCCGGAAAATCCAAAAACGGAATTATCTCCCGAGCTGTGATTAAAATAGCAAAATCCCGAACCATTGTTTTCCCTTCGATATTTAAAGCCATAAGTGTAAGGGCTGCCCGCAAGAAGACCCGTATCCATTGCCACCATGTAAACATTTTGCATATCGTTGCTATCGAATCCATTGCTTGGGCGACTTACAAAGGAGGTTCGATTTCTGGAGCCATTTACAGGGCCCACTCCGACGGGTATTTCTTGCCCACCAATGTTTCTAAGTAGCTGCATGTGAAATATCGTATTTGAAGACATGGCGGTATTGATGGAAAAAGAATACTCAATAATAAATAAGCTATTGGAATATAGGGGAATAAAATTGATTCGGTAATCGGAATGGGGTTCCGTAAATGTGGCGGTATTTAAAGAAGTTGTTGCCGCTGAGGTACGGACAACCATTTGGGCTACGGTTCCCGGAGCTTCACCTAAAGGGCGCCAGATGCTGCCGTTGAAATACCAATATTTATTGTTGTCGGTATCATACACCATTAAGCCATTGGCAGGATTCTGAATCGCGGTTCGCTGATTGGTGGTTAAGCGAGGCGGCAAAAATCCCTTTGTGGTATCGTCAACATCTAAAATGGCCGATGAATCCGGGATTCCCGAATTGCTTCCAATCCGAATACCCTGCGAGGCTACAGTTTGAAACGCAAGCAATATTAATAAAGGCAATGTTAACCGCATAACTTTTTTTGCTTCACTAAAATTAAGCGAACTTTCTGAAGCAAAAGCAGCAAATAAATAATTTAATCTTCAAGATAATTTTCAGAACAAGCGGTTTTTTTGACAAGGAATGAACCTAAAAAAAATTAGAATAAAAATCGCATGAGAAAGAATTTTTTGAAACTATGTTTCAAGTTTCCGATGTTTAAAAAAACGGCAAACAATTATTGGTCCTCAACAATCAAGGGCAAAATCGAGTAGTCAAACGGCTTTTTTCTGAATTCAGTTCCAGGATATAACAGCCCATTGGCAAGGCACTTAAATCAATGATTATCCCCTTTCCTGACTCCCTGCCATGCATAAGTTTACGACCTGAAAAATCAAAAATGCGGAAACTTACCTCAGACTCGGATCCTTCTATCTGCAGGTTTAAACCTGATGGATTCCTAAGTATTGACCAAGCCAATTCGTTTGAAAACCCAAATCCATTTATCGGAATTTCCACCGTTAAGGTTGATATTTCGGAAGTATCAGAACAGCCATCCAGGTTTGCAATGCAGCGAAATCTATATCCGTTCCATGATGAATCAACCGTTGCTAAAGCAAGGTTGATTGTATTGGAACCACTAACAGCCCCTGTGTCCAATAGTATTTCCCACTGGTTGCCCCGGTTTAATTGCCATTGATACAATGCATTGCTTCCCTGAATTTGGGCTGTGAATGCAACCGCATTTCCGACCTGTACCATGCTATCCTGAGGCTGAACCACCCACTGAACTTGCGGCAAGACGGTAAGGGTAAGGGTATCGCTTTGGCCTGTACAACCGTTGAGGTCGGTACCCGTTGCCCAATAAGAACCTGACGTATTAATGTAGCGGGAAGAAGCCTGATAGCCGTCATTCCAAATGTAGGACATTGCCCCTTGTACATTCAACCCCAAGCTGTCAGGGGAACAAATAGAAATCGAACCGCTAGAACTTAAGGTTAAAATAGGCAGAGAAAAAACGGTCGTAGTAAATGAGCCAGAAGTATTGCTGCACCCGTTCACATCGGTACCCAAAACCGAATAATTGCCCGAGGAAGCAACAGTGAGGGAATCTCCAACGCTTCCTGTATTCCAAAGATAGGTCGAGGCGCCAGAAGCAATTAAAGTAACTTGGCCACCTAAGCAAAATGAGGTAGGTCCTAGGGCTGAAACCTGAACAGTTGGAAGATTTAGAACTTGAGAGTTTACAGACTGAGATGTGTCCACGCAGCCGGATCCAAGAAAAGCCAGAACAAACCAATTTCCTGATTGAGAAACAGTAATGCTGCTGTTTGTGCTGCCGTTGTTCCAAAGATATGTACTGCCTCCAGCAGCCTGCAATACTACTGAATCGCCTTGGCAAAAAGTCAAGGGTGCCGAATGGGTTATTTGAGCATTGGGAGCGGCAACCACCTGAGTAGTCAAAGTGTTCGAAGTGTCGGAGCAACCAAATGTATTGCTTGCAATAACAGAAAATGTTCCTGTTTGTTGAACTACTTGCTGAGCGGCAGTGTTGCCGTTGCTCCACAAATAGGTATCCCCCCCCTGTGCCAGCAAAATTACGCTGTCTCCAGGGCAAAATTGCAATGAACCTTGCACTTGAATTTGAGCGAGGGGAACAGGATGCAAAGAGGTTGAGAGTACATTTGAAACCGATTGGCAGCCTTGAGCGTCTGTACCAATTACACTAAAGGTTCCTGCTTGAGAAACCTGTATTCCACTACCTGTTTGTCCATTACTCCACAAATAGGTTTGAGCCCCTTGGGCATTCATCGCCACCGATTGCCCGGGACAAAAAGACAAAGGTCCTGAAGCTTGTATGGCAACCTGAGGCAAAGGATTGACTGTGATGGAAATAAAATTGCTTGAATCTTGACAACCTTGGTTAGAGGTTGCTACTGCAAAATATGTTCCGGTGCTGTTCACCGAAATGGATGCACCCGTTTGACCTGTACTCCAAGAATAAGTACTGCCGCCTGTGGCTGATAATTGTACAGAGGTACCTTGGCAAAAGGTGGTGGGTCCCGATGCAGATATTTGAGCGTTTGGAAGTTGGAACACATTAACTTGAACCGAAGGACTTAAGGAAGAACAGCCGTTCGTGTCGGTAACGGTTGCTTGATAAAAGCCACTTTGAGTTATGGTCAACGTATCGTCGATGCTGCCGTTTGACCAAAGCACGCCGGGTGCACCCAAGGCCAATAATTGAACCGAATCGCCTAAGCAAAAAGAGGTGGGACCCAAATTTTGAATTTGAGCAATGGGATTGGAGAATACCTGTGTGCTGAAAACCGCTGAGGTATCTATGCAACCATTAACATCGGTAGCAATTACCGAGAAATTACCTGTAGTTAGAACTTGAATTGATGCAGAGGTTGAACCACTGTTCCACAAGTATGAAGTACCTCCCGAAGCCGTTAGACTCACTGTATCTCCGGAGCAAAATTGTAGGGGACCGGAGGCGACAACCGTTGCTGTGGGCCTTGGATTTACAGTTACATTGATGGTTGCCGAAGTGTCAGGACAGCTGTGGGAATCGAACCCGACGACATAATAAACTCCGCTTGTATTAACATAGGTATTGCTGCCGGTTTTTCCATTGCTCCATGTGTAGGATTGTGACCCACTTGCCAACAGTTGAGCACTGTCACCCTGACAAATTGAAATGGGGGATTGATTCCCGGTAAAAGGCTGAACAAAAATACGGCCTTTCATGCCAAAAGCGGCATGCGGCGTGCATACATAATAATAAGTTCCCAAATTTGGCAGATTTACCTGACCGCCACCAAAAGCAGTTTGAAAGCCCCCGTTCCAAGTATTTCCATTTGCGGAGTAGGTGGCTTGCGATACTTCTCGGGCGTCGTGGCTACCCCCAATTTGAAATTGTACCAAATCGCCCTGAATAATGCTTATGGAATCGGGGTTATAAACCAATCCGGCACTATTGATGGTGCGGGTTACGGGAGTAAATGGAGTGGAAGAGAGGATGGTGTTATTGCTGAGCACCGATGCGTTGTATAATCGGTTCAATTCACATTTGTTCAAAGGTCGGTTCCACATCCCGGCATCGTCAAGTTGCCCGTTGAAAAAATAGCCGTAGGGCGGCATGTTAGCATGGGGGAAATATCCGAAACTCAGGGCATGACCGGAGGAAGTTAAACTACCGTTTTGAGCAGAATTGATTACAGTATCTTGATTGCGAAGTAGAATAGTGCGATTCCCATCGTAAATGAGACATAAAAAAGACCATTGATTAAGGGTTAAATTTGCAGAAGGTCCTGAGGCGGAATACACGTAATAGGAATTGTTGATTCGGGTTTCCACCTGCAACTGACCGGTTGCAGTAATTCGGATGGACCAATGCCTAAGTCCTGGATCGAACGATTTATTGACAATATACTGTTCGGAGGGTCCGAAGGCCTGAGGTCGAGCCCAGATGGTCATGGTCATTTGCCCGGGATTCAAGGCCTGGGCATTAGCAACGGAAATTCGATCGTTTTGTCCATCAAAAGAATAGGCCGAAAGGGCGTTTCCGAAACGGTTGTTTGAAAGAGAGGCACCATTAACCGAGCCATTAAAACCATTACCGCTAAGGTCTTGTGCATTCCCGTTAAATCCCCACCAGCCTACCAATCCCGCCGAACTAACATAAGCAGGCAGTTGAGCATTGACTGAAAAGGGAAGCATTAAAAAACACAGACAACAAATAAACAGGTTAAAGGAAAGTTTGATGCTCATAATGAGGTATATTTTGCTTGGAAAAGCCTGTTTTATTTAAAAATTCAAAGTAAAAACGAAAAAATCCAAAAATGGTTTAAGACTTATTTTAAAGTTATTTTATCATTTGCCCAGAAAGTTTCAAAACTGTACTCTTATTTATATTATCCTCAACCCCTAAATTAATAAGGATTCGAAGGCCGGAAATCAGGGTTTTCTTATATCCATTTTGCCTAGGATAACCTCAAAATTTGTAGTTGGGCGATCCTGACCGCTTAAGAGGCAAAAAGTCATTCAAAAAATTTTACAAGAAAAATCACTTTTCCCCTTGACAAATCAAAAAACCGCCCGTACATTTGAAGCTCACTAGTGAAACAAAAAATATTTGGCTTCGCCACGTATTTGGGGTGGCGAAGTACGATTAGGGTCTTTTTTGGCGTGAATCAGTGAATGCGCGAAA
>Ga0214917_10005791_pt1 | contig 13080 bp, 15 predicted proteins | sample LL_1208_BB_MetaG_FD_177983 | JGI IMG/M metagenome (GOLD analysis project Ga0214917, IMG submission 177983) | Freshwater microbial communities from Lake Lanier, Atlanta, Georgia, United States - LL_1208_BB | ecosystem: Environmental > Aquatic > Freshwater > Lake | place: USA: Georgia | collected... | reverse complement strand
GTGACAGCAACATTCTTCGCTGCCATGTCAGATGCAGGCGTAAACATTGAAATGATTTCAACATCAGAAATCCGAATCTCAATTGTCTGCCGTCAATCAGATCTCGATCGCGCAGTAAAAACGGCGCACACAGCCTTCGAACTCGATGCTGATCAAATAGAAGCAGTTGTTTATGGGGGCACAGGACGATGAGTACAAAACCATCACTTGCAGTTGTTGGTGCAACTGGCGCAGTTGGCACAGTAATGCTCAGTATTTTGTCTGAGCGTCCAGATGTCTGGGGCGAAATACGTCTGATTGCATCTGCTCGCAGTGCCGGCAGAAAACTTAAGTGCCGCGGTGAAGAACTAACTGTGGTTGCGCTTTCACCAGAAGCCTTTGACGGCATTGATGTTGCGATGTTTGATGTGCCGGATGAAGTCTCTGCTGAATGGGCACCGATTGCTGCATCTCGTGGCGCAGTAGTTGTAGATAACTCTGGTGCGTTTCGCATGGATGCAGATGTTCCACTAGTTGTTCCAGAAGTAAATCCCGAGATGGTTAAGCAACGTCCACGCGGAATTATTTCTAATCCGAATTGCACAACTCTTTCCATGATTGTTGCAATGGGTGCTTTGCATAAAACTTACGGACTCAAAGAGTTAGTTGTCTCTTCTTATCAAGCCGCATCAGGTGCTGGTCAATCAGGTATTGATGCGCTTCGTGCACAGATGAAAGAAGTTGCGGGTACAGACGCTGGCGATACTGCAGGAGATGTTCACAAACTTGTGACAGATCTTGGGCCGTTCCCATCGCCGCTAGCTCTTAACGTAATTCCTTGGGCTGGTTCATTAAAGGCTGACGGGTATTCATCTGAAGAGTTAAAAGTACGCAATGAATCAAGAAAGATTCTTGGTCTGCAAAATCTAAAAGTTTCTGCAACATGTGTTCGTGTTCCAGTTATTACAACGCACTCTTTAACTGTCCATGCTGTCTTTGAGAAAGAGCCATCACGCAAAGCGGCACAAGACATTCTTGCTAACGCTGCTGGCGTTAAGTTGGTTGATGATCCAGAGAATTTCAAGTTCCCAACACCAGCCGATGTAGTTGGCACAGACCCAACATGGGTTGGCCGAGTGCGCAAGAGCCTTGATGATCCAATGGCTTTAGACCTATTTGTTTGCGGTGATAACTTGCGTAAAGGCGCTGCGCTTAATACTGCGCAGATTGCCGAACTACTTGCTGTCGAATTTACGAAGTAGGCTATCCCCATGAGCATTAAAGAAACTCTGCAAGCAGATCTCACTAACGCTATTCGCAGCCGTGATGAAATTGTGTCGGGCACGATTCGTATGGTTTTAACTGCGATTACTAATGAAGAAGTATCAGGCAAAGAAGCTCGCACATTGACTGATGCTGAAATAATTACCGTGCTTTCACGCGAAGCCAAAAAGCGCCGTGAAGCGGCAGAGGCATTTAGCGATGCTGGTCGTGCGGACAAAGCAGCACTTGAAAAAGCTGAAGGCGAAGTAATTGCTAAGTACTTGCCAGCGCAGATGTCAGAAGATGAGATTAAGAAACTTATTGCCGCTGCAATTGCTCAGACTGGTGCAAGTGGGCCTGGCGATATGGGCAAAGTAATGGGAGTTATTAAGTCACAAGTTGCAGGTAAAGCAGATGGTGCAACAGTTTCCGGACTAGTGAAAGAAGCGTTAAATAAATGAAATATGAATACGCAACGGTTCCATTGTTATCTCATGCAACAAAGCAGATCCTCGATACATGGGGTTCAGATGGTTGGGAACTCGTGCAAGTTATTCCCGCACCAGGAACAGGTGAACAACTCGTTGCTTATATGAAGCGAGAAATTAAGTGAGTGTTGATGTTCGAGCAAAACTTGCCGAACTAGGTCTAGAACTTCCTGTAGCCGCAAAACCAGTTGCTGCCTACGTTCCCGCGGTTCGTACCGGCAACATTGTTTTTACAGCGGGTCAATTGCCACTAGTAAATGGAGAAATGGCCGGCACTGGCAAAGTTGGTGGAAGCGTTACTCCTGAGCGCGCAAAAGAACTTGCACGGATTTGTGCGCTAAATGCTTTGGCAGCTGTTGCATTAGTTGCTGATATTAATAGGATTTCAAAAGTTGTTCGTGTTGTGGGTTACGTCAACGGCGCACCTGGTTATGTGTCACAACCAGCTGTTGTAAATGGAGCATCCGAACTCTTTGTACACATCTGGGGCGATGCAGGTAAGCATGCGCGTTCTGCGATTGGTGTTGCTGAATTACCTTTAGATTCACCCGTTGAAATTGAGTTAACGGTCGAAATCGCGGATTAGTTTTACTTAGCGCGCTTTGATAGACGTTCTAGATCTGTAATTAATACAGAGCGTCCATCGAGTTTGAGCCAGTTGCGGCTCGCAAAATCAGCTAGGGCTTTATTAACGGTTTCGCGTGATGCGCCCACTAGTTGTGCGAGCTCTTCTTGCGTTAGGTCGTGATTAACAACCAGACCTTCGTCTGTTGTTTTACCGAAGCGCTCACCGAGATCAAGAATTGCTTTTGCAACGCGTCCTGGAACATCAGAGAAAACTAAGTCACCGACTGCTTCGTTGGTGCGGCGAAGACGTTGGGATAAACGAGCAAGAAGTTGAAGTGCAACATCTGGATTTTGGCGAAGCCACGGGATTAACTTGTCATGGCCAAGAGATAAGAGTTTCGCATCTGTTACAGCTGTTGCAGTTGATGTACGTGGGCCGGGATCAAAGAGTGATAGCTCTCCAAACATTTCGCCAGGTCCAAGAATAGAAAGAAGATTTTCGCGACCATCACCGCTTGAGGTGCCGAGCTTTAACTTGCCCTCGAGGATTACGTATAAGTGATCACCTTCATCGCCTTCGGCGAATAGGACGTTTCCTCGAGAAATTTTGACGCTATCCATAGATGCGCGAAGTGATGCGGCAGAGGCTTCATCTAGCGCAGTAAATAGTGGTGCGCGACGAACGACATCTTCTTCAGGGGCCACGAAGGGTACTTTACTCGCATGAGCGCAGATAGGGAAACTCGAAGCCAAGCAAGGGCTATCTATCGCATTTTATGTAAGACATATCCAAATATCAGGTGCGAATTAGATTTTACAAATCCTTTGCAATTATTGGTGGCAACAGTTTTATCTGCGCAGTGCACTGACAAGAGAGTCAATCAAGTAACACCAGCGCTCTTTAAAAAGTATAAGAGCGCAAAAGATTATTCACGTGCGAAGATTGAAGATATCGAAGAGCTAATTTTTTCAACTGGTTTTTATCATGCTAAGGCTCGAAATATAAAAGGGTTAGCAGTAAAGCTGCAGAGCGACTTTGGTGGCAAAGTTCCTTCAACACTCGAAGAGCTAATTACATTGCCAGGTGTTGGTCGCAAGACAGCAAACGTAGTGTTGGGCCACGCATTTGATATTCCAGGGATTACTGTTGATACGCACTTTGGGCGCTTATCCCGTCGTTTTGAGTGGAGTGATTCGAAGGATCCCATAAAAGTAGAAATTGATGTTCAAGAGTTAATTCCAGAGAAAGAGTGGACTAACTTGTCACAGCGAATGATTTGGCACGGACGCCGCGTCTGTCATTCACGTAAACCTGCGTGCGGCGTGTGCACGGTGGCAAAGATTTGTCCTTCAGTTGGAATCGGTGAGATGGATAAAGAAAAGGCAAAAGTTTTAGTGAAAACGGATAAGGACTTTCGATGAAGCGTTTGGCGATTCTTTTTGTTGCGCTTTTGTTTGTCAGTGGTTGTACTACAACGACTTCTGCGATTTCTAAGGGCGAATTAGTTGATTGTTCTACTCTTGCCGTTGATACAACTATTTCAGGCACGCAATTAGATTGTTTGGACGGCAGCGCCGGAATTACATTGGAGGCGCTGCGTGGTCCAGCAATTGTCAATGTTTGGGGTTCATGGTGTGGACCATGCCAGGATGAAATCCCTTTATTTGTAGATTTTTATAGCAGAGCAAAAGGCAAGGTGTCTCTGCTCGGAATAGATGTAGAAGAAGCGCAAGTCACCGATGGTCGCCACTTTGTTCAGACTCATGGAATGACCTGGCCTAACGTGATTGATCCCGATGGCAAAACTGCAGCAACAATCGGCCCGGGTGTACCAGTGACTTATTTTGTAGATGCGAAAGGCACAAAGCTTTATACAAAAATAGGTGTGATCACATCCGTTAAAGAGCTAGAAGAACTGACAAGAAAATACTTAGGGATAAGTATTTAATCTTCGTCCTTAGATGTGCTTAATCCTTGCGAAATTAACGCCATCACATTTGGATCAGCAAGTGTTGTTGAATCACCAACTGCGCGGTTTTCGGCAACATCTTTAAGTAAACGACGCATGATTTTGCCGCTTCGAGTCTTAGGCAGTTCTTGCACAACAACAATTTGTCGTGGCTTAGCAATAGCGCCGATTTCTTTTGCAACGTGAGCACGCAACTCTTTAATTAATTCTTCGCCACCAACATTGGGAATACCACCGCGCAAAATAACGAAGGCAACGATTCCTTGCCCTGTCATCTCATCGGCCGCGCCAACAACAGCAGCTTCCGCAACTGCTTCATGCGAGACGAGTGCTGATTCAACTTCTGTAGTTGAAATACGGTGACCAGAAACATTCATAACATCATCGACTCGACCCAATAACCAAATTGCGCCATCGGTATCAATCTTTGCTCCATCGCCTGCAAAATAAATTCCATCAAAGCGTGACCAATACGTCTCTTTATATCTCTCTGGCTCGCCCCAAATTCCGCGGAGCATTGATGGCCATGGTTTATCCAAAATTAAATAACCACCGTGACCAAGACCAACTTCCTTTGCATTGTCATCAACAACTTTTCCGCTGATGCCAGGCAGTGGACGCATTGCAGATCCTGGTTTTGTAGCAGTCACACCAGGCAACGGTGAAATCATGATTGCACCTGTTTCGGTCTGCCACCAGGTATCAACAATTGGACAATTGTTCTGTCCAATAACTTCGCGGTACCACATCCACGCTTCTGGATTAATTGGTTCACCAACAGATCCAAGTAAACGTAATGAATTCAGGTTATGTGCTTTAGGAAACTCATCGCCCCACTTCATCCATGTGCGAATCAGTGTGGGCGCTGTATAAAGAATAGAAACTTTGTATTTTTCAATGAGTTCAAAGATGCGACCTTTGTGCGGTGTATCTGGCGTTCCTTCATACATCACCTGTGTTGCGCCATTTATTAGTGGGCCATAAACAACGTAAGAGTGTCCAGTAATCCAACCAACATCAGCTGTAGACCAATAGACATCGGTCTCGGGTTTGATGTCAAAGACCATCTTGTGTGTGTAAGCAACCTGTGTCAGATAACCACCAGTTGTGTGGCTGATTCCTTTTGGCTTTGCAGTGGTGCCAGATGTGTACAAAATAAATAGAGGATGTTCGCTATGAAATGATTGTGCAGCGTGTTCTGTGCTCTGTCGATCAACGATGTCGTGCCACCAGATGTCGCGGTTGTTATCCCACTCGGTTTCTTGACCAGTGCGCTTTACAACTAAAACGTTCTTTACATTTGTCTTTCCTTTAAGCGCACCATCAACTGCTGGCTTAAGTGCAAACGCTGAACCTTTTCGATAACCACCATCGGCGGTAATTACAAGTTTCGCATCAGCATCTTGAATACGAGACAAAAGTGCATCTGCAGAAAAACCACCAAAGACGACAGAGTGCGGAGCACCAATGCGCGCGCATGCAAGCATTGCAATTGCAGCTTCAGGAATCATCGGCATATAAATAGCAACGCGATCACCATCTTTAATACCGAGTTCAGTTAAAGCATTCGCTGTTTTCTTTACTTCGGTAAGTAATTGAGCATACGTAATTGTGCGAGTGTCACCAGGTTCGCCTTCAAAGAAGAATGCAACGCGATCTCCGCGACCTTCATTGACGTGACGATCGAGAGCGTTAACGCTTGCGTTTATCTTTCCGCCAACAAACCACTTAGCAAATGGTGCTTGCCAATCCAATACTTGTGTCCATGGTGCATCCCATTGCAATGCGTGTGCTTGTTTTTCCCAGAAAGCTAAACGATCTTTCTCGGCTTCGTCATACATCTGCGCTTTTGCATTCGCTTGTGCGCTAAATGCGGCACTCGGTGGAAAGAGGCGATTTTCTTGACCGAGGTTGGCGAGGGATTCTTGGTTAGAAGTCATAAAGATTAGGTTAGTCCGAGCGCCGATTTTTCAGAAGTGGCTAAAGGTGGTTGGATTAGCCGTAAGCCTCGAGACGGCCCAGTGAAGCGCTCGCTCAAGAGATTTACACCGCAGCCACAACTTCATTGGAGTTATAAATGCCAATTGCAACCCCTGAAATTTATTCCGAAATGTTGGATCGCGCTAAAAAAGGCGCCTTTGCATATCCAGCTATCAACGTTTCTTCATCACAAACTCTGATTGCAGCACTTCGTGGTTTCGCCGAAGCAGAATCAGACGGAATCATTCAATTCTCTTGGGGTGGCGCTGAATACGCATCTGGCTCGACAGTTAAGAACATGGTTGACGGCGCAGTAGCGCTCGCCGAATTTGCACACGTCGTTGCAAAGAATTACAAAGTAAACATTGGTATTCATACAGATCACTGCCCAGTTGAAAAACTCGATGGCTACATGCGCCCACTACTTGCACTCGGTGCAGAGCGCATTAAGTCCGGTAAGGCCCCACTCTTTAGTTCTCATATGTGGGATGGCTCTGCAGTTGATATGACAGAGAACATGAAGATTGCAGACGAACTTATTGAAAAGTCATTGGCCGCAAAGACAATTCTTGAAATCGAAATCGGCGTTGTTGGCGGCGAAGAAGATGGCATCGAAGCAAAACACGATGCCAAGTTGTACTCAACGCCTGAAGATGCACTGATGACAGTAAAGACATTGGGCATGGGAGAACGCGGTCGCTACATGGTCGCTGCAACATTTGGAAACGTTCATGGTGTCTATAAGCCAGGAAACGTTGTCTTGCAACCAAAGATTTTGCAGACGTTGCAAGAAGCTGTTTCAAAAGAAAAAGGATTGCCAGCAGGAAGCAAGCCAATGGATCTTGTATTCCACGGTGGTTCTGGTTCGTTGCTCTCTGAAATTCGTGAAGCACTTGATTACGGTGTCATCAAGATGAATATTGATACTGATACGCAATATGCATTTACTCGCCCAGTTGCTGATCACATGCTTAAGAATTATGACGGTGTATTAAAAATTGATGGCGAAGTTGGAAATAAGAAAACTTATGATCCACGTGCATGGGGCAAAGCAGCAGAAGCTGGAATGGCTGCTCGCGTTGTTCATGCTTGCGAAGATCTTCGTTCAACCGGAACTTCATTGTTGAAGTAGATGCCAGCACTCGTACTGCTCGGTGCCCAATGGGGCGATGAAGGTAAAGGTAAAGCCACCGACATTCTTGGTGACCGCGTTGATTATGTTGTTCGCTATCAAGGTGGTAACAACGCTGGCCACACAGTTGTTATCGGTGATCAAAAGTATGCGTTGCACTTATTGCCTTCAGGAATCCTTAGTCCAAACGTAGTTCCAGTTATTGGAAATGGCGTTGTGATTGATCCGGGCGTACTTCTAGAAGAAATTAAAGGATTAACAGAGCGCGGAATCGATTGCTCTAAATTAGTTATCAGCACCAACGCGCATTTGATTACTCCGTATCACCGCACCATCGATAAAGTTTCAGAGCGCTTTTTGGGCAAGGCAAAAATCGGTACAACAGGTCGCGGAATTGGACCGGCGTATGCGGACAAGATCAATCGCATCGGTATTCGTGTGCAGGATCTATTTGATCCCTCTATTTTGCGTCAAAAAATCGAAGGTGCGCTCAAAGATAAGAATCAAGTGCTTATCAAAGTATTTAATCGCAAGAACATCGAAGTCGACGAAGTACTCAATGAATACCTCACGTATGCAGAAATTTTGCGTCCATATGTTGCAGATACTGTTTTATTACTTGATAAAGCACTCAAATCAGGCAAGACAGTTCTACTTGAAGGTTCGCAAGGTACGTTGCTCGATGTTGATCACGGCACATATCCATTTGTTACATCGAGTAATCCAACTGCAGGTGGTGCGTGTACTGGTTCTGGAATCGGACCAACACAAATTGGTCGTGTAATCGGAATTGTTAAGGCGTACACAACTCGCGTTGGTTCTGGTCCATTTCCTACAGAATTATTCGATGAAGATGGCGAAAAACTTCGCACCATCGGTGGTGAAATCGGTGTAACAACGGGACGCGCACGTCGTTGCGGTTGGTATGACGCACCGATTGCACGTTATGCGGTCCGCGTTAACGGACTTACTGATTTTTTCTTAACAAAATTAGATGTGCTTACTGGTTGGGACAAAATCCCAGTATGTGTTGCTTACGAAATTGATGGCAAGCGTGTTGAAGAATTACCAGCATCACAATCTGATTTCCACCACGCAAAACCAATTTATGAATACATGCCCGGCTGGAAAGAAGATATTTCCAAAGCGAGAAAACTCAGTGACCTGCCAAAGGCCGCGCAAGATTATGTAGCCTTCCTTGAAAAAATTTCTGGCGCGCCTATGAGCGCCATCGGAGTGGGCCCGGGTCGCGATGAAACAATTGTTGTTAAGGATTTCATCTAAATGGGAGAGAGTGCACCCGTGAGCGTTCTAGCTGATCGGTATGCATCGCACGCGATGCGAGAAATCTTCGCTCCCGAATCAAAGATCATTGCAGAGCGCAAACTCTGGATTGCTGTTGCTCGTTCTCAATCACAACTCGGTCACACAATCCCGGAATCAGTAATTAAAGATTACGAAAAAGTAATTTCAAAAGTTGATCTTGCATCCATCGATGCTCGCGAGAAAAAGAACCGCCACGACGTCAAGGCTCGCATCGAAGAGTTCAACGCACTGGCTGGTCACGAAGCAATACATGCAGGAATGACAAGCCGGGATCTGACAGAAAACATTGAAGCGTTGCAGATCCGAAATGGCTTACAGATTGTCAATGACAAAGTTATTGCACTACTTGCCCGCCTTGCAGACAAAGCTGCGCAGTACGCAGATCAACCAATAGCAGGCCGTTCACACAATGTGCCAGCACAAATTACAACTCTAGGAAAACGATTTGCTTCAAGTGCCGAAGAACTCCTCTTTGCTTACGAAAGATTAACCTCACTCCTTGAGCGCTATCCAATGCGCGGAATTAAAGGTCCTGTGGGCACAGCGCAAGATTCAATTGATTTACTTGGATCAAGTGATGCGCATCAGAAATTAGAGAAAGCGATTGCCAAAGAACTCGGTTTTGCAAATGTTTTGGATTCAACTGGACAGATTTATCCACGCTCATTTGATTACGACGTTGTCACAACTCTTGTTCAGATTGCAGCGTCTCCTTCTTCACTCGCCACATCAATTCGATTGATGGCTGGCGCCGAATTGGTCACTGAAGGATTTAAAGATGGACAAGTTGGTTCATCTGCAATGCCGCACAAGATGAATACACGTTCGTGCGAACGAGTAAATGGATTGTCAGTTGTTCTTCGTGGTTATGCATCGATGGTTTCCGAACTCGCTGGAGATCAATGGAATGAAGGCGATGTTTCATGCAGCGTTGTCCGTCGTGTTGCATTGCCAGATGCTTTCTATGCAATCGACGGATTGCTAGAAACAATGTTGACTGTTCTGGATGAATTTGGTGCATTCCCTGCAGTAATTGCTGCAGAACTTGAAAAATATTTGCCGTTCTTAGCAACAACAAAGATTTTGATGGCTGCAGTAAAGGCGGGCGTTGGACGCGAAGTTGCCCACGAAGTGATTAAAGAGCATGCAACGAAGGCAGCGCTTGAAATGCGCGAAGGCAAAGCAAATAACTTGATTGCTGCAATCGGCGCTGATTCAAGGATTCCACTCGATGCGGCTGCTCTGAGCGCCCTCATAAAAAATCCAATCGAATTTACCGGTGATGCTCGTCAGCAAATTACGCGAGTTATACATCGAATTGAAGCAATTACCAAAAATAATAAAACTGCTGCGCAATACAAACCAGGATCTATTCGTTGAGTCGAGATCCACAAGTTTTAAGAGAAGTAAAACGCACACTTGCATTGCTTCAATCAAAAGCACCGGGTCGCGCAATTGAAGTTCGAATTCCACCGTATGCCGCGATTCAATTCGGAGATGGACCCACCCACACTCGCGGCACCCCACCAAATGTCATCGAGATGGATGCCCAGACCTGGTTGGCACTTGCCGCCGGCACCCGCACCTGGAGCGATGAAGTTGCACAGGGACGCATCAGCGCTTCGGGCAGCCGAGCCGATCTCTCTGCGTACCTGCCTTTGTGAGCCCCTGCCGATAGCGATAACCTACGGCTCTGGTAGAAGTCACACACCGTTAGGTAAGGAGGTCACGCTATGGGGCGCGGCCGAGCAAAAGCGAAACAGACAAAAGTAGCTCGCGATCTTAAGTACAACTCACAAGAGATGGATCTTGATCGCTTAGCAAAAGAGTTACATGGCGAAGGTCAAAATCAGCAATCACAAGAAGATGATGATCCTTACGCTGATGGCAATTACATTCCACGTGCGTAACTAAATGCGTCCGACTCCGTACGTCGCATCATTACGAATCTACGAACCACTTTCTGCGTTCGATCCTGTTGATCGTCTGCGCTGGACTTCGTTAGATCCCAATAAAGATTCGCGCACAGAAGAACAATCACTTGCACTTCGCCGAATTATTTTTCCAGAACCACCAGCAGGCAGACCAGATGGCGCACACATTTTAGATATCGACGGTGTTCGTTACATTTCACCATGGTCAACTGCTAATCGTTGTTGGGCGGCTCTTGATGATTTTAAAGATTCAATGCCAAGTTCTGTCACAAAGTTCTTTGTCCCAGAGTCTCTTGAAGATGTCATCACCGCTGGTGTTGAACAACTCGAAGATAAAGTCCCACATATTTTGACCGAAACGTGGACAATTCCGCCACGGTGGTTCTCACTCTTTGCACCAGAAGAAAGAGTGCGTGGTGTTGATACAAATGGTCACTACACATTAATGCGCGCTCGCATAGCGGATGCGAAAGCACGGTGCCAAGTTGCACACGAAACCGTGCGACGTGCTTTTGGCCCTGGCCCAGTTGAAGGCGAAATTGAAGAGTTAGAAGATTGGTTAGATCTTTTTCATCCACAATCTCTCGTTGAATTAGATTACGGCGGACTCGCTAATTATTTAGATAGAGCACTTCGCGAATCTGGCGAAAGTGGACTCGATGCTGATTCATCTATCGAAGATGTTCTTTCATCTCTCGCCGGATTAGCCGCTGGCGATGGATCTTTGGCCGGACAGGGATACGAACGGTTGGTTTCTCGCTGGCGCAAAGTTGCCGCGTATGAATCCGCTATGTAGTAAAAAAATTCATCTAATTTTGTTGCAATTCCCCTCAAAACCCCTAGATACTTCCTTCCATAAGGTGCAATACGGACAACCGTATTGCTAAAACTTTCAAGCGAGTGAGCGGTGGTTATGAATCGATTAACTGATGCAGAAGTTTTGCTGACACCCGCTGAAGTTGCAGCGCTCTTCCGAGTAGATCCAAAGACAGTTACTCGTTGGGCAAAAGCCGGAAAACTCACATCGATACGAACACTTGGTGGTCACCGCAGATACCGCGAATCAGAAGTGAAAGAACTGCTTAAAGCAACTCAACAAAAGCGGTAAACTTCTGCCATGGCTGATGATAAGAAACCCGCAGATGATGCTCGCGCAAAGTTTTTAGAAGCGCTCGAGAAGAAAAAGAATAAAAACACTGCTTTGCCAAAAGAAGGACGTTCAGCGGGCTCTAAAGTAAGTGGCGGTCAAGCAACGGGTGGTGCACCAGGTCGATTCCAACGTAAGTCTGGATCATCTGGTTCTGCAGCTGGTTAAGAAATAAATTAGTAAAACAAAAATCTAAAGTGGCTTGGGCCGGGATCGAACCGGCGACCTAACGATTTTCAGTCGTTCGCTCGTACCAACTGAGCTACCAAGCCTTACCAAAAATTCAGCGCCGGCCACATAAATGTGTACAGCGCCAAACTTTTGCGACCCGGACGGGACTTGAACCCGCGACCTCCGCCGTGACAGGGCGGCGCGCTAACCAACTGCGCTACCGGGCCTTGAAATGAATTAATAAAAATTAATTTCAAAACCTTTACTGCTGTACTGCGTGCCCCCAACGGGATTCGAACCCGTGTTACCGCCGTGAAAGGGCGATGTCCTAGGCCCCTAGACGATGGGGACGTTTGAGGCTTGCAAATCGTACCTTGTGTAAAGCGTGCGACCAAACTGCCTTTATTTATACGCTAATTAATAGCCCATTGTACAGAGATAGAGACTGTTACATCTTGCTGGCCAAGATCAATCACGGTGTTGCCAACTGAATCCTTAGCCATCGCCATTACTGGATATGCAACTGGTCCGCTGTTTTCAGTAAGTGTAATTATACGACCAAGTTTTACACCCAACAACTTTGCATATGACAAAGCTTTAGCACGTGCATTCTTTACTGCAACAGTACGCGCAGACAAAGATGCTTTGCTTGCATCAAGTACAAATGGTGAAACTCCAGTGACCTGCAAGTTATCTCCACCTGCTGCAACAACTGCGTCCACCACGGCGCCAGCGTTTGAAGGGTTTTTAATTGTCGCGACAAATGATTGTGACGCACGATAACCAACGAGCTTTGATCCACCTTCAGGTGTGTAGGTGTACTCAGGATAAGAAGTTATTGATTGTGTTGCGATATCTGACTTTGCCACACCATTATCAAGAAGCGCTGCGCGTACCGCTGCAGCAGTTTTGGCAGTCTCTGCTAACGCTGCTTTATTACTCGCTGCCACCACTGTTGCAGTCGCGCTCATGCGCACAGCATCAGGTGTGACCTTTACTGTTCCCTCGGCATTTACTGAGATCGAACGAGTAGGCGCTGCTGCATTAGATGCAGGGGCGAGTGCAAAGCCGCCAATCAATGACAGAGCAATAGCAAGTACAGCGAATTTCTTCATGTGTGTGG
>Ga0214917_10005790_pt1 | contig 13083 bp, 12 predicted proteins | sample LL_1208_BB_MetaG_FD_177983 | JGI IMG/M metagenome (GOLD analysis project Ga0214917, IMG submission 177983) | Freshwater microbial communities from Lake Lanier, Atlanta, Georgia, United States - LL_1208_BB | ecosystem: Environmental > Aquatic > Freshwater > Lake | place: USA: Georgia | collected... | reverse complement strand
GCCCCCTGGGCTGCCCAAACTGGCCAGCAAGTCGCCGCGTTCATGGTTGGGGTTTTGCGCAAACACCAAGGTAGGGCTCATGGAGGAGCGAGGGCGTTTACCGGGTTGGACGCGGTTGGCCACAGGTCGGCCATGCTCGTCTTGCGGGGTAAAGCTGAAGTCCGTCAATTGGTTGTTCAGCAAAAAACCGCCGGGTAAATTTTCCACGCTGACCATCAAACGTGAACCAAAGCCGCTCTCGATGGTGGTGGTCATGGCCAAAGCGTTTCCCAAGCCATCGACAATGCTGATGTGGCTGGTGCCGTACTCGGTTTGGTCCGGCATGGGTGCCCATCCCTGCAAACGGCTGCCTGGGTTACCGGCGCTCACCTGCGCAATGCGTCTGTCGGTAATAAGGCTTGCACGTGACTGCAAATACGCGCTGTCAAAAAGATCGTCCCAGTCTTGGCTGGGCGGCCCAACAAAATCAGGGTCAGCGATGAACTGTGCTCGGTCGGCAAATGCCAAACGGGCTGCCTCGTTGTAGTTGTGCAGCCAAGCCGTATTAGGCACGGCGGTGTTGCGTTCTGCCCAAGGCGCGGGGGGAAGTTGGTTGCTGGTGTCAGTGGCAAGCATGCCAAAGATTTGCCCGATGGTGATCAGCCCTGAGCTGGGTGGCCCCACGCCGCAAACCTGCACTTGCTGGGTCGGACTAAAGCTGCTGGCATGCGAAAAACACAGGGCATCGCGTTCTAGGGCTTTGTATTTTTCCAAGTCTTGCAGACTGAGAAAACCAGGGTTGCTGTCGTGCTGCTGCACCTTATCGACCATGGCTTGGGCAATCTCACCGGTGTAAAAAACGTCAGCCCCGTCTTGCGCAATGCGCTTGAAGATGGTGGCTAAAGCCGGGTTTTGCATTCGGTGACCAACAGGCCAAGGCGTGCCATCCGACTGAAAAAAGTACGCCAAGGCTTGGTGGTCGCGCTGCAAGGTGGTGTCCGCACTCAGGAGGGCATGCAAGCGTGGGCTGATGGGAAAACCTTCTTCGGCCAAGCGGATGGCGGGTTCAAACAATTGCGCCCATGGCAGTGCGCCGTGTTGCTGATGCGCTTTTTCCAACATGCGCAGCAAGCCTGGCACACCAACCGATCTGCCGCCCACCACGGCATCGTTGAACGCCATGGGTTTGCCTTCTAGCCAAAACAAACGCTCGGTGGCTTGAGAAGGAGCGGTTTCGCGTCCGTCAAAGACTTGCAAATGCTCCGTGTCGTGGTGCAGCAAAAAAGCACCACCACCGATGCCACTGGACTGCGGCTCGACCAAGGTCAGCACCATTTGTACCGCGATGGCAGCGTCCACCGCTGTGCCACCGGCTTGCAGCACTTGGTAGCCTGCATCGCTGGCCAAAGGGTTGGCAGCGGCCACGCCGCGTTGCTTGAGGTGCCAGCCTGGTTTGGCCTGGTAGCCGCTGGCTGCCTCAGGGAAATCGGGGATACGGTAATTCAGCTGGGCTTGCGCTGCGGAAGCGAGCAAGCACAGCGTGAGTGCGAATCCCCTTACTACGTATGGCACTTACTTGGGAGGCAGGCGAATCGCACCATCAAGGCGGATGACCTCACCATTGAGCATGTCGTTGTCCAAAATGTGCATCACCAATTTGGCGTAATCCATGGGTGTGCCTAAACGCGAGGGGAAGGGCACACCAGCGGCCAAGGCTTCTTGCACCTCTTTGGGCATGGAGAACATCATGGGGGTGCCAAAGATGCCGGGGGCGATGGTCATGTTGCGAATGCCAAGCTTGGACAAGTCACGGGCGATAGGCAAAGTCATGCCCACGATGCCGCCTTTGGAAGCCGAGTAAGCCGCTTGGCCGATTTGACCGTCATAAGCAGCAACAGAGGCGGTGGAAATCAACACGCCACGCTCGCCGGTGGCTTCGGGTTCATTGGTGCTCATGGCCTGAGCGCTCAAGCGGATCATGTTGAAGCTGCCCACCAAATTGATGTTGATGGTGCGCTGAAAGCCTGCCAGCAAATGCGGGCCGGTTTTGCCAACGGTACGTTCTGCGGTGGCGATGCCTGCGCAGTTGATCAGGCCGCTGAGTTTGCCCAAGCTTTGCGCTTTGGCAACCACGGCTGCGGCTTGCTCTTCGTTGGAAACGTCGCAATGCATGAAGACACCACCCAACTCGGCGGCGATGGCTTGGCCTTTTTCGTCTTGCATGTCAGCGATGACGACTTTGCCGCCCGCAAGGCTCAGCAGCTTTGCTGTGCCTTCGCCCAAACCGGACGCGCCGCCGGTCACGATAAATACATTGCCCTTGATTTGCATGAAAAGCCTTTCAACACGGTCTGAAGTAAGAAGCCAGCGATTATCGCAGTGCCTGCTGGGGGACAATCGGCGCATGAACCTACTCACCGCTTTTCCTCGCCGCTTTGGCCAACTCGGTTTGGCTGCCTTGCTGATGGCCTTGGCTGCCTGCACCACCGTCAAGCCCCCTGAGGTGGTCACACCCGCTGAGACGCCCCAAGCCCCAGCGCCTAAAAAGGTGCCCAAATTGGGTTTGGCCTTGGGCGGTGGCGCGGCGCGGGGTTTTGCGCACATTGGGGTGATTCAGGTTTTGGAGGAGAACGGCATCAAACCCGACATGGTGGTGGGCACCTCGGCCGGCAGCGTGGTGGCTGCTTTTTACGCCAGTGGCAAGACGGGTGCACAGCTGCAGTGGTTGGCCGATAGCATGGACGAGTCGCAACTGACCGACTGGACCGTACCTTTCATGAGCCGAGGCATGTTGCGCGGCGAGGCTTTGGGGCGCTATATCAATTCCCAACTCAACGGCTTGCGTATCGAAGATGTGAAGATGCCCTTAGGAATAGTCGCCACCGATTTGCAAACCGGGGATGGCATTTTGTTCAGGCGCGGCGATATTTCCACAGCTGTGCGTGCGTCCAGCGCTGTTCCTTCGGTGTTTGAACCAGTGCGCATTGGAACCAAAGATTATGTGGACGGTGGTTTGGTGTCGCCCGTGCCGGTGCGTTACGCCCGGCAGATGGGCGCAGACATTGTCATTGCAGTAGACATTTCCAGCCGTCCCGAAGACGCCAAGACCAGCGATATGTTGAAGGTGCTTTTGCAAACCTTCAGCATCATGGGCAAAAGCATCAGCCAGTTGGAAATGACGCAAGCCGAGGTGGTGGTCCGTCCTGTCATGCCAGATGTGGGCAGCACCGAGTTTGCCGCCCGCAAGAAAAGCATAGAAGCGGGCAGGGCGGCCATGAAGCTGGCCTTGCCCGCGCTTAAAGCGGCACTCGCCAAATAAAAAAGGCTCCTCGAAAGGAGCCTTTTAAACATCCGTCAAAGCAAATTAACGCTTACGTGTAGCCTTGGGAGCAGCAGTCGCAACAGCAGAAGCTGCCATGGCATGCATATTGGACTCAGCAGCTTCGGTGGCTTGTTTCACCGCTTTTTGAACACTTTCGAAGGCGCTTTGGCTGGCAGCAATGGCACTTTTGACCATGGCCACAGCAGTTTCAGAGCCAGCAGGAGCGTTTTTCACAGCAGAGTCAACCAAGTTGCTGACAGTCTTTTGTGTTTCAGCGGCTTTGTCTTCCATGGCCTTGGTGAATTCGCTGCCAGTGCTGGTGGCGATTTCATACATGTGGCGGCTGAAAGAAACTGCTTTTTCGCTCAATGGTTGGAGGTAACCGGCTTGCAGGGCCATCAGTTCTTGCACGTCTTTGACGCTCATCAGGGCGTGGACGTGGTCTTGGTTGTCAGACATAGCGGCTTTGGCAGCGGCCATATTGAGTTCAACCAATTTTTCAACACCGGCGAAAGCTTTGTGGCTCAGGCCGAAAAGAGTATCAATGCTGGCTTTGTTGGCGGCAATCATTTGTTCTGCGGTCATCATGGTGTTTTCCTTTGGAGAAGTTAAGTAGGGATACCTGTTCACTGCGTATTATTTTTGTTGCGGTGCAGCATGGATAGAAGTATAGGGTCAATACGGGTCAAATCAAGTGTTATTTGTTGCAATGCAACAAATTAGAGGTGTTTTTCTAAACCCTTGTTGATTTGGCGCAAATCCAGTCTTTTCAGGCTTTTGGGGGTTTTTGCCCGCACAATCCTTGGTAAATGAAGCTTTTTTACGCAGCCACCCATGTGCAAACCTTGCCGGCAGGTCACCGCTTTCCCATGGGGAAATACGAGCTTTTGCGCCAACGGTTGGCGGCTGAGATGCCCCAGCTGGGCTTGCACTTGGCTGATGCAGCCACTGAGGGCGAACTGGCCTTGGTGCATACACCTTTGTATGTAGAGTCGGTTTTCCAAGGGAGTCTGCCTCCCGCTGCACAGCGAGAAATCGGTTTTCCGTGGTCTGAGGGCATGGTCGAGCGGGCCAGGCGCTCGGTCGGCGCCACCATCATGGCGGCGCGAACCGCCTTCAAAGAAGGCGTGGCGGCGAATATGGCAGGCGGCACACACCATGCTTATGCGGACAAGGGGGGTGGGTTTTGCGTCTTCAACGATGTGGCGGTGGCCGCTCGCTTGATGCAAGCCGAGTGGTCGCGGCAGCAACGTAGGCCTTTGCAAGTGGCGGTGATGGATTTGGATGTCCACCAAGGCAATGGCACAGCGCATATTTTTCGTGACGACCCCACGGTGTTCACCCTGTCGCTGCATGGCGCTAAGAATTTCCCTTTTCGCAAAGAGGCCAGTGATATCGATGTGGAATTGCCTGATGGCTGCAGTGACGCACCTTATTTGGAGGCTTTGGAAGAGGCTTTGCGCCAGTTAGAAGACCGCTGTGCCCCCGACTTGGTTTTCTACCTTGCTGGCGCAGACCCGCATGAGGGCGACCGCTTGGGTCGGTTGCAACTGAGCTTTGAGGGCTTGCGCCAACGCGACCAAGCTGTGCTGAGGTGGGCGAAAGAGCGGCGCATCCCTTTGGCCATGGCGATGGCGGGTGGTTATGGCAAGCAGATTGAGGACACGGTGCAGGTGCAGATGAATACCTTTGCCCAAGCCTTGGCTGCTTGGCAAGACTGGCAAAATCAGCCCTTATGACTGCTTCCACACCTGCTCGCCCACAACCCCACGGGCGTGACGCCTACCCGATCTTTCGCCGCATCACCACCCGTTGGCTAGACAACGACGCCTATGGCCATGTCAACAACGTTGTTTACTACCATTGGTTTGACACAGTGGTGAATGCGCATTTGATCGAACACGGGGTGCTGGACATCCAACACGGCCAAACCATTGGGCTGGTGGTGGAGACGCATTGCAATTATTTTTCCTCGCTTGCCTTTCCGCAAAACGTGGACGCTGGTTTGCGGGTGACACGCATCGGCTCTTCCAGTGTGCGTTATGAAGTGGGCTTGTTCGCCGAAGGTGAGGCGCAAACCGCCGCCCACGGGCATTTTGTCCATGTGTATGTGGACAGCCAAACCCGCCGCCCCGTCAGCGCTTTACCCCCCGAATTAAAAAAAGTTTTTGAGGACCTCGAATGACCTTCCCCCCCCATCCGGTTGACCAAGCCATCACCACCCGTATGTCCGCTCGGGCTTTCACCGCCCAGCCTGTGCCGCGTGAGGTGTTGACGCATTTGTTGGAACTCGCGGCTCGCTCGCCCTCAGGCACCAACACCCAGCCTTGGAAGGTGTATGTGTTGCAAGGCCAAAGCCGTGACAGCTTGGTGCAAAAGGTATGCGCTGCCCACGATGAGATTCGTGCCAACCCCGACAAGGCCGCTGACTACCGCGAAGCCTACGATTACTATCCCGAAAAATGGGTCAGCCCCTTCATCGACCGACGCCGCGAAAACGGCTGGAGCCTTTACGGTTTACTGGGCATTGGCAAGGGCGACAAAGACAAGATGCATGCCCAGCACCAGCGCAATTACCGTTTCTTCGATGCGCCTGTGGGCTTGATGTTCACCGTGGACAAGGTGATGGGGCGAGGTTCTTTGGTGGACTACGGCATGTTTTTGCAGACCCTGATGGTGGCCGCCCGTGGTCACGGCCTGCACACCTGCCCGCAAGCGGCGTGGAACGGTTTTGCCAAGATCATCTTGCCGCACATGGGTGCAGGCGATAACGAGATGCTGGTGTGCGGCATGGCGCTGGGCTACGCTGATGAGAGCGATATCGTCAACACCTTTCGCACACCCCGCGAAAGCGTGGCCTCTTTCACCACTTGGTTGGAGTAAACCTTCATGGTGATCACCAGCTTGCTTGATACCGATTTGTACAAATTCACCATGATGCAGGCGGTGCTGCACCAGTTCCCCGGTGCGCAGGTGAGCTACAAATTCAAATGCCGCACCCCTGGCGTGAAGCTGGCGCCGTATGTGGATGACATACGCACGGAAATTCGATCGCTGTGCAAGCTGCAGTTCACCGAACAAGAGCTGGATTGGATGCGGGCCATGCGCTTCATCAAAAGCGACTTTGTGGACTTTTTGGGCTTGTTTCGACTGAATGAAAAATGCATCGACGTGGTGGCTTTGCCCAATGGCGAGATTGACATTCGCATCCAAGGCCCGTGGCTGCACACCATTTTGTTTGAAATTCCTGTGCTGGCCATCGTCAACGAGGTGTATTTCCGTCACACCCAGCCGGTGCCTGACTACGTGGAGGGTCGTCAGCGCTTGGACACCAAAATCGCCCAGCTGCAAGAGGCCGATTTGGGAGACTTGAAAATTGCCGACTACGGCACCCGCAGGCGTTTTTCTAAGGCGTGGCACGAAGAGGTGCTGCGGGTGTTGACCTCGCGTTTAGGCTCTGGGCTGACAGGGAGGTTTGCTGGTACCAGCAATGCGCTGTTTGCCATGAAGCTTGGCTTGACACCCTTGGGCACCATGGCGCACGAGTACCTGCAAGCTTGCCAAGCCTTGGGGCCGCGTTTGCGTGACAGTCAGGTGTTTGGCTTTGAAACCTGGGCCCGTGAATACCGAGGCGACTTGGGTATTGCTTTGAGCGATGTGTATGGCATCGAGCCGTTTTTGCGTGATTTCGATATGTATTTTTGCAAGTTGTTTGATGGCGCAAGACACGACAGCGGCGACCCTTTCACTTGGGGTGAACGCATGATCGAGCATTACAAAAGTCACCGCGTGGACCCGCTGACCAAAATTTTGATCTTCAGCGATGGCCTGACCGTGCCACGCACCATCGAGCTGTACCAACGCTTTCGCGGCCGCTGCCAGTTGGCCTTCGGCATTGGCACCAACCTGACCAACGACCTTGGCTACGAGCCGCTGCAAATCGTTATCAAGATGGTGGAGTGCAACGGTCAACCCGTCGCCAAGCTGTCGGATACGCCCTCCAAAAACATGTGCGAAGACACCAACTACTTGGCCTATTTGCGCCAGGTGTTTGACATCGCGCAACCCTGAGAACCACCATGACCACTCTTCTTATTGCTGTTTTTGTGCTGACTTACGCAGCTATCACGCTGGAGCATCAACTCAAGCTGAACAAATCAGCACCTGCGCTGTTGGGGGCTGGAGTGTTGTGGACGCTGTATGCCTTGTACCTTGGCGACAACCAAGCCTTGACCCAGCATCTGAACGAATCTTTGGTGGGAACAGCGCAAATCATCTTCTTTTTGATGGGTGCGATGACGATTGTGGAGGTCATCGACGCACACAACGGGTTTGAGGTGATTACCCAGCGTATCCGTACCCAGCGACTGTCGACGCTGATGTGGTTGGTGGCAACGGTCACGTTCTTCTTAAGCGCTGTGTTGGACAACCTGACGACCGCTATCGTCATGGTGTCCTTGATGAAAAAGCTGCTGCAAGAGCGAGAAGACCGCTTGTTTTTTGCCGGCATGATTGTGATTGCCGCTAACGCAGGTGGTGCTTGGTCGCCTATCGGGGACGTCACCACCACCATGTTGTGGATTGGCGGTCAAGTATCCGCCTTGGGCATCATGAAGACCTTGTTTCTGCCCTCCGTGGTGGCTGCGCTGATACCGTTGACCATCACTGCTTGGCTACTGCGCGGACAAGTGGTGAAAGCCCCCCCACAGCGTACCGTTGCCCCTTCTGCCTCGGCCGCCTTTGAGGGCAAGCTGATGTTCACCTTGGGTCTGGGTATTTTGTTGCTGGTTCCTGTATTTAAAACAACCACAGGTTTGCCACCTTTCATGGGTGTTTTGCTGGGGCTGGGTCTGTTGTGGTTGGTGGGTGACTTGCTGCACAAAAGCAAGGTGGAGGAGGACAAAGCCCATCTCACTTTGGTGGCCTCGCTCTCCCGCATTGACTTGTCATCCCTGACGTTTTTCATCGGTATTTTGTTGTCGGTTGCGGTTTTAGAACATACCCACATCCTCTCCGACTTGGCGCGATGGCTCAATGACAAGGTGGGTCGCTTAGATTTGATTGTGTTGTTGATTGGCTTTGCCAGCGCCGTGGTGGACAACGTACCTTTGGTAGCTGCCAGCATGGGCATGTACAGCATGACCGACTACCCACCAGACAGTTTCATTTGGGAATTTATTGCGTTTTGTGCGGGTACCGGCGGCTCGATGTTGATCATCGGTTCGGCTGCAGGCGTGGCCGCCATGGGGCTAGAGAAGATCGCCTTTTTCTGGTACCTCAAGCGCATCTCAGGCTTGGCATTGGCCGGTTATTTGGCGGGTGCTTTGGTGTATGTTGTTCAATTTAATTTAATGGGTTGATTGCGCCATGCGTAAACCAAAACTGCTGGTAGGTCGCCCCACCTACCCCGAAGTCATTGCCCGTTTGCGTGAGCATTTTGAGGTCACCGACAACCAAGACGACCGTACTTGGACAACGCAGACTTGGACCGGCGCACTTAGCCAGCATGAGGCGGCTTTGTGTGTGGGGATTGAGCCCATCAACGAAACCGTGTTGGCGGCTTGCCCACAACTGCGCATCTGCGCCAACTTGAGCGTGGGCTACAACAACTTCGATGTTCCCGCCATGACCCGCTACAAGGTGTTGGCCACCAACGCCCCCGATGTATTGAACGACACCACCGCCGATTTTGGGTTTGCCTTGATGATGGCCGCGGCCAGACGGGTGACCGAGAGCGAAATATTCATTCGCAACGGTGAATGGACGCATTGGCGCTACGACCAGTTTGCGGGTGCGGAAGTTCACCACAGCACCTTGGGCATCATCGGCATGGGGCGCATTGGGCAGGGCATTGCCAAGCGAGGCGCTTTGGGCTTCGGTATGAAAGTCATTTATCACAACCGCAGCCGTTTGGACGCCGCTACCGAAGCCAAGTGCAAAGCCACTTACGTCAGCAAGCAAGAACTGTTGCAACAAGCCGACCATGTGGTGTTGGTGCTGCCGTACTCCAAAGAATCGCACCACATCATTGGAGCGGCAGAGTTGGCGCTGATGAAACCCACCGCCACCCTCACCAACATTGCCCGTGGCGGCATCATTGACGACGCGGCGTTGGCCAAGGCCTTGCAGCAAGGGCAAATTGCCGCAGCCGGTTTGGATGTGTTCGAGAACGAACCTCGCTTGAACCCCGAGCTGCTGAAATGCCGCAACATCGTGATGACGCCGCACATTGGCAGCGGCACACTGGCCACCCGCTTGGCCATGGCGAACTTGGCTACCGATAACCTGATCGTTTTTTTCAGCGAAGGCAAAGCCATCACGCCTCTCAACCCTGAAGTGCTGGGACGGGCATGAGTACCGATAACTGGATGGTTGCGGCGGTGGTGGTGGCCGCTTTGCTGATCATGGCGATCTTCAGGCGCTATGCCGGTAAGGCCGCAAGCCAAGAAGACCCATTGTTGAAGCTGGACGACAAACTTGAGCGTTTAGAGCGTGAGTTGCGCTATGCCATCAGCGAGTCTTCTCGCACCGACCGCCAAGAGTTGTCGCAAAGCATGGCGCAGCTGCAGCAGACGCTGACCGAACAGCTGGCACTGATGCAAGGCACCTTAAACACCCAGTTGCAAGCGCTGGGTGAGGGCAATGCGCGGCGCATGGGCGAGGTGCGTGACACCTTGGACCAGCAGCTTCAGCAATTGCAAAAAACCAATGCCGCCAAGTTGGACGAGATGCGCCAAACCGTGGACGAAAAACTGCAATCCACCTTGGAAGCACGCCTCAGCGAAAGCTTCAAGCAAGTGGCCGAGCGTTTGGATCAGGTGCACAACGGCTTAGGCGAGATGAAAAAATTGGCGCAGGGTGTGGGCGATTTGCAGCGGGTGCTGAACAATGTCAAAACCCGTGGCATTTTTGGCGAGGTGCAGCTGGAAGCTTTGCTGGAACAGGTGCTGACCATCGAGCAGTACGGCAAGCAAATTGAGACCAAGCCGCGCAGCAACCAGCGGGTGGACTTTGCCATCAAGCTGCCCGGCCGCAGTGATGATGGCGCCACGGTGTGGTTGCCCATCGACGCCAAGTTTCCCCGCGAAGATTACGAGCGGCTGCTGGACGCACAAGACCGAGCCGACCCCATCGCCGCCGAAGCCTCGGCCAAGGCCATGGAGTCACGCATTCGCCAAGAGGCCAAGAGCATCGCCGACAGTTATTTGGCGCCTCCCCACACCACCGACTTTGCGATTTTGTTTTTGCCTGTGGAGGGCTTGTATGCCGAGGTACTGCGCCGCCCTGGCTTGATGGACAGCTTGCAACGCGATTACCGCGTCACCTTGGCAGGCCCCACCACCTTGCTGGCGATATTGAACAGCTTGCACATGGGCTTTCGCACCTTGGCCTTGGAGAAACAAGCCTCCGAGGTGTGGAAGGTGCTGGGCGCGGTCAAAACCGAGTTCGACCGCTATGGCGAATGGGTGGCCAAGGTGCGTGAGCAGGTGCAAAAAGCCGCTGACACCTTGGACCGCGCCGACACCCGCAGCAAGCAAATGCGCCGGGTCTTGAAAGGCGTAGAGGCTTTGCCCGAGGCCGAGGCCTTGGCGCGGTTGCCTTTGGATGCCCCGGATGTCACCGACTCTGATTAACGTCATTGCGAGGAGTCGTCATTGCGAGGAGCGAAGCGACGAAGCAATCTCACGCCATGCGCCGCAGTCTCGGCCTCGCCTCCATGCTTACGCAACGTCGGCTACGGCCGACCTTCGGCACATGCCACTGTATTGCTTCCAATTGTCATCATCCCCCTGACCCGTCATTGAGAGTAGCAAAGCGACAAAGCAAACAAACGAAGTCGTCAACCGTTACTTTACATACAATGTATGTATGATTGAATTTGAATGGGATCCATCCAAGGCCTCACTGAATCTGAGGAAGCATGGCGTTGCGTTTGATGAGGCTAAAACTGTGTTTTTCGATGAATTTGCAGTCCAGTTTTTTGACGAATCGCATTCAATAACAGAGGATCGATTTTTGATGTTAGGTCTAAGTTCACTTTCTCGCATATTGATTGTGTGCCACTGCGAACCTGGCGATGCGGGGGTTATTCGCATCATTTCTGCTCGCAAAGCCACTAAAACAGAAAAATCTTTTTACCAAGGTGATCTGAATGAAAGCTGAATACGATTTATCCAAACTGAAGTCACGCAAAAACCCTTATGCGTCGAAGTTGAAGAAATCCGTGACTATGCGCTTGTCTTCGGACGTCATTACTTATTTCAAAGCCATGGCTGAGGAGGCGGGTGTGCCTTACCAAAGCCTCATTAATCTTTATTTGCGAGATTGCTTAGCTAAGAACCGAAAGCTTGAAATTAACTGGCCTCAGTCGGTTTGAACAGTACTTTTAGGCCCTTAAGCGTCAATAACTAGCGGTGCCTTTCAGGGGCTCAGTTTTGCAGCCAAGCGACGTGTGACGCAGGTGTCGGCCGTAGCCGACGTTGTGCAAGCATGGAGGCGAGGCCGAGCCTGCGGCATGCGGCGCTGGGTTGCTTCGTCGCTTCGCTCCTCGCAATGACGCGCAGATTGCTTCGCTGCGCTCGCAATGACGGCCCCTCGCAATGACGGTGGAGGATTGCTTCGGGGCGACGCCCCTCGCAATGACGGTGGAGGATTGCTTCGGGGCGATGCCCCTCGCAATGACCGTCATGGCGAGCGAAGCGAAGCCATCTTGGTCATCGACCAAACCTTTGGCGACTTAAGCGTCAGCTACGGCGCAGCCACCCCCCAGTCCTTCCAAGACATGCTGCAAGCCGCCTTGGCTGACCACCCCGACGCCACCGTCTACGTCAAAACCCATCCACAAACCATCGCTGGCCATAAGCGCGGCTACCTCACCCACCTAGCGCCTCACCCCCGCGTGGTGCTGCTCACCCAAGCCACCAACCCCATGCACCTGCTCAGCCACATGGACAAGGTGTACGTGGTGACCTCCACCATGGGTTTTGAAGCCTTGTTAATGGGCAAACCCGTGGTCTGCTTTGGTGTGCCTTGGTACGCCGGTTGGGGCGTCACCGATGACCGCTGCGTGCATTCACCTGCGGCAGCACGCCGCACCCGCCAACGCAGCGTCAATGAATTGTTCGCCGCAGCCTACATTCACTACACCCATTACATCAACCCCATCACCCACTACCGAGGCGAGGTGATGGATGTCATGCCGTGGTTGCTGTTGCAGCAACAAACCGCCCAGCAGTGGCATGGCCCCAAGTTGAACCAACGCTTGGTGTTTGTGGGAATGCGACGCTGGAAGCAGCAGCACATGCAGCAGTTTTTTGGTTTGCATCCAGACTTGGTGGCGTTTGATACGCCGCTGCAAGCGGGTGACCAAGCCGTGCATTGGGGCGCTGATGCACCTAACAGCGCATGGCGTGTGGAAGATGGTTTTATACGTTCGGTGGGCCTAGGCTCTGACCTGATTCCGCCCATGTCCTTGGTGTTGGACAGGCGTGGCATGTACTTCGACCCGACCCGCCCCAGCGACTTGGAACATTTGCTTCAGCACCACAGCTTCAAGCCCGATGAACTGCTAGAAGCACGCGCCGTGCGTAAGTACATCGTGTCGTTTGGCATCACCAAATACAACTTAGAGCCGCTGATACCCGTGGCTTGGCAAAGCGGCGCACGGCAGGTGTTGGTGGTGGTGGGTCAAGTTGAGGACGATGCCTCGATTCGCTTAGGTTGCACTTTTGTCAAAACCAACCTAGGGCTGCTGCAAGCTGTGCGTCATGCCAACCCCAAGG
>Ga0214917_10005788_pt1 | contig 13085 bp, 11 predicted proteins | sample LL_1208_BB_MetaG_FD_177983 | JGI IMG/M metagenome (GOLD analysis project Ga0214917, IMG submission 177983) | Freshwater microbial communities from Lake Lanier, Atlanta, Georgia, United States - LL_1208_BB | ecosystem: Environmental > Aquatic > Freshwater > Lake | place: USA: Georgia | collected... | reverse complement strand
CCCTGTTTCTCTTGTCCCTTGTCTCCGTGCAAGTCGTTGCACTAGTTCTGGTTGCATTAGGATACAGAATATCAAGGGGGTTTGCTTTGGTTTATATCGAGTATTTGCTGTATCCCTTGTCTCTGTTGATCGTGGTCTGCGGAACAAAGACAACCATAGCCTGGTGTGCGGAAAAAATACCAAAAGCAAGTTTTGATAAACTCCTGACGAATGGTGCTATTGGTGTGGTGGGAATTCTTTTAATAAGCGCTTTTTTTTACCATTTGGCACCGTTTAGACAATCGCCTGGACCCGATTATTTTAGATTTCCTCAATCTAACATCATTTTAAAAGAAATTATACAACGAGGCGGTACCGTATCTTATCCCGGTCTGTTTCATGGACGGACAGAAGTGTTTCTTGGGATCGGAAATCCCCGCAAACAAGGATGCGACTGGAGCGAATTCCACGCTTTTCAGGGTCTTTGTCTGGAGGTATGGCAAAACGATTTTCGTGCAACCGGTCTTTGGGCTTACTCCGTCCCGACTTTATTCCAGTATTCTCCGCTGCGTGATCCCTTTCTTCATTATCTCTGCAAAAACTTTTTGGCCATTCCGGAAGACAGTACCTGGAAAAATGTTCCTGTCTTAACCGTTCCTTCACCTTCTATTCTTGGATTGCTGGGGGTAAAATTTTTAATTTCGGATACACCGATCCAACATGAAAATCTGAGCCTTTTACAAGCTTTGCCTTTTCCGGAAGAAAAAGAGGACAAAAAAGAAGCTTGGTGGGCAAATAGAAGTAAACAAAACCCATGGAAATCCATAGATGGTATTCGGCTTTATGAAATATCAAATATAAATCTCGGAGAAAGAAGTCCCCGGATAGTAAAGTCCAGCTTTCTCGATGGGGTTGCTGTTCTAAATATTATAAAAGCTGAAAGCATATTTCAAAACGATCGTCCAGTGGCCGTGGTGTCAGATCAGAAAATCGGGGATATGATAAATTGCGAAAAAGCAAGTATTTGGTACAATAAAAATGGAATAAAAATAAATGCAAAAGCCCCTGGTCCCTCCTGTCTCCTTTTGCCAATTACTTTTAGCCATTGTCTCAAAATAAAAAGTAATTTTTCAAAATCAACAATCCCACCACGTCTTGTTCGGGCAAATTTAGCTCAAACACTTTTAATTTTTGAAAATGAATTTGATGGTGAAATACAATATGAATCCTCCCCATTTATTAATCCGTGGTCCATATGGTTTGATTACAAAGACGCAAAGGTCTTTCTATCTAAAAACAAACAGTAACAATATCAAGAGCTAAAAAATGACGTATAAAGGCATAAGTATTTCCTTTCCGATTTGGGGAGATACCTATGTTGATATTTTTCAAAGGCTCACACTTCCTTCAATGCTTTCTGAAGGCAATATTCCTTATTTGGCAACCGAAAAAGATGTTCACGTCACTTTTTACACAACCCAAAAATATTTTAAGAGTTTAAGAAGCTCAAAAAGCGTTCAAAAATTACAACATTTTGCAGAAATCACATTTGAAAGAATTCCCGAGGACAAGCTTAATAAATACGCACCTCTAAAAGTAATGAATGAGTGTCAAAAAAAAGCGTTACTAAATGGTTTTTCCAAAAAACACATTTTGATACCTTTTACCAGCGACGTTTTTTTAACAGAAGAGTTGCTAAAAACAGGTTTAACAAAAATTAAAAACGGTTTTCGATGTGTGGTCGGAAGCGGTTTGCGGTGCAATCAAAAGAAAGTCTTAGCCCAAATTGCCTCTTCCGGAAAAGTGGTGCTAGCCATCAGCAATCGAGAAGCAGTTAAAATTGCAAAAAAAGAGCGCCACATTTTTACAAAACGACAAACGCTGAATTCCAAAAACTTTATCTATTCGGCAGAATTATACGAAGAAACAAAAAATGGGCTTTTCAGCAGGTGTTTTGGCTTGGCGCCTTTTATGCTCTTACCAAAAAACCTAGCCGAACTTCCTTCCATCACGTTTGACGATGCGTTTATTGATAAGCTGTTTCCCGATCAAAAGGAGATATGCATTTTAGATGATGCTCTCCGCGATGGCGGAATTTACAGTGTAACAGACGAAACAACTTACGCCTCTGCTGACCTCGCCGATAAAAATGGATACTCCCCCTTTATTTATGCTGAAAAAATCCATCATTTAATAAACCAGGGAAATCTAGGAAAAACACACATTTTTTACTTCAAGCACAAAATATGTTATTGTGAAAAAAATACAAAAACCAGTCAAATGGTCGCAGATAATCTTGATAAAAACGCAAAACTGATCCTCAAATTAGTCTTGGAAATGCAAAAAAACAAAGAAAAAAGTAAAAAATGGAGTAATAAGTTAATAGCAATTCTGAAAAAAAATATTTGTTATTTTAAAATCTTAAGAGATCCAGAAAACGCTAAAATCTTCAACTTCTACAATTCATTTGAAAACAAAAACATCTTTACAAAATATATAAAACAAAATCACCCACTAAACTTACTAAGATTCGGCTGGAAAATAAAAATAAGAAAAACAAATGATAAACTGAGTCAGCGTTTTTCCTTTTTTGATCAAATCATATATTTAACAAGACCATTTTCAACTAATCTGATTTTTCTAAGTCACTGTGCCTTAGCACCACATAAAACATCTGGCCTGGTTAGGCTTTACGGATCTATGAACGCAAAGCCAATATCGGCATCTTTTTTAAAAAAGATAAGAAACGGACTTTGGCCCTTTGTAATGTTCATAATCTGGCAGGCAGGATCTTCCCTCAGTTTTTTAAAAATACTTCTCTTGAAGACATTTGGGATGCGTGGCGGTCGCCATTGTAAAATCAGTCGGGGGGTTTATTTTAAAAATCCATGGAATCTCGTAATTCGTCCTTATTGTGAGATTGGACAAGACGTAATTTTTGATTCCCCATCCAAAACCATTGAACTAGGCCACCGAACCCGAGTTGGTCAAAGGTGTGTTTTGTCATCTGCAAGTATGCGATCAGCGGAAACTGGCTTTAGCGATGCGACTAATGAAAGAATTAAAGTATCTGCGAATTCGGTTATTAAAACGAATTCCGTGATTGAACCCCTTTGCTAAAATGATTTCTGTCATTTGTTTTTATCATAATGAAAAAGCGAACATCTTAAAATCGGTTTCCAGCATTATTCGTCAAAGAGGCCTGTTATTTGAGGCCATCATTGTCGACGACGGGTCTACGGATGGCAGTGGGCAAATGGTGGAAGAGTTTTTTGCCAAGACACGCACCTCACTCAAAATCAGCCACATCAGATTAAAAAAAAATGCCGGTGCGGATCACGCCCGCGACATGGCAATTTCAACCGCCAGAGGTGACTTCCTGGCCTTGCTGGCCGGGGATGACTACTGGTCCGATGCGCATTACCTGAAAAAAGCCGCCGACGCTTTAACAAAGTATCCCCAAGCAGCTGGATTCTTTGCCCGCACCCGTTTGGTGACCGCCCCAAAAGAAAAAGAAGTGGGTCTGGTTGGGTGGGCTCCCCGTCTTGGATGGAACTCACCGGAGGCCTGCCGAGAAGCGTTCTTCCTAGACAAACTCAACATTCCGGGGAGTTCTTTTGTGTTTCGCCGTGATCTGCTCGAAAAGCTGGGCGGGTTTTGCGCCGAACTGGGTGGGCAAAGTGATACCTTTGCGAATCACGCGATGGCCATGCAATACGGGGTCATCTACTCCAAGGACAAAGTGACTGTCATGGCCATGGCTGCCGATACCATCAGCGCCAATCAGACCCCGGTGGAATGGTCTTCGCGGATGGCCCTTCTTGAAAATCGGTTCAGAGGGCTCGGCTTGCTAAACCTAGCCGAAGCGAAGAACTTGGAAAGTTGGCGAAAACGAAGAGTAGCCGAGTTTGTTTCTTCAGGTCCGATAAGCGAGGCCTGGCTCCCCGTCGAGCAAGCCATGGAAATTGCCCTGGAAAAGGGTAGGCATCAAAAACCAGTCTATGACTTTCTATTGAAAATAAAAAACCAGGCCGACCATCAGCTTGAACAGCTCAAATTTCAGAAGGCAGAGGTGCTACAGGGTTGGCTCTCCCGTCTGAACGCATGACTCCAGCTGGTGCGCCTTGCGGATCCAATCCAATGCGGCGTGGGAAAATTCCATTTCTAAGCCTATGTCTCCCGCGGCATCCCCATGGGCGGTCGGTCGGTCTCCCGGTTGTCTGGATCCGAGAAAATAGGCGTACCTCAAGCCGGCCGAGTTGGCCAAGGTCCAGTAGCAGGTGTTCACGTAGCGGGGATTAAAAAATTCAGTTACCATTGTGCCCTCTCGGGCAAAGACAAGATTCGCCATACCTGCTCCATGGGCACCTGCCACGTGCTTGGCTTCGAAAAAGAGCTTGGCCTGTTCATGCAAAGCAAGGTCTTCACAAAAGATTTCTCGGAATCCAAGGCCTGCCAGTTTTTCCAACCAGGCTTTTTCCCCCAAAAACCGTCGCGTGCTGGCTTTTCTGCGACTGATCCAAAGACCCATCGCCCCTCCATTTGTTCTGCCCTTGGTGCTAAAAAGTTTCCTTAAAAAGTCAACAACCCACGGCGGGGTATGTCCTGGATGGGATGGCAAACTCGGCACGATAAGTCTTTCCGCCTGCAAAAAAGACCCTTTGTCCAGGGTAATGAGCTTTTCCTTCTCGATTCCCAAGGCCCTCCAGCTCGCGGTTTGAAAAGCCACCGTTTGGCCGTTGATGATCCAGCCGTTAATTTGGCGCGGATTGATGCCAGCCATTTCCAACAGGTGGTATCTGGGCAGGGCTTCCAGGAGGTGGTGATAAAAGGTATTTCCTCCCGTGACGGCCAAAAGAACCCAGGTGCCCCGCAGATGTTTGGGTTTCGGGAAAAAAAATTTCCGCATGGCCCCATGTTCCTCGGCGGGATGACCAAACTCTAGGGAGAGTTCGCGGAAAAGCCATCGGTCCGGGGAAACAACGCCGACGCTCGGCCCCGTCACCATGGCTCCCAGAATTTCCGCCACAAAGGTTTCCGCGTGGGGAATCCCCCCCTTCAGCCGTTCAAAATTCGGATCTAATTGCCTGTCTTGGTTAAGAGGCAAATTACAGGGCTGAACCCATGAAGGACGATGGTAAAGAAAATTTCCACTTTTCGGGTTCTCCCGTAGCCAATCGTGGAGTGAAACAACTCCATGCAGGGGGCCCCATGAGCGGTTTGATCCCGAGGATCGAAAAAGATCGAGCAAGAACTTGCGCGTCTTTTTTCTCGTTTGGTTCCACACAATGAATTATGTTCTAGCCAATCGGGAGCTTTGGGGAAATGGAAACTCAAGAGCCCGGTCTTCCCAGCTCACGACGTTTTCCCCGCAGAGTAACGGCCCAATTTTTGGATGAATCTTCCCGCAGTTGCCTTAATTGTCTACCGGCGTCCCCAACTGGCCCGCGCCTTGGTTGCCAGCCTGGCCTCCTCTCGGCCGGAAGTGCTTTGGGTCATCGCGGACGGCCCACGGAGTTACCACGAGGCTGATCTCTGCAGGCAGACCAGGGAGGCGGTCGAGGCAGCCGTAAGCTGGCCCTGCCAGGTCAAGAGGGTTTATGCCGATGAAAACCTGGGGCTAAGAAAAAGGGTGGAAACCGGCCTCGACGCACTCTTTACACAGGAGCCGGAAGCGGTGATTCTGGAAGAGGATTGTCATCCCACCGCAGATTTCTTGCCTTTTTGCGCTGAAATGATCGGGCGGTATCGCGAAAACCCCAAGATGGCAGGGATTGCTGGCAACTGTTTCCTCCCTCGTTCCGCCACGCTTTCCTCGAGCTATTTCTACTCCCGTTTTTTGCATATCTGGGGCTGGGCGACCTGGAGCAGGGTCTGGCGCGAATACGACCGCGCAAAATGGGCATGGCCGAGCGAGGGAATCACCCGGTATTTTCCCCAAAGCCGACCCGACGAAATCCGCTACTGGAATCTTGTCTATTCGCGGGTGGCTTCCGGCCAGATCGACACCTGGGACTATCGGTGGACCTCTCACCTCTGGTCACGGGGTCTCTGCGCCGTTGTCCCAGGGGAAAATCTCGTCTGTAATCACGGATTCGGTGCCACCGCCACCAACACCAGGGATGAGGACGTTGAGGTGGGGATTGAAAGGGAATTGCCCCTGCGTCCTCCCTACGTGGGACCGGGTTCGATCCAGGCCAATGAGCGGCTTGATCGGATGATTTTTGAAAACCATTTCCTGCGGACGGAAGGGAAAAAAAATCTTTGGGGTAGACTGGCGGCCGGTTTATGCAAACAACTCTCCTGGGTGAGTCGACAGTGATCCGGTTGATTCCCGCCGAATCGATGCAGGAGGGAACGGTTTTCAGTCCGCTGACCGGTGTCCCAAGCACCCCGGTCCATGCCATTTCCTGTGGTGATTTGAAACAGGCCTACGCTGAGCATCTAAAGGTGGATATCCGACCCTATTTGGGTGATTTGAAAGAAATCCAGCTCCGGCGGTGTCCCAAAAGCGGTTTTCGTTTTTATCACCCCAACAGGGTGGTGGGGGATGATGGCTTCTACCGCGCGCTGGCCATGCATCCTTGGTACTATCAGGGAGAAAAATGGGAATTCGCAGAAGCCGTTCGCCTCTTGCCGGCCGAAGGGCAGGTCCTCGAGGTGGGGCCGGGAAAGGGAGGTTTTATCCAATCCTGTCTTTCGGCCCGCCCAAGGCTCCGGGTGACAGGGCTGGAGTTAAACCAGGAAGCAGCTGAGGCCGCCCAACGCATGGGCTTGGATGTCCGGCAGGAAACCTTGGAACGACACGCGGAGTCACACGGGCAAAGTTACGATGCGGTGTGCGCCTTTCAGGTACTGGAGCATATTTCGGAACCGTTGCCTTTTCTTCATGCCTGCTTGCGGGTCTTGAAGCCCGGAGGCCTGCTCATGGTGGCGGTGCCTGACTGCACAGAACAGCAACCGCCCTCTCCTCTGGCCGTGCCGGAAGATCCCCTCAATATGCCTCCCCATCATCAGGGTCTCTGGGATGTGCCTTCCTTGGTGTTTCTCTCAAGAATCCTTCCGCTGCGCTTATGTCACCTTGGGTGGGAAAAAGTCGGAAAAGAGGCACAGCTCGATAACTATGCCCGCCATGTGCGCATCGGTTTGAAAAGCCAGTTCGGCGGATTGTTTGGCAGGCTTTTGCACTCCTTGGGTCGCCCTTATTTGCGTGCATGTCTCCGGTCTCTGGCGCCCTTTTTGCCGGGGCATTCCCTTTTTGCGGTTTTTCAGCACGAAGGGTCTGGCCAGGCTTTGCCGGAGCCATGAGAATCCTGTTTTTACAGGATCATTTTGAAATCGGGGGAGCCGCACGGGCGGCGGGGCGATACCGCGCCCTTGTCAAAAAACTGGGGCATACCACGGCGGTGGCGTGCGGGGACGGGAAGGCTTCATCGGAGGTTTTTTGTCTCCAAGGCAAAATGCCCCGTGGAGCCGGTAGAATACTGCAGCTTTGCGTCCCGCGGCGAATGCGATACCAATGGATGCAAGCAAGAGTTGCCGCCGCATGGCGGAAATGCGTCGATCGTTTCCGCCCGGATAGCATCTGGGTTCATAACCTTCACGGTGCGTACAAGTGGGGCTGGAGCCTTGATCTGTTGACCCCGCCGCAACTGCGGATTCCCATAATCTGGACCTTGCATGACATGGCTATGTTGGGGGATGGCGAAACTTATTGGCTGGAATCGGAATGGCGGACGCGTTCCGCAGACTCTCCTTTTCGGAAAATCTTCGCGGAAACCCCCCCAAATCATCTACAACTCACCGCTCCATCAGCCTGGATGGCTGATTTGGCCCACCGCTGCACCGGCAGGTCCTGCCAGGCTCTTTCCAATCCCATCGACCTAACAACCTTTCAACCTGGCGACCGGGAGGAGGCTCGTAAAAAACTTGGGTTGCCGCCGAATGCCCCGGTTTTCCTTGCTGGAGCAGAACGGGTGGACGACCCCCGGAAGGGGCTGATTTTACTGGAAGGGTTGCGGGATGCCTTCCGTCAGGCTGGGATCACGCTCGCGGTTTTCGGACGAAACGGGCGCCCGCAAACGGGGCAGGTCTATCTGGGGGTTTTACGGGATGAAAAAGAGGCCGCGGAGGCCTATCGGGCCGCTGATCTTTACTTTCATCTTGCTGATCAAGAAAACGCGCCGTGCCAGATCCAGGAAGCCCTGGCCTGCGGGACGCCCGTTTTGGCTTTTTCCGTGGGCGGCATTCCGGAAATGTTGAGGAAAGAAGGGACGGGGTTTTTGGTTTCATGGGATGATCGGGTCAATCTCGGCGAAGTATTCAGGGAAAAAATTCTTCGAAAGATAAAAATTTTATCCACCATGCGGGACTCTTGCCGTCGTGATGCAGTGGGCAGGTATTCGGAGGAAGTTCTTGGTCGCAGACTGCAGGAGTTTCTTGGTCGATCGGGCGGTTAAGGTAACGGATCCTCACTCTCCCGGAAGTTTGTTGCGTTTGGCGAGCCTCCATTTGGTCAGTCCGAAAAACCAGCAACGCTGAGCCACAGGCTTTTGATGGAAGCGAAACACCCGGTCGAAGAATTCAAGCAGCAGATTCATGTCGTACGCTGAGTTGGGCACATTCTTTAAAAAGGGTGGAGCTTGAATGTATTTGGCGTAGAGCTCGGGAGTGTCATCCACATGCAGGACATATTCTGCCAACTCCTCGTCGGAGGAGAAGTCGTCCCGACAAATGAAGCTTTCGGGGTTAAAGAACTCCTTGACCCGCGGATCCCCCCAATAAATCGGGATGGTGTGCGCGTGCAGGGGGTCGACCAGCTTTTCGGTGCACCAGCCGGCGCGGCGCGTGTTTTCGAACGCGAGGTTGAAGCGGTAGCGGGCCAGCCAGTCAATCTTCACCTGGTAGCGGTCACCAGGTGGTAACCGGTACCCGGTGTTGTTCAAGGCTCGTCCAGACGAATCGACTTTTCGCAGTCGGTTGAGAGCATAAAAAAACTGTTCGCGCCGGTGTACGCTTCGGTCGACATAGGCGCAGAGCAGGGAGCAAAAGTGGGGCTTGGATTCCCGTATGGTCACGGGATCGGGGACGGAAGTCCGGATCAGCTTTTCCTTTCGGCCGTCAAAGGCGTAAATCGGCAGATACGCTGCTCGTGGATCGTCCACCAGAACAGAAACGGCCGCAAAGTCACATTCCTTCCAGTTCGGCCAATACTTTTCTTGGGTATGGAATATCTTGATGCAGTTGTAGAGGCGGTGGCGGTGACCAATGTGGGAGTAAAAAAGAAAATCCGGCGTGTCCTCAAAAACGAAGTCGTAGTGGGGAGAGAGTAGATCCAAGAAAAAAGCCCGGCTTTGGGGCGGAAAGTCGATAAAGTTGAGCGAGATTCTTGGTTTCATCCTGCGAGGTACTTTTTTACAAGGCGGGTAAGCTCCAGCAAAGGGCGGCGAAAGGCCAGATGCTCCGCTAGCGCCGCCTGGGTCTTTGCCAGAGCATGCATCCTTGGAGGATCCTGCTGCAGAACTTTGATCGTTTCCCGGGCCGAGATCAGATCTGGCACGACCAAGTCTGGAAGAAGAACTCCGGGCATGGCGAGAGAATCGGCCCGCCCTAAAAAAAGACAGCCGGCCTGGATAGCTTCCAGCGCCCAGTTTCCCCAGCGGGTCTTTGGATCCGTTCGGATGGCAAACTGGCTAGACGACATCAGTCGAATATAGGCAGTCGCATCTCCAGAAAGGGGTTTCATGAATTCAGGTATTTTCCCGGAATGGGATTGCCAACTGGCCCGGTCTACAATCGCGTCCCGGCGCTCAGCATTCCCGGCGACCGTTTCCTTAGCCAATTTCTCCCAGGCAGCCGAGGATTGGAAGGTGAAGGGAAATTCCAATACATGGTCTTTGTTGTAGGGGCGTGCACGATAACGTCGGAAACAGTGATTCAAATAGATGTGGTAGCCAGGAATCAGCGCAGCAAGCGACCTCTTGTGGAGCAGGCCACCCGCTTCGACGGAGTAGTAGGCCCAAATCGTCTTTCTTGATCTGGAGACGATACGCGTAGGGACAGGAATATCCAGGCAGATGACCAGGTCGTAGTCGTCCCACCGCACCTGTTCACAATCCACCACACCCATCCCCTCCTGTTCTCTCTGCCAGGCTTCGACACCTCGGAAAGCGATCCGGGGGTCCGGATCCCCGGCAAACTTTTCTTTCCAAAGATAGGTTTCAGGCTCAGGGGCTTGGCGCACCACAAAATAGTCTGCCTTGAGATCAGCCAAAAGAGACATGGGTCCAAGGTGAGCCGGGGCTGTCAGGATCGTTTGAATCCAGTTTCTCCTCGATCCCGGAGGGTAGGCCCCTTGGTAGGCGGTTTGTTTGACAAGGGCGACTTTTCGGGAGCTCCAGAAAGTCAGGCAGGCATTGATATCGAATTCGGGGATGGCTTTTGGAGCGGCGTGAACTTCAGCCCAATTCAGAAGAAAACGGGGCAAGATCAGACCCAGTTGTTCCCATTCTTGTCCAACACGCCAAGGAGCGCCAAGGAACGAGGCTGGTTGGGGGGCCATAGGGAAACATTAACGGGTCTGCCGAAAACGGCGATAGGAAGAAGACCTTACTAATGGGATTTTGTGCTAGAAAAAAAAGGCCATGAAATCGTTTCTTCGTATTGCTCGCGGATGGTTGTACCGGCGGTATCCCGCGGTATCCCGCGGTTGTTACCGCAAAAAGCTGGCAGGGTATGAGCGCAGGTGGGGGTTAGAGGATCATGGTTTCACCAAGGAGGGGTTCTTCAGGGTGCTTCACGAAAGGTTTTTAGGGGGGCCAGGTCGGGTATACGAGCTGGTTGCGGGTGATGGGCTTGTCGGAAGTTTAGGAGTTTGGCTTGAGGAGCTTGGCAAGGGATGGAGCGTTGAGGCTTGGGAGCATCGGCTTTCTCCATTGTCTTTCATCCAAAAACAGCGTCCTAAGGCTCAGATTCATAAAGGACGTTTGATAATCTGGTCTTCAAAAGAGAGAAAAGGGGATCTTATTGGCATCACAACTCGTAAAGCACGTGAAGCTTCCGGAGTTTGTCGGGAAATCCGCGCCGGTCAGATCCGGCCTCAATGGGTCGGCTTATGGAATCCGACGATGCGGCCGGCTTGGTTTCACCGAATGAGAAGTGCGGGCTATCGGCTCGCGCTGGTTTATCAGCGGATTGAATTTTACCGCGACCTACGATGAAAATCGTGGCTTTTCATTCCAACACGATGTCTTTGCGGGGGTCGGAAAATGCCCTTTGGGATTATGCAAACTTTAACGAGACGGTTCTCGGCAATCAATCGGTCATCTGTCATCCGGCGGGGATTCAAAGCTCGGAGAATCCAACCCTTGCAAAATGGAAGGCTAGATTTCCCCTGATTCCCTATCGCACGCAGAACGAACTAAGACAGAAGCTCAAGGAAGGCGGGGTTGAGGTGCTGTACCAAATCAAGCCGGGGCCTTTTGACGGATTTGTCATACCCGGGGTGAGAAACTGCATCCACTCGATGTTTCTAAGCGATGAATTTCACGGGGATTGCTTTGCTTATGTGTCGCGATGGGCCTCGAGAGTCATGACGAGTCGGGAGAACTCGTTCATTCCCCATTTTGTACCCAGATTTGCATCGGACCATAACTTAAGGAAAAAGCTCGGGATCCCGATTGGGGCAAAAGTCTTTGGAAGGCACGGGGCGACCGATACGTTTAATATTCCCTTTGTGCGGAGAGCCGTTGAGGAACATGCGCGGAACAACCCCACTGATCATTTTGTTTTTCTCAATACCAGGCCCATCCGTGGAACGGAAAAACTTAAGAACGTTCATTACTTGGCGCCCACGATTGACCCCGTGGAGAAGGCACAATTCCTGGCAACATGCGATGCCATGTTGCATGCCCGCTGGCACGGGGAGACGTTTGGTTTGGCCGTGGGGGAGTTTGCTGTCTTAGGGAAGCCTGTGATCACCTTTGCCGGATCTAGAGAGAGGGCCCATTTGGAGATGTTGGGAAATCAGGCTTTGCTATACCGACACGCCGCAGAAATGACACAGATCCTAAGGGAGTTTCGCCCTCATAGAACCCAAGGGACCGAGTACGAAGGATTTGCCGACCCAAAAATGATAATGGAAATATTTCAAAAAAAGTTTCTGGAGAGCTAAATTCCCAGACGGGGAAGAGGGATAAATCGCCTCTTCTCTGTTTGTTGGTCGGTCGTGATCTCATAAGAAAGGCTTAAAGGGGGTAAGCACCCCCCACAGGTAAGTTTTCGTAGCCGGAAAAAAAGTTTCGCAATGCGCATCCGGAGCGTTGTGCGATTCACATCAGCCAAGGCATTTTCCCCGTGGGAGCCAAGGCGTTTGGCGATGTCGTCCTGGTGCCAGGTAAAGATTCCAATGGCCTTGCGAACGGAAACGAGTCCCAGGCCCAGCTTCATCTGACGGCGAAACCAGACATGGTCTCCGACCACGCGATACTCGGAAGGGTAATGGCAGCGTTCCCAAATCTGCCGGCGAAAAAGAAACGAGCAGGTTTGCACCGGCATGTGCCAGTCGGCATCGATGGGTCGGGGAGCGGTTATTTGGTTGAAAAGGTAAAGGAATTCCAGGTTTTCGTTGAGCATGATGGTGGGGCCAAAGACGGCATCGGCCCCGGTTTGTTTCAGTTTTTGCAGGGCTTGGATTAGTCCTGCCCGGTCGTACTGCTCGTCCGCATTCAGGTGGCCGAAGATCCGGCCCCGTGCGGCAGCCATGCCTTTGTTCAGAGCGTCGTACATGCCCTTGTCCGGGCCGGGAATGAGGCGGATGTCTTTTTGTTTCTGAAGATAATCCAAAGTGCCGTCGGTACTGCCTCCGTCCACAAGGATATGCTCATACTCACGGCCCCGCAGCGCATGCCGCACCGACCGCACACACAGGTCGATCCACCGGACGCAATTAAACACCGGTGTGACAATGGAGATTTCCAAGTGCGCACTCATTACAAAATTAGTAAATTTGCAAAAAAACTAATTACTCTGTTCTCTGGCTTGCTCTGTTGGGCGGGGAAGGGCGGAGAGGCCGGGCCGTGGTGGCTTCCAGGCGAGGCGCCCAATCC
>Ga0214917_10005787_pt1 | contig 13086 bp, 9 predicted proteins | sample LL_1208_BB_MetaG_FD_177983 | JGI IMG/M metagenome (GOLD analysis project Ga0214917, IMG submission 177983) | Freshwater microbial communities from Lake Lanier, Atlanta, Georgia, United States - LL_1208_BB | ecosystem: Environmental > Aquatic > Freshwater > Lake | place: USA: Georgia | collected... | reverse complement strand
GAGCGCCGAGCATTCTTCGGCGGCTTTGATCCAATCTTGTCCATCAGCGTCCTTGTGCTGCTTAGCTTCGGAGTTCTCCTTGTCTATGCGGCGACTCGCGATTGGTTTGCATCCAATAATCTCGATGCCGAGTACTACCTCAAACGGCAATTGATCAACGTCATTATTGGAATAGCTCTTGCCTTTGGTACTACTTTGATTGATTACCGCCTCCTTCGCGCCTATACGCCGATTGTCTGGGGAATAGGCGTTCTCGGGCTGCTTGCAGTCTTGATTCCGGGTATCGGAAGCACTGTCAACGGCGCGCGATCATGGATTGCATTCCCGGGTGGATTTCAGATTCAGCCAGCAGAGTTAGCGAAGATCTCCATCATCGTAGGCATGGCGCTAATTCTCTCGGAACGAATTTCAGGAGATAGCAATCCTACTGATCGACAAGTGATGCAAGCGCTTGCAGTCGCAGCTGTGCCGCTCTTATTGATAATTGCACAACCAGATTTGGGAACTGTTCTCATCATTGCCGCATCAGTGGTTACCATGATTGCAGTTTCAGGAGCTCGAAGTAGATGGGTGATCGGACTACTTGTACTTGGTGCAACTGGCGTTTATCTCGCAGTAGCAACAGGTCAAGTGAGCGACTATCAGCTTCGAAGACTTCGCTCATTTGTTGATCCACTTGCAGATCCACAAGCAAGCGGTTACCAACTTCGCCAAGCGCGCGTCACAATCGGTTCTGGTGGTTTCTTAGGAAAGGGTCTCTTCAATGGACCACAGACCAATGGTCGATTTGTTCCTGAACAACATACCGACTTTATTTTTACAGTTTTGGGAGAAGAACTTGGCTTTCTTGGCTCAGTTCTAGTCTTGATTCTTTTCATGATTATCTTGATGCGTTCTTTTGCAATCGCGCGACGCACCAATGATCTCTTTGGGAAGATGGTCTGCGTCGGAGTAATTTCATGGTTCTCTTTTCAGATATTTGAGAATATTGGAATGACTATGGGGCTTATGCCGATGACCGGCGTGCCTTTACCTTTTCTCTCTTATGGTGGTTCAAGCATGTTTGCAACAATGATTGGTATTGGCCTCCTTCAAAATGTCTATCAACGATTGCGATAACTTTTAGAGAAAAAGGCGCTAAATACGCGTAAATGTTGAGGATTGTGCAATCCCTCTCTCAATCTGACATACTTCGCCAGTACGAAATCGCCTCAACTTGAGGTCGCCAGAACCGCTCTTTAGGTGCGGTCGGCAGATCCAGACCGAGGCGCACCGAAGATTTTTAACAAGAGTAGCGCCTCAGGGCGCTTGAAAAGGATTTGATTGTTATGGCTGATGAGCCAAAAAAGACGCGTAAGCGTGCTGTGAAGAAATCGGCAACAAAAGAAACAACTGCTGCTGAATCCACCCCTGCCAAGAAGGCGAAGTCGGGAGTCATTCCCGCTCCAATATTCCAGGCCCCTCCTGTCGCTGCGACGCCATCGCGTGCTCGCAGTGAAAAGGAATCCCACGATGAGGATGGCGATGCTCGACGCAGACGCCGCCGCCGCGGTGGCCGTGGCCGTCGACGCCCCGATCGTGAGGAGAGCGGCGATTCGACAATTAGCACACAAGATTCTTCGGAAAACTCTAAAGACGAGAGCACCGCTAGCGGAGAAGTAACTTTCAAGAAGCGCCGTCGACGACGTCGTTCTGGCAGTGATGCTGTCGCTCCGGGTGAGACCGTTGAAGCTGATGGCGTTGTCACAATCGTCAAAGTTCGCGAACCAAAGCCGCGCACAGAGCGTCCTGAACGTCCCGAGCGCAAGAGCTTCGATCGAGGAGATCGTCGCGATCGACGACACCGTGATCGCGATCGTGACCGCGGAAGAGATCGTGATCGCAATCGATTCGGTGATTACAGAGAGAACCGTCGCCGGGGAACAATCCTTACCGATGCAGAATTCTTAGCGCGACGCGAATCGGTCGACCGTGAAATGTTGGTTCGCCAACAAGGCGATAGAACTCAGATTGCAATCCTTGAAGACAATATCCTCGTCGAGCATTACGTCAATAGGAGCAGCAACATCTCCTATGTTGGAAACGTCTATCTTGGAAAAGTTCAGAACGTTCTTCCATCAATGGAGGCGGCTTTCGTCGACATTGGCAAAGGACGCAATGCTGTTCTGTATGCCGGTGAAGTTAATTGGGATACCTCTGGCCTTGCAGATAATCAGGAGCGCAAGATCGAGCGCGTTCTCAAGACTGGTCAGAGCGTCTTGGTTCAAGTAACCAAGGATCCGATCGGTCAAAAGGGTGCTCGCCTGACGAGTCAGATTTCCTTTCCTGGGCGTTACCTCGTTTATGTACCTGGCGGAGGAATGAGCGGTATCTCTCGTCGACTTCCCGAGAGCGAGCGAACAAGACTCAAAGAGATTCTCAAAGGTCTGATCACCGATGAAGAAGGCGTCATCGTTCGTACCGCTGCAGAAGGCGCCAGCGAAGATGAACTCACTCGAGATGTCGCTCGACTCAAAGCCCAATGGGAAGATATCAAGAAGAAGTCGGAGAACAATTCCGTTTCAGCACCAACGATGTTGTACGGCGAGCCTGATCTGACAATTCGAGTTATTCGAGACATCTTCAATGAAGATTTCCGTAAGCTCACTGTCCAAGGCGATACCGCTTGGGAAGATATTGAAAATTATCTTGGACATATCGCGCCAGAATTAATGAAGAAGGCCGAGAAATGGACCGGCGCACGAGATCTCTTTACTGAGAAGCGAATTGATGAACAACTAGCCAAAGCTCTCGATCGCAAGGTCTATCTCCCATCGGGAGGTTCATTAGTTATTGATAAAACCGAAGCGATGATCGTTATCGACGTCAATACTGGAAAATTCATCGGTAAGGGTGGCGGTCTTGAAGATACTGTCACGAAGAACAATCTTGAAGCGGCAGAAGAGATTGCTCGACAGCTTCGCCTTCGAGATCTCGGCGGAATCATAGTCATCGACTTCATCGATATGGTTCTCGAATCCAACCGCCAACAAGTTCTCCGACGACTCGTGGAATGCCTTGGTCGTGATCGCACCAAACATCAGGTTGCAGAAGTGACTTCTCTCGGATTGGTCCAGATGACTCGTAAACGAGTTGGCCAAGGATTGATCGAAGCGTTCTCGACAACATGCGAGAGCTGCGGTGGTCGAGGAATCCATGTTCATATGGAGCCGGTTAATAAGAAGAGTCTCGACCGTGACATTGTCGCCACTTCTTCACAGCGAAGTGATGAAGAAGGCGACGACGAGGTTTCTACACACGTGAGCGAGCCTGTCGCCGAGCAGAAATCTGAAGAGTCCGGGGGAGCGTCACGTACGGGAAGGCGACGCCGGAGGTCTTCGAGTTCCGGGGTGCTGACCCCAGGGGGCTCAGTTTGACCCTAGCTCTGCCTCATCCGTAACCTATGCCCCTGCCTCATGGAGGCTCTCAAAAGTACGAACCGAGAAGCTTTGTAAGAAGCGAAGTAATAAGTATGGAAGGACGATCGTGTACGCAATCGTGAAGGCTGGCGGACGCCAGGAGAAAGTCGCCGTTGGCGACACCGTCTTTGTCGATCGCGTTGACGCCGCAGCAGGCTCCACCATTTCTTTCCCTGCGCTCCTCGTTGTAGACGGAGAATCAGTTACTTCTGATCCCAAGGTTCTCTCGGGAGTCAAAGTCACAGGTGAAGTTGTTGACGAGGTCAAGGGACCGAAGATCCACATCCTTCGCTACAAGAGCAAGACCGGCTATCGACGCCGCCAAGGTTTCCGATCAAAGAACACTCGCGTGAAGATCACCGCGATCAATGGTGTGAAGTAAAGGAGAGAATCACATGGCATCCAAAAAAGGCGTCTCCTCGACACGAAATGGTCGCGATTCGAATCCTCAATTCCTCGGAATCAAGCGATTTGGTGGACAGATCGTCAATAGTGGCGAGATCCTCGTTCGCCAACGTGGAACCAAGTTCCACCCAGGTAAGAATGTCGGTATCGGTAAGGATGACACTCTCTTCGCTCTGACATCAGGAGCTGTCGAGTTTGGTAACGCACGTGGTCGCCGCGTCGTCAACATCGTTCCAGTCTCATAATACACGGACTTTCGAAATACGGGTCCGTGTACACGGGCCCGTTTTTCATTTCTATCCCAAGAAATTCCTCGACTACAAGATTTAGAAGAATTAGAAAGTAAAAAGGAAGGAGAGCGAAAGAGATGGCAACTTTTGTCGATCGCGTAACTCTCCATGCAACTGCTGGAAAAGGTGGCGATGGTTGCGTCTCTGTCCATCGCGAGAAATTCGTACCGCTTGGCGGGCCAGATGGTGGTAGTGGTGGCCGAGGCGGAGATGTAGTTCTCGTCGTTGATTCCAATGTCACAACGCTTCTCGATTTCCATCACTCACCTCATCGCAATGCAACTTCGGGTCGTCAAGGACATGGATCGCTCAAGAACGGCGCTGACGGAGAAGATCTCATTCTTGGCGTTCCAAATGGAACGGTTGTGCTCTCATCAGATGGGCGCGTGCTGGTTGATTTAGTTGGAATTGGTACTCGTTTTATCGCCGCCAAAGGTGGAATGGGCGGATTGGGCAATAACGCGCTGGCTTCATCGCGTCGAAGAGCTCCAGGTTTTGCCCTCCTTGGCGAGCCTGGCGAGAAAAGAACTTTGATTCTGGAATTGAAATCTGTCGCTGATATCGGCTTAATTGGATTTCCCAGCGCTGGAAAATCTTCGCTGATTGCCTCAATCTCCGCCGCGCGCCCCAAGATTGCTGATTACCCATTCACGACCCTCGCTCCTAATTTAGGAGTTGTGCAAGCTGGCGATTCACGATTCACCGTCGCAGATGTTCCAGGACTTATTCCTGGCGCTTCAGAAGGTCGTGGTTTAGGCCTTGAATTTCTCCGACACATCGAACGTTGTGCTGCGCTTGTCCATGTTCTTGATTGTGGCACTTTGGAAAGCGATCGCGATCCGATCAAGGATTTCGATCTTATTGAAGACGAGTTAAAGAAATACTCAGCTGATCTCAGCGATCGTCCTCGCATCATAGCTTTGAACAAGATCGATCTCCCTGATGGAAAAGCAATGGCTGATATGGTCGAGCCGACTTTGAGAGCGCGCGGTTATGAAGTGTTTCAAATTTCTGCCGCTGCTCGAATGGGACTTCAAGAATTGCTCTATGCCATGGCGCGTTTAGTCACGACTTATAGAGCAAACCAAGAGCTCACCGAGAAGGCAAGAATCGTTCTGCGCCCGATGGCAGTCGATGATGCTGGATTCACTGTGGTTGCAAATGAAGATGGAACTTTCACTGTCACTGGTTCGCGTCCGGAACGCTGGGTTAAACAGACCAATTTCGGAAACACTGAAGCGGTTGGATATCTGGCAGATCGTCTCGCATCACTTGGAGTCGAGCGTGAACTCTTCCGCGCAGGAGCGGCGGAAGGAGACGAAGTTCGTATCGGTTTAGGTGATGACGCAGTCATCTTTGATTGGCAGCCAACGATTGAAGCGGGCGCAGAACTTCTCGCCGGCCCTCGGGGAGATGACATGCGAATTCCACGTGGTTGGGAGAAATTCGACGAGGAGGCAGTCGACCAACTTGATGATGATGAGCTAGCCGCGCAATGGGAATATCAGGTTTCCGATCCCACCTCGCCCCGAATTGAAGGCGAAAAACGATGAGCCGCGAGAGCATGCGAACCTCAAAGCGGATTGTCATCAAAATCGGGTCGTCATCGCTGACTGGAAAAGATGGCGCAGGTCTAGATAGCGAAGCAGTTGAGCGACTTGTTGGCATCGTTTCTGAATTGAAATCGGCCGGCAAAGAAGTCATCGTCGTCTCATCAGGAGCAATCGCGGCCGGGCTTTCTCCGCTCGGGCTCACATCAAGGCCAAAGGATCTTGCAACGCAACAAGCCGCTGCATCTGTCGGGCAAGGATTATTAATGCATCGATACACCGATGCTTGTGCGAAACGTGGAATTACCGCTTCTCAGGTTCTTTTGACGATCGAAGATATCGTTCGTAGGTCGCACTATCAAAATGCACAACGAACCCTCTTTAGATTGATTCAACTCGGTGTGGTTCCCATCATCAATGAGAATGACTCTGTCGGAACGCAAGAGATTCGATTCGGTGATAACGACCGCCTAGCAGCGCTGGTCTCCCATTTGATAGGAGCAGATCTACTTGTGCTCATCACCGATATCGACGCGCTCTATGATTCCAATCCAAACTTGCCGCAAGCAAAACCGATCCGAGAAGTTCTCGATATCGATGCTCTTGATGAGAGCACCTTCGGTGGTTCGGGGTCGAAAGTCGGAAGTGGCGGAATGTTCACCAAGATTGAAGCAGCTCGAATTGCAACTGGCGCAGGAATTCCAACTCTGCTTACCTCTCTCGCAGATGCAACGAGCGCATTGAGTGGTGAACTTTCTGGCACTTATTTCTCTGCATCGCAAACTAGAAAATCATCTCGCCTCTTGTGGCTTGCCCATGCAGCAACTCCGCGTGGTCGCTTGATTCTTGATTCAGGAGCGGTCACCGCAATCTGTGAAAGAGGTGTCTCACTTCTGCCGGCGGGAGTTACTTCAGTCGAAGGTGAATTCTCGGCTGGAGATACAGTCGAACTTCTCTCCCAGGATGGCGTTGTCATTGCCCGCGGGTTGGTTGGTTTCGATTCGGATGAGATTCCACAGATGCTTGGTAGATCAACGAGAGAATTGGCACGTGAATTGGGCCCTGAATATGAACGTGAACTTGTCCATCGAGATGATCTGGTTCTGCTATGAATAACGACCAATTAATCGCAAAGCTCGCAGATGATGCGCGAAAAGCGGCACAGAGCTTGCGCCATTCAAGCTACCAAGAACGTCAGAAGGCGCTTCTAGCGATTGCCAACGCCATCGAAAGCAATCAAGAAGAAATTCTACGCGCCAACAAAATCGATATGGATCGTGAGCGTGCTGGCGGGATGTCCGAATCGCTGCTCGATCGACTCGCCCTCAATCCTTCGCGTATCGCAGGAATAGCAGGGGGAGCTCGAAAAGTTGCGGCGCTAGAAGACCCGTTGCGAAAAATCGTTCGCGAACGAACTTTAGAGAACGGTCTTGCTTTGAAGCAGATGACCGTTCCATTCGGAGTTGTAGGAATGGTCTACGAAGCGCGCCCAAACGTCACGGTTGATGCTGCGGTCATACTCTTGATGTCCGGTAATGCTGCATTACTTCGTGGCTCTTCATCTGCGTGCGAGAGCAATGAAGTTTTGGTCAAAGTTATGCGCGATGCGCTAGCGAGTACATCAATCAATCCTGAAGTAATTCAACTCATACCAAGCGATGATCGAGACACAGTTCGAGCGCTTCTTCATGCTCGTGGCAAGGTAGATCTGGTAATTCCACGAGGGAGTGCGGCGCTCATTCGTCGAGTCGTAGACGAAGCGCTCGTTCCTACTATTGAAACCGGGGCAGGTGTCTGCCACGTTTATGTAGATAAGGATGCCGATCTCAACAAAGCGTTGCCAATCGTGATCAACTCCAAAACTGTACGTCCCAGCGTCTGTAACGCGGCAGAGACTCTGCTTATCCATGAATATGTCGTGAAGAGTTTTGGACCACAAGCGCTACATGCGCTCCGTGATGCTGGAGTAAAGATCCATGGAGATATACGTATCAAGCAATTAGCAGATGAGATTGGAATTGATGTTCTCCAAGCTTTCGATTCTGATTGGTCGACCGAATACGGCACCCTAGAGATGAATGTTCGAGTAGTTCCTTCGCTCGAAGCTGCTTCGGAACATATCCTTCGATACGGCACAAATCACACTGAATGCATCATCACCGAGTCTGAAGAGGCCGCAAATAGATTCATTGACCTCTCAGATTGCGCAGCGGTCATGATCAATGCATCGACGCGTTTTACAGATGGCGAGGAGATGGGGTTTGGCGCAGAGATTGGAATCTCAAACCAGAAACTTCATGCCCGAGGTCCCATGGGACTAGAAGCCATGACCACGACCACATGGATTGTGAAAGGAGATGGCCAGATCCGAAAGTGATTCGCGCGCAGCGCAGAGCACTCGGTAAGGTGACCTTCATGTCCAATATCTCTCGCGACGATGTTGCCAATCTCGCCAAGCTTGCGCGAATTGATATGTCTGATGCTGAACTTGATCATCTCGCATCAGAGCTCGATGTCATTCTTAACGCAGTTGCTCGAGTTCAAGAAGTCGCTGGGGCTGATGTTCCTCCCACTTCGCATCCGCTACCTCTGCGAAATATCTTCCGAGAAGATCAAGTCAAAGAGAGTTTGACTCCGGAAGAAGCGCTCTCAGGCGCACCGGCCCAGGAAGAGCAGAGATTTAAAGTGCCCCGGATCTTGGGTGAAGAGTGATGATCAATCGCTCCGCAGCAGAAATGGCTGCATCTCTCGCTGATGGCTCGCTTACCTCAGTCGAATTAACAAAAGCTCATCTCGACCGGATTGCACTCGTTGATTCGAAGGTAAAAGCATTCCTCCATGTCGATACCGAAGGTGCACTTGCGCAAGCCGAAGCTGTCGATAAGAAACGCCAAGCTGGCGAGAAACTCTCACCGCTAGCTGGAATTCCGCTCGCCCTCAAAGATGTTTTGGTTCAAAAAGGAATCCCGACAACGTGCGGATCAAAGATGCTTGAAGGCTGGCGTCCGCCATATGACTCAACAGTTGTCGCGCGTTTGAAAGCCAATGACATCGTCATTCTCGGTAAGACCAACATGGATGAATTTGCAATGGGATCTTCGACGGAGAACTCTGCATACGGACCAACGCACAATCCCTGGGATCTCACTCGTATTCCCGGTGGTTCTGGCGGTGGATCCTCTGCAGCGTTGGCAGCCTTCGAAGCGCCGCTTGCAATAGGTACCGACACAGGTGGCTCAATCCGACAGCCCGCTGCAGTAACTGGCACGGTCGGCGTAAAGCCGACGTATGGCGGAGTTTCGCGTTATGGATTGATCGCTTTCTCATCTTCTCTTGATCAGGCAGGTCCCTGCGCACGAACCGTGCTCGATGCTGCATATCTCCACGAAGCAATCGGTGGCCATGATCCGATGGATTCCACTTCGATAAATGCACCAGTTCCTTCGGTTGTTGCTGCTGCAAAGAATGGAAATGTCAAAGGAATGAAAATCGGAGTTATCAAAGAACTCCAAGGCGATGGTTACCAACCAGGGGTATTGAAACGTTTCAACGAATCCCTCGAGATTCTTGCTTCACTTGGCGCAGAGATCGTCGAAGTTTCATGCAAGCATTTCGATTATGCCCTTGCTGCGTACTATCTGATTGCCCCGAGCGAATGCTCATCCAATCTCGCACGATTTGATGCGATGCGTTATGGAATGAGAGTCGGATCTGGCTCGGCAGAAGAAGTCATGAATGCAACGCGCCAAGCAGGATTTGGCCGAGAAGTGAAGCGACGCATCATCCTTGGAACGTACGCGCTCTCAAGCGGCTACTACGACGCTTATTACGGAAGCGCTCAGAAAGTCAGAACTCTTATCTCACAAGACTTTGCATCTGCTTTCGAAAAAGCGGATGTTCTCGTATCTCCGACCGCTCCAACAACAGCCTTCAAAATTGGCGAGAAGGCCAACGATCCAATCGCGATGTACCTCAACGACATCGCGACGATTCCAACCAATCTCGCTGGAATTGCAGGAATGTCGCTTCCGTCAGGTCTAGCCGACGAGGATCAATTACCAACTGGTTTCCAGATCATGGCTCCTGCGATGAAAGATGATCGCATGTATCAAGTTGGAAGTGCGCTCGAAGCAGCGCTTCTCTCCAAGTGGGGCAAGCCGATACTTGCCAACACACCGAAGTTGGAGCCTTGATCATGGCGCTTCGATATGAAGATGTGATTGCGAAATATGAGCCAGTTCTAGGTCTTGAAGTGCATGTCGAACTTGGGACGAATTCCAAGATGTTCTGCGGTTGCAACACGATCTTCGGCGCAGCGCCTAATACCCAGACCTGTCCTGTCTGTTTGGGCTTGCCAGGCGCGCTCCCAGTCGTCAATGCCAAAGCAATCGAGTACACGATAGCGATTGGCTTAGCTCTGAATTGCAGCATCGCACCGTTTAGTAGGTTTGCCCGCAAGAATTACTTCTATCCTGATATGCCGAAGAATTTCCAGACTTCGCAATATGACGAACCGATCTGCTCCAATGGATATCTCGATGTCTCCATCGACACAGATGAAGGACCGCGAGAGTTTCGGATTGAAATCGAACGCGTCCATATGGAAGAAGACACTGGTAAGTCTCTTCACATGGGTGGTGCCACCGGCCGAATCCATGGCGCTGAATATTCGCTCCTTGATTACAACCGCGCCGGCATTCCGCTGGTCGAGATTGTGACCAAGATTGTTCCAGGAACCGGAAAGTACGCCCCAGAAGTTGCACGTGCTTATGTCACTGAGCTACGCGATATCTTGCGCGGGCTTGGCGTGAGCGATGTGAAGATGGAACAGGGCTCTCTACGTTGCGATGCAAATGTCTCGTTACGCCCGATTGGTTCAACAACATTAGGTACTCGAAGCGAGACAAAGAACGTCAACTCATTGCGCAGCGTTGAGAGAGCGGTACGAGGCGAGATGATTCGCCATGCAGAACTTCTCGATGCGGGTAAGAAAGTCGTTCAGGAAACTCGGCATTTCCATGAAGACACTGGACTTACAACTCCTGGACGTTCCAAGGAGCAGGCAGAGGATTACCGATATTTCCCCGAGCCTGATCTAGTCCCAGTAGCACCTGATACAACATGGATTGAAGAGATTCGATCGCGCCTGCCAGAAAAACCATCAGTTCGTCGCAGACGGTTACAAGAAACTTGGCAGGTTCCAGATAAAGAGATGGCGGCGATGATCAATGCCGACGTCCTTGATCTCGTTGAAGCCACAGTCCAGCTCGGAGCAGATCCCACTCGTGCGCGCGGTTGGTGGCTCGGTGAGATTGCTCGAATCGCCAATGAAAAAGAGGTCTCGGCTGGCGAACTTCCCATCACACCTACCGACGTCAATGAGATCGTCTCACTTATTTCATTAGGTGAATTGACTGACAAGCTCGCACGACAAGTCGTCGAAGGCGTCATTAGTGGCGAGGGAAGGCCGAAGGAAATCATTGATAGGCGTGGCATCAAAGTTGTCTCCGATGACTCTGCCTTGATGAGCGCAATCGAGAAAGCAATCGCTGCTCAACCTGATGTTGCAGAGAAAGTTCGTGGCGGACATATTCCTGCAGCGGGTGCGCTCATCGGAGCGGTGATGAAGGAAACAAAGGGTCAGGCTGATGCGGCCAAAGTGCGCGAACTTCTTTTGAAGCATCTTGGTCAGGGATAGTTTCGGAATTTCGAAATAGAATCCAGCCATGACCGATAAGAATCCGCGAAATCCGATGAAGCCTCGGTCTTATCTGGTCACGGATGGACTCGAGCGAGCACCTGCGCGCGGAATGTTGCGAGCAGTAGGCATGACTGATGCGGATTGGGATAAACCGCAGATTGGCATCGCTTCCTCGTGGAATGAAATCACGCCATGCAATCTCTCCCTTGATCGTTTAGCAAAGGCTTCGCGCGAAGGTGTTATTGACGCGGGTGGATTCCCGATGCAATTCGGAACCATCTCAGTCTCTGATGGAATTTCCATGGGACATGAAGGAATGCATTTCTCACTCGTATCTCGTGAAGTTATTGCAGATTCGGTCGAGACGGTGATGGAAGCAGAACGTCTCGATGGCATGGTGACATTTGCTGGTTGCGATAAATCTTTGCCCGGAATGATGATGGCTGCTGCTCGCATCAATGTCGCGAGCGTCTTTGTCTATGCCGGTTCGATCATGCCGGGAAAAGTCGACGGCAGAGAGGTCACCATCATCGATGCATTCGAGGCGGTTGGCGCATGCGCTCGCGGGCTGATCAGCCAAGAAGAAGTCGACAAGATCGAACGCGCTATTTGTCCAGGCGAAGGTGCTTGTGGCGGTATGTACACCGCAAACACCATGGCATCCATTGGCGAAGCACTTGGTTTATCTCTGCCAGGCTCTGCAGCGCCTCCATCTGTTGATCGTCGTCGAGATGCATACGCCAAGAAAGCCGGCGCTGCGGTCGTTGATTTGATTCGACAAGGAATCAGGACACGAGACATTCTTACCAAGCAAGCATTTGAGAATGCAATCACGATTCTGATGGCGCTAGGTGGATCGACCAATGCAGTTCTCCATCTTCTTGCTATTGCCCATGAAGCGCGCGTGGACCTCACACTTGCTGACTTCCATCGCGTTGGCTCCAAAGTTCCGCTCCTTGGAGATCTCAAACCCTTTGGACGATATGTCATGAACGATGTCGACAAAGTTGGTGGGGTTCCTGTCGTACTCAAAGCGCTTCTCGATGCAGGTTTGATTCATGGTGATTGCCTGACTGTTACTGGAAAGACAATGGCGGAAAATCTCAAAGAGATTGCGCCGCCAGATCCCGATGGTGAAATTCTCAAGGCCACCGCACAACCGATTGCCAAGAGTGGCGGCATCACGATTCTCGGTGGAAGTTTGGCGCCAGAAGGTGCAGTCACAAAGAATGCGGGAATTGATGTTGAGTTATTCGAAGGTCCAGCTCGAATCTTCGATCGCGAACAAGCTGCGATGGATGCTCTCGAGAATGGAACCATTCAAGCTGGCGATGTTGTCGTGATCCGTTACGAGGGACCTAAAGGTGGCCCTGGAATGCGAGAGATGTTGATGATTACCGGCGCAATCAAAGGCGCTGGACTTGGAAAATCAGTCTTGTTAATCACCGATGGAAGATTCTCGGGTGGAACGACCGGACTCTGCGTTGGACACGTCGCACCTGAAGCAGTTGATGGCGGCCCCATTGCATTGGTGAAAGATGGCGATCGAATCAAAATTGATATCAAGAATCGAACGCTTGATTTACTCGTCGACCAATCCGAACTCGAATCTCGACGAAAGAATTTCTCGCCACTGCCCAATCGATATACCTACGGTGTCCTCTCCAAATATGCCAAGTTAG
>Ga0214917_10005786_pt1 | contig 13087 bp, 12 predicted proteins | sample LL_1208_BB_MetaG_FD_177983 | JGI IMG/M metagenome (GOLD analysis project Ga0214917, IMG submission 177983) | Freshwater microbial communities from Lake Lanier, Atlanta, Georgia, United States - LL_1208_BB | ecosystem: Environmental > Aquatic > Freshwater > Lake | place: USA: Georgia | collected... | reverse complement strand
ATAGTCGCACCGGATCGTGAGACCCCTGGCACTAAAGCAAGTGACTGAGCCAGCCCATAGAGCAGACCGTCACGTGCATGAAGATTGTCCAGCGTCTTCTCACTGCGTCCGACAAAATCTAGATATCCGAGTATCACTCCAAAGATGATGAGAGTTGCGGCAATAAGCCACAGTGATCGGAAATTATTGCGAATATATTCCTGGCCAAAAAAACCAAGCACGAAGATTGGAATGGAACCAAGAACAATCAGCCAACCGAGCCGATCGCCTTTGAAGATTTGCTTTATTTGATTGAAGAAAAATAGTAGAACCGCAATTTCTGTGCCGATCTGCATGATGGCTGTAAACGTTGCGCCCGGGTCTTGGGCAGATGGAAGAAATTCTCCGATGATACGAATATGTGCGCTCGATGAGATTGGCAAAAATTCAGTAAGGCCTTGAATAATTCCAAGAAATATCGCCTCTAGCATGGTTAGTCAGGGCTCTCTTTATGTTCTGTCCGAGCGGCATGAAGAATATCGCGCGCAGAATCGGCATTCATCACGAAAATCACGGCCCCAACAATAAGGTCTGGAACTGCGCTCACCCATACAAGTGTTACTGCTCCTGCAAGGATGATGAGAACATTGGAGACTGCATCATTGCGGGCCGAGAAATAGGCAGCTTTAGCTAACCCACCTTTTATCTCTTTGAACTTCTTAAGGATTACGGCGCAATAAAAATTGACAGCTAGCGCTCCCAAACCAACGACAGACATGCCAACGCCTTCGGGAGCAATGGGTTCGGATAACTTCACAATCGCATTCCAAAAGAAACCCACGGCTGGTAGTAGAAGGAGTAGTGCGAAGAGGTAACTCAAGCGCGTGCGCCAGATCAAAGAGAGAGAAAAAGCGAGAAATATCAGCAGGTTTACTGAAGCATCCTCGAGGAAATCTAAGCTATCTGAAAAGAGCGCAACCGAGTTGTATCGATGGGCGAAATAGAACTCTATGGCGAAATAAGAAAGATTTAGAGTCGCTACTCTCAGAACTATTGGCTTAAGTGCATCAGTCATTCTTGATAAGACCTCGTCGCCGAAGTAATGGTTCAATCTCGGCATCGCGACCTCTGAAATCGCGGAACATCTGCATTGAGTCAAGTGAGCCTCCGCGACTCAAAAGTGATTTCCTAAAATGATCTCCATTAGCGCGAGTGAGACCACCGTTTTCTTTAAACCATTCGACAGTGTCTGCATCGAGAACTTCACTCCAAATATATCCGTAATAGCCCGAAGAGTATCCGCCAGCAAAAATGTGTGAGAAGTAAGTGGAGCGGTATCTCGTTGGAACTGGGTGGTAATCAAGACCATAATCCTTAATGGCCTTGGCTTCAAAATCCTCTACAGAAGTGATCCCATCAATATTTTCAAGAGAATGCCAGGCTAAATCCAGTACTGCTGCGGCAAGATAACTCGTCGTTGCGTGACCTTCATTAAATGTTGAGGATTCATTTAATTTATCGACCCAAGCTTGGGGCAAGCGTTCGCCAGTTTCAAAGTGACGCGCATAGTTATCGAGAACCTCGGGCCACAAAATCCACATCTCATTTACTTGGGAGGGAAATTCGACGAAATCACGTTGAACGCTCGTTCCAGCAACTCGTGGATATTTAACTTTTGATAACAGTCCATGTATGGCGTGACCAAACTCGTGGAACAAAGTTGTGGTTTCATCATATGTAAGCAGGGTCGGTTCACCGTTGGGTGGTTTAGGAATATTGAGGTTATTCACGACAACCGGCTTCTGATTCATGAGAGTGTTTTGGTCGACGAGAGAATTCATCCAAGCGCCACCACGCTTTGAATCGCGGGTGTAGAAATCAGCCACGTAGAGGCCGATTGCAGAGCCATCTTCGTTAAAAACTTCAAATACACGTGCTTCCGGATGGTAGCCACGCAGATCTGAACGTTCTTTGAATTTCATTCCAAATAACTTGCCAGCTGCAAAGAAGACGCCGTCATGAAGAACGCGTTCAAGTTCAAAATACGGCTTCATCTTAGATGTGTCCAAATCGTATTTTTCTAGACGAACTTTCTCGGTGTAGTAATCCCAATCCCAACTTTCAAGGGGATGTGAACCGTTTTTATTAATCAGTCTCTGGATATCTTCGCCCTCTCTTTTTGCATTGGATGCGGCAGCAGGTGCAATCTTCCTCAACATGGAATGCACATTGTTAGCCGAACCTGCAGTTTGTTGGCTCAATACATATTCAGCGTGAGATTTCATACCGAATAGCTTCGCTCGTTCTAGTCGAAGTTCAACCATTCGCAACAAGATATCTCTTGTGTCATTGGCATTAGCTCGTGCGCCTTTGCGAAGCGAGTTCTTCATGATTTCTTCGCGTAGGGCCCGATTCGAAAGAGAACCAAGTAGTGGATGACCTGAGAAATTGACCATTCCGATTAGCCATTTATCTGCGTGGCCCCGTGCTTCGGCTGCAGCTTTGCAGGCCGCAATTTGATTTGGAGATAGACCCTCAAGCTCTTTCTCATCATCCACCATAACCGCAAGGTCATTTGTATCTGCCAAGAGGTTCTTTGCGAATTTTGTTTCTAGAGTTGATAGCTCTTCGTTAATTTCCTTAACTCGTTCTCGCTTTTCAGGGTCCAAATCAGCTCCAGCTTGCAGGAAATCTTCATAATATTTTTTCAAGACCCACGAATCTTCTGGATTGAGCGAGTTGCTTTTTGTGACCAAAGTTTTTATACGTGAAAACAAAGTTGGGTCGAGTTTTATCGAGTCTGCATGGGCTGCTAATTTGGGAGCGATTTCCGCCTCAATGGCATCAATAACATCGCTCGTGTCGCTCGAGGACTTGTTATAGAAGACATTCGCCACTCGCGTAAGAATTTGTCCACTCTTTTCTAGGGCAACGATTGTATTTTCAAAGGTCACTTGTGGTTGGGAATTAATAAAATCAATCTCTGCTTTTTGTGCAGCAATCCCGGCATAAAACCCTGGTAAATAATGCTCGTCTCTAATTCGTTCAAATGGTGGAAGTTGATATTCCAACTCTGATGGTTCAAGGAATGGGTTAAGGCTCATCAGGATCTCTTTTCGATGAATAATCTGGAGTTTTCGAAAATTAGTTCTGCGTCATAATCGAGTGTTGCGACGTGAAAACTATTCACCAGTTCTATTCGTGATTTATCGGTGGAACCTAATTCATTCATAACAATCTCTGTATTGGAGACGGGAAGAATGTTGTCGTCCACGCTGTGAAAGACCAAGGTTGGAGTTTTGATGCGTGGAAGGCTGGCTCGGGCTAATTTCAAGTATTTATATAGTTGTGCAACGCCCTTCAGGGGTAGCGCGTCATATCCCCATTCTGTGACTCCAGGCTTCTTAATGTCATCCCCTACAGATGCCCGTGACTTCTGCAATCTCGAAATTATGTGAACAAATTTTATTTGAATACCAGGAATGTGAATCATGGGGTTGACAAGAACCAGACCGTCTATCTTCTCTTGGTTTTTTGCTGCAACATAAAGAGAGTTACCTCCACCCATGGAAAGAGCACAAATAAATACCTTGGAGCACTTCTTTCGTAGTTCTACAAGCTCTTCTTCTACTTTCGCGGGCCATTGTTCCCACGAGACTTTATTGAGGTCATGCCATGTAGTCCCATGACCTGGAATTAATGGAACGGAAACTGTGTAACCGCGATCATTCAAATAATGAGCCCAAGGTCGCATAGAAGCGGGAGTTCCGGTAAACCCATGGACCAGCAAAACGCCAATGTCCTTGTTAGAACCTGAACCATCTGCTCGATAATCTCGAATCCAGCCTTCGGGAGCACCTTCGATTGCCATGTTCAAACCCTAAAGAGATTACCTCGAAATGTCATTCATCCCCTCTACCTTTCTCTCTATGGCAATCAAGGCCACACATAGTTGGCAACCTTCATTTGATGATGTAGGACGCCCATTAGTCGACACAACTTTCGTGGTCGTTGATCTTGAAACAACAGGCGGGTCCCATACAAATTCAGATATCACCGAGATTGGCGCAGTAAAAATTCGTGGTGGAGAAATAATCGGAGAGTTTCAAACTCTAGTAAATCCAGGATCACCGATTCCCGCTTTCATTACCGTCCTCACTGGAATCACAGATGCTATGGTTCTTGAAGCGCCCCCTATTGGTTCCGCGCTATTTTCATTTCTTGAATTTGTTGGATTCCCGAATGAAACTGTCCTGATTGCTCATAATGCGCCTTTCGATATCGGCTTTTTGAAATCAGCTGCCGCTAAAGCTGCGACTCCATGGCCGAATTTTCAAGTTCTCGATACCGCAAGAATCGCGCGATACGTGATCACTAGAGATGAAGCTCCGAATTGCAAACTCTCCACCCTTGCCACTTTCTTTGGCGCTACTACAAATCCAGATCACCGAGCTCTTTCCGATGCTCGTGCGACAGTCGATGTCTTCCATGGAATTCTTGATCGACTTGGTTCGTTCGGAGTCACAACTCTTGAGGACCTCAGATCATTCACTCATCGAATCACAGACGCACAACGTAAAAAGAAGTATCTCAGTGACGGATTACCTTCATCACCCGGTGTCTACATTTTCCGCGATGACAGAAATGAGCCCTTGTACATAGGTACCACTCGAAATCTCAAGAACCGAGTGCGCTCGTATTTCACCGCCGCAGAAACTCGAAAACGCATCCACGACATGATTGCTCTTGCCACACGTCTAGATTTCATTGAAACGCCCACAATTATCGAAGCAGAAGTCCGCGAGCTCCGCTTAATTGCGGAGAAGCAACCACGATTCAATCGTCGCTCTAAATTTCAAGAGAAAGCGGTGTGGGTAAAGATTACGGAAGAGAACTTCCCACGATTAGTTTCCGTTCGCGGACAAAATGGCCTCTCCGACGATGTTGGTTGGTGTGGTCCATTCAATGGCCGGGATGAAGCCCAACGTGCAATCGAAGCAATGTACGAAGTCATCCAGATTCGTCAATGTAGCCCTCGAATATCTCTTCGTTCCATGAAAACCGCGAGCCCATGTGCACTCTTTGATATGAATAAATGCGGCGCTCCTTGTGTCGGCAGGGAATCTGTTGATTCGTATGACTCGCACATTCTTACTGCGCGGGTCGCGCTTCATCATGATTCACGCGACATCCTCTCTGAACTTGAAAAGAGAATGGCCGTTCTGGCAAGTCAAGAACGATTCGAAGAAGCCGCAGAAATTCGCAATCGTCTTGGCGCTTTCATCCGGGGTACTTCTCGCGGCCAAAGAATTCGCTCCTTAACCCGCGTGCCTCATCTAATTGCAGCGCTGCCGATTGCGCCATCACAATGGGAGTTCGTCGTGATTCGCTACGGAAAATTAGCGGGAACCGCTCAAGGTAATGCCACAAATTACAAAGAAGTCATCGAATCTCTCACTCTCACTGCTGATGTCGTCGCCGATAACGGTGAAGTTTTGCCAGCGTCACACCACGAAGAAGTCGAGGTACTTCTGCGCTATCTCAATCACGACGGTATCCGAATCGTGGATATAGAAGGTGAATGGTCAATGCCCGTATTTGGTTCTGGGTCAGCTCGTGATAATTTGGAGAAAGTCCGTGAAGTTTCTGATTCACTTCGTTACAAAGAACTTTTTGCTAGTTCATTCGACAGAACGGCCCAACGTTCGACCAAGTGAGCTGCCCCTCCGCTATCGATGGCTTGCTTTGCCAGAACATATCCATTTGCAAATTGTTGATGAACGCCCAACGTAAACTCTCCTTTAAACGCTGCAATTGAGGCTGCTGCGTTTATCAACACCGCCTCTCGATGCGCGCCGGGTTTCCCCTCAAAAATTGCTCGCGTGATAGTCGCATTTTCTTCAGGCGTACCACCAACGAGTGCGCTGAGAGGAAAGTTTTCCAGTCCAATTTCAGTTGGATCAAAAATCTCTTCCCTGATTTGGCCCTGATGAATCACCAGTACCCGCGTGGTTGTACTCAGAGAGATTTCATCAAGCCCATCATTTCCACGAAACACAAATCCTTCGCAGCCGCGCCGGGCTAAAACTTCCGCAACTATCTGCATCAATTCCTGCCGCGCAACGCCAATAGCAACACATTGAGGTCGAGCTGGATTAGCTAAAGGGCCAAGAATGTTGAAGATCGTTGGGACTCCCAGTTCTTTTCGGGCTTGTGCTGCATGGCGCATTGCGCCATGAAATTGGGGAGCGAAAGCAAAACCGATACCAATCTTGCGAACACACTCGGCGACGGCGTTTGCACCAAGGTTTATTTCAATACCTATTTTCTGTAGTAGATCTGCTGCTCCAGATTTTGAGGTCGCGGCCCGATTTCCATGTTTAATTGTTCGCGCACCTGCTGCTGTAGTAACGATCGCGGCAGCGGTGGAAATGTTTATTGTGTTGAGCCCATCGCCTCCAGTGCCAACAATGTCGACCGCTCGATCTGGTATCTCAATTAACTGCGCCTTTGCGTACATTGCATCAACGAGAGCGCTAACTTCACTTGAGGTTTCGCCTTTGGATTTCATAGCAAGAAGAAACGACTTGATGGTCTCAATCTCGGTATTGCCTTCCAGGATTTCAGTCATCGCCCAATGGGCGAAAGTCGCAGGCAATTCAGATCGTGACTCGAGAAGAGAGAGAATCTGATCCCATGAAGGATCAATGTTCATCATCGTTAAGCAGTAACGCGCGACGAACTAAAAATTTTTCCAACAGTTGCGGCGAGGGTGAAGGGATCTAAGGGGTGACTTACTACTCCCTCAGCTCGTGACCAACCCGCTAACCACGCATCAGAAGCTCGACCGACCATAACAATGACAACTCCACAATTAAATACTTCATCTTTCAACTGTTTTGCGATTCCCATGCCACCTTCAGGGACCGCTTCACCATCAAGAATGTACAAATCAAAGTTCTTGCCGGAATCAACCTTTGCCCGAAGGGCTGGACCAGTCGCGAATTCAGTGATCTCATGCTCGTTGAATTCTGGGGAAATTCTTCGCCCCAAAGCCTTCATGACAGTTGCTCGCACCGAAGCATCATCGGAATACAGAGCAATCTGTAGTTTTTTCATTGATTCATCAGCCATGGTTTGGTAATTCTAGAGCCCCTTTTCTTAGACAGAGCGCCAGCCCTCATGCGTGATGCGTCTCACCGGCGAACCCTCGCTTTATGAGCGGCTAGGCAACAGGAATTGGGGCTCTTTCAGGAATAATCACCTCCATGACCAGCGCGGTTGCCACCCCTGCCAGACTTAATAGACCCAACATTGTCGCAGTCGGAACAATCGTCTGGCTTTCAAGTGAATTGATGTTCTTTGCCGCGCTCTTCGCTATGTATTTCACAACTCGCGCAGTTCAAGGTCCTCAAGTCTGGGCGGAAGGAGTGGAGTTTCTCAATATTCCATTCTCGGCCCTGAACACCACTGTTCTCGTACTTTCATCCGTTACTTGTCAGTTTGGAGTCTTCGCTGCCGAGAGATTCCAAAATGCGCGCACAGGTTCGTTATGGCAATTATCAAAATGGGGAATGCGTGAGTGGTTTGCTCTAACTTTTGCGATGGGCGCCTTCTTTATTGGTGGCCAAGTTTTCGAGTATGCCGAACTGGTTCATGAGGGGCTCACAATCTCTTCAGCTCCATACGGTTCGGTTTTTTATCTTGCAACCGGGTTTCACGGACTTCACGTCACGGGCGGATTGATTGCGTTTCTTGTCGTGATGATCCGTATCTCTAAAGCGCGACGTTTTGGGCATTCACAAGCAACCACTGCGATCGTCGTTTCTTACTATTGGCACTTTGTTGACATTGTGTGGATTGCGCTCTTCTCGGCAATCTATTTGGTGCAATAAATGAGATACCTCTCGCGTTTCCGTCGCCACCGTTTTGCCGGCCCTTTATTGCTCCTCGCCGGTTTACTCTTCGTTGGTTTTGGTTACACCGTGGCCCAGGCAGCTTCGCAAACTGTCACAACTACGAATTCAGATAAAGCAACTCTCATTGCTGAAGGTAAAGAAATCTTTGCTCGCGGATGTTCTTCTTGCCACGGGTTAAATGCCGAGGGCGCTGGAATCGCGCCATCTCTCATTGGCGTTGGAGCTGCATCGGTAGATTTCCAGGTAGCCACTGGACGTATGCCGATGGCAGATATGAGTCAGCAAGCAATGCGCAAAGAACCGGTTTATGACGAAGAAGAAACGGCAGCGCTCGCTGCATATGTGGCCTCACTTGCTCCTGGACCAGCTGCAATAACAAATGAAGAGCTCGCTTGGGAACGAAGTGGCGATACTGCAGAAGGTGGCGAACTCTTTCGAAATAACTGCGCCATGTGTCATAACTTTGCCGGTCAAGGTGGAGCACTCACTCAAGGCAAATATGCGCCAACCGTCATGGGCGTCGAACCAAAACATATTTATGAAGCGATGCTCACTGGACCCCAAGCGATGCCAGTTTTCTCCGACAATGTCATCACACCTGAAGAAAAACTTTCCATAATCAAGTGGATCAAACATGCTGAATCCGAGCCTGCACTTGGTGGCGCTGCGCTTGGTCGAGTTGGCCCAGTTACTGAAGGATTGTTGGCGTGGACTCTTGGTCTCGGATTACTCATTGGCGTTGCAGTCTGGCTCACTACGAAAGCGCGATAAGAGATGTCACAAGAATTAGCCCCTTTGAGTGATCCTGGATTACCAGAACATGTCCATCGTAAAGCTGACGTTGACCTGCGCGCTGCAAAGAAAGCAGAGCGACAGGTAGGAATCCTTTTCTTATTCTCAGTCCTTGGCACCCTGCTTTTTATCTATTCCTATGTTGGTATCGATGAATCTATTTTTATCTTTCTACCTGTTCTAGGAAATACCAACGCGCACCAACTTTTCCTTGGTCTTGGCCTTGCAATGGCGCTCTTCTTCATCGGAATGGCAGCCGTGCATTGGGCAAAGACACTTATGCCTGATCATGAAGTAATTGATATTCGCAAAGAGCAGCGCTCAAAAGATGACGATCGTTCAGAATTCGTTTCTACTGTAAAAGAGCGAGCAGCAGAAGCTGGCTTGGGACGTCGCCCATTCATTAAACGGACTATGGGGTTGGCACTTGGCCTCGTTGGACTCTCTCCCATTCTTTTACTCCGAGATTTGGGACCACTACCTGAGAACGAATTAAATGAAACAAATTGGAAAGCCGGCACCCGTCTGGTCACAGATCCCGGCGACCGCCCCATCAAACCTTCAGACCTTGAAGTCGGCGGAGTGGCTCAAGTGCAACCAGCATTTCCAGAAGGAAAAGAACGTCATCTCGATGATATTGGTAAGGATTCTGTACTTCTTATTCGCATCCGACCTGAAGAATTTAATCTCGATGCCGAGCGACTCTCATGGACATACGAAGGAATCATCGCTTTCTCAAAGATTTGCTCGCATATGGGTTGCGCAGTTGCGCTGTATGAACAAACCACCAAACATCTTCTCTGTCCTTGCCATCAATCAACATTCGATGTCACTCGCGCAGCAAAAGTTATCTTTGGACCAGCGGCTCGACCACTGCCACAATTAGCCATTACCGTCGACAGCGAGGGTTACCTCGTGGCTAAAGCGCCATTTAATGAAGCTGTTGGCCCAAGTTTCTGGGAGCGTGATTCCAAGTGAGCGCACGTGAACGCGTTGCCGGACAAGTCGCTAACTATGTAGATGAGCGCACTGGTTCAGCTAAATGGTTAAAGAAAACATTAACAAAAGTCTTCCCTGACCATTGGTCCTTCATGCTTGGCGAAGTAGTTCTGTATTCGTTCATCATTCTTCTTCTCTCGGGAACATTCTTAACTTTCTGGTTCGACCCTTCAATGCGCGAAGTGGAGTATGAAGGTTCATACGAACCTCTATCGGGATTAAAGATGTCCGCGGCATATGCCTCAACACTGCATATCTCTTTCGACGTGCGCGGTGGATTATTGATGCGCCAAATCCATCACTGGGCAGCGCTGATATTTATGGCTGCGATGGTTGCGCACTTGATGCGCGTTTTCTTCACTGGTGCATTCCGTAAACCCCGCGAGTTCAATTGGATTATCGGAGTCGGACTTCTGACTTTAGGAATTGTTGAAGGCTTCCTTGGCTATTCACTTCCAGATGATCTTCTTTCGGGCACTGGAATTCGTATCGCCGAAGCGATCATTCAGGCGCTGCCCGTTGTTGGTTCTTACTTGGCGTACTTTGTTTTCGGTGGAGCTTTCCCTGGTGAAGTCTTTATCCAACGCATTTACACAGTTCACATACTTCTTCTCCCAGGAATATTCCTTGCTCTCATCACAGTCCACTTGATGTTGGTCTGGTACCAGAAGCACACCCAATATCCTGGGCCCGGCCGAACCGAAAAGAATGTAGTTGGTTATCCACTCATGCCGGTTTATATGGCAAAAGCTGGCGGATTCTTTTTTATAGTTTTTGGCATCACTGCTTTCCTCGGCGCCGTTGCGTCAATAAACCCGATCTGGCTCTATGGTCCATACACGCCAGGTCAGATTTCGGCGGGCTCTCAACCAGATTGGTATATGGGATGGCTCGATGGATTAGTTCGCATGGCTCCCCCACTTGAGACACATGCATTCGGTCATACGATTTCATGGAACATCTTGATCCCAGGTTTGATTATTCCGGGCATTGTTTTCACTGGAATGGCCCTGTATCCATTCATTGAAAGCTGGATGACTGGCGACAAGAGAGAACATCATCTCCTTGATCGTCCACGCAACGCCCCAAACCGCACAGCCCTGGGCGCCATGTCGATTACCTTCATGTTGGTAGCCCTTATTAATGGCGGTAACGATTTAATTGCAACCCACTTCGCACTCTCTATCAACCAAATTATGTGGGGAACGCGCATTGGGATCATCGTGCTCCCACCACTTGCATTCATCATCACCAAACGCATCTGTCTGTCACTTCAGCGCGCCGATCGCGATCTCGTACTCCATGGACGCGAAACAGGTCGCCTAGTCATGTTGCCTCATGGCGAATTCATCGAAGTTCATGAGCCACTTACTCCAGAAAAGGCCTATCTCCTAACGCAACATGAACAGCCTGCGGCTTTGGAGCCCGTAGCCGCGGACGCAAACGGAGTACGAAATCCCAAGGGAGCGCGTGCAAAACTTCAAGCTCGAATGTCGCGTGCACATCAAGAGCAGATTGCAAAGCCAACCAGCAAAGAAATGTTGGAGATTGAAGATCATCACTAGTAGGTGTTGACCCTATTTTTCGCAATACTCCTTGAGCTTCACTAACGTTTTGGCCACCGCTTTCTGAACAAATGGATAGGCCTTTCGCGCCTTGAGCCAGAAATTAAGCGGGGTCTTCGTTCCATCAAAACTCTCCGTGACTACTGTTTGATTGGGAGAAATTTCGCGAAATTCGTATCGCCAAATCCAGCGTCCTAAATGCCGCCACGCGATTACTTTGTTCTCTTCATATTCGACGACGGTATTTGTGATCTTGTACTTGATGCCGATCTGCATATTCATCCCGAACTTGTCCCCCAGCGATAATCGTTCAGGGCCATAGTTGACCGACTTAACCGACTTGCTGCCATCAATGACGGCATGCAAATGAGGGTTGGCGACCACATCGAAAACACGTGTTACAGGTGCATTGATAATGATGGATGCAGATTTAATTCGAGGATTTCCGGTATCGAAAATATCTGCGCGAATCGACATAGTTAATGGGAAGAATGTGCGCCATGCGGTGAATTAGATGGACGCTCATATTCCAGAACAAATCCCATAACCGCCACGAGCAAGAACCCGACTGCGATGAGAACCAGCCACCAACCAATGATCAAACTCAGACCGACAGCAGTTGCGGCAAGGCCTACAGCTAAAGGCCACCACGAATGTGGACTGAAGAATCCTAATTCGCCTGCGCCATCGGAAATCAAAGCGTCAGGGTTATCTTCTGGAAGTACTCCGCCGGTACGTCGATTAATGAACCAGAAGTAATATCCAATAATCAACGCTAAGCCGGCGCTTAAGAAAATTGCTGTTATTCCGAGAGGTTCACCGCCGAGCCACCAATAAACTCCACCAACAATCGCATAGAACGCGAAGAGAAAGAGAAAAAGACGATAACCAGATTTCATCGATTAATGTCCTTCAATCTTTGAGTGGTCTGGATGGTGAAGATCAAAGGCTGGACGCTCAGAACGGATTTCTGGCATGCGATGGAAATTGTGACGAGGTGGCGGACATGAAGTTGCCCATTCAAGAGATGAGCCATAACCCCATGGATCATCGCTCGTTACTTTTGGCGCTTTTCGGGTAATCCAGACGTTGATTGCAAATGGGATCATCGATAACGCCAACAACGTTGAGCCAACTGTCGAGATCATATTCATGGTCGTGAAACCATCGCTGGCCAGGTAATCAGCGTAACGTCGCGGAAATCCCTTAATTCCAAGCCAATGTTGAATCAAGAATGTGGTGTGGAAACCAATGAACAGAGTCCAAAAGTGAATCTTGCCGAGCGTTTCATTGAGCATGCGACCTGTCATCTTCGGCCACCAGAAATAGAACCCAGCAAACATTGCAAATACCACCGTGCCGAAGAGGACATAGTGGAAGTGAGCAACGACGAAATATGATGCTGAAACCGCAAAATCAAGCGGTGGGCTAGCAAGAATAACGCCAGTTAATCCACCGAGAAGGAAGGTAATCAAGAATCCCAATACCCAGATCATCGGAGTATCAAATGAAATGGAGCCACGCCACATCGTGCCGATCCAATTAAAGAACTTCACTCCGGTGGGAACAGCGATTAAGAAGGTCATAAATGAGAAGAATGGAAGTAAGACTTGTCCAGAGGTGTACATATGGTGCGCCCACACCGCAACCGATAGCGCTGCGATGGCGATGGTCGCCGCAATCAAACCTTTATAACCAAATATTGGCTTGCGACTAAAGACTGGAAGAATTTCAGTTGCAATTCCAAAGAACGGCAACGCCAAAATATAAACCTCAGGGTGGCCAAAGAACCAGAACAGGTGTTGCCACAACATTGCACCGCCATTTGCCGGA
>Ga0214917_10005785_pt1 | contig 13089 bp, 13 predicted proteins | sample LL_1208_BB_MetaG_FD_177983 | JGI IMG/M metagenome (GOLD analysis project Ga0214917, IMG submission 177983) | Freshwater microbial communities from Lake Lanier, Atlanta, Georgia, United States - LL_1208_BB | ecosystem: Environmental > Aquatic > Freshwater > Lake | place: USA: Georgia | collected... | reverse complement strand
CTCCCAGGCCCTGGGCAAGCAACGGGGAGAGGCTGACACCCGGGTTCCCGGAGAGCCACTGGCGCCAGGCCGGCGCCGGTAGAAAGGTCTTTTGTTCCAGAAGTCCAAGTTGACTGGCGTCACGACGCAAGAGGGCGCCCAACTCCTGCGCACTTGCGGGTTTCCCCGCCCGGGCGAGATACCATTCCGACTCAAAATCGCTCTGCAGCAGGCGGGTCAGACCCGCTTGGGCGGAGGCGGAGGGGGGGAGACTTTCCAGATACTCCGCCGTCCGCAAAAACAGAGACCGATCGGCGGAGAGTCCGGCACGCATCTCCGACAAATCAGGAGCCGGGGTCAGGTTGGCACGGATGGTGACCAAGGCCGGCAAGGGAAAATCCGGCTCGGCTAGAATCTCCGCAACACACTGGGTCATGAGTTCGGCCGCGCGGACGGTCTCGGTGCCTTCCCATTGGAGTTGCCCGAAACGGACGGCCCCGAGGGTCCGGCACTGCCTTAAGAGAGACAAAAAAAACTCAGGATTCTGGCGGGGATCGGAGGTGAACCGTCGCTGGTCGGCTTGGCCGGGTTGATAGGTTAAAAGGTCGGCAAGTCTTTGGTTGAGTTTCAAAAGGAAGAAGCTTGATCGAAAAAGCAGGATCGAATCAGGAAAGCGCGCCCAATCCGGTTTCGGCCCGGAAAGAAAGGGTTCCCAGGCGTTCAGATACGCGGTCTGGACTTCGCGCAACGTCTGGAGTTCGGTCTCATTCCAGGGGGTGAACGCCCCGCCCTGCGGGGTGGCGGCATCTCGCTGCAGGGCGACTTCCAGAATATAAGGAAGCGAGGGAAGGTTTTGGAGGCGCTGGAGGAGGGCGACCACCTCGGGAGCATGATCCCGAGGGGGGGAGGGAAGGCGCAGGACCTCTTTCCGGAATCGTTCCTCCTCCGGTTCGGGCGTGGCGGAAGACACAACCGCCTGATCCTCCTCGAACAAATTGCGGACGGATGGCGGGAGCGAAACCACCCCGAAGATCCACCATGCAAACAGACCCAGGAGAAAAAACACAGCCAGCAACCTTGGCGCGGGCCGTTCCCACAACTTCACTCCCTGATTTCACCTAAAATCCGGCCCGGAGCCAACGGGGAACGCTTGCCGTGCGTCGGTAGTTTGCGAAGAAGAGGTCATGGGCAGCGCCGGCACGGACTCTTGGCGATTTTTTCCTGTCCCGGATGGGGCGGTTTCGGGATGAGAAAGGTGGCGTTCAGCTGGGTGTGGCTTCTTGTGGGCAGCCTGAACCAGGCCGCCGTCTCCCCGGAGCAGCACCAAAAACTGGTTGAAACCTGCCGGTGGCTTTCCCGGCAGGACCTGGCCTACGGACAGCCGTGGCAACCTCCCGGTCATCCCCATATCATCACCATGGACTGCTCCAACACCGTCCGCTACATCGTCTGGAAGGTTTTCGGTTTCAATCTTCCCCGCACAGCTTCCGATCAATACGTGTATCTTCGGGACCGGGGGAAGGTTCGGGAGGTTCCTTTGCGGCCCGATGGCAAAGTCGACCCGGAACGCCTGGTGACGGAGATGCGAAGCGGAGACCTGCTGTTCTGGGAGTGGACGTATGATGTGCCGAGGGATCCCCCCATCAGCCACGTCATGATTTACCTGGGGAGGAAAAAAGACGGTCAAGCCATGGTGGCGGGTTCCTCCCAGCGCATGGACGGGGAGCGCGGCGGAGGGGTGGATGTCTACACCTTTGATCCCAATGCGTCTTCGGGGAACGCGCGGAACTTTTTTAACTTCATCACCCACCGGGGCCGCCTGGTGGCCTATGCCCGTCCGGTGGCGCGGCCCGGCTGGGCGGAGCGCGGCGGATTAGAATAGCGTCGGCATTCCCTCCACCAGGAACCGCACATCGGCCAATCGCCCCGCCTTCAACGCCGCCTGCATCAGTCGTTGGGGCGGCTCGTGGAGCGGCTCGTAGCTGAGGCGGTAGGTGCCAAAGTGCATCGGAATCATGACCTTGGACCGCAGATCCTGGAACGCCTGGAGGGCTTCCTCCGGATTCATGTGGTTTTCACCGAATTTGGGGCCGTGGTAAGCGCCGATGGGAAGCAGGGAAATCTCCGGCTTGAGCTTTCGGCCAATGTCCCGGAATCCGTCAAAATAAGCGGAATCGCCGGCGTGGTAGACGGAGTGGCCGCCCAGATCCATCACGTAGCCGCCGTAACCCCGGTGAAGATCGGTGACCTTGCGGGCTCCCCAATGTTTGGCAGGGACGAAGGTGATGGCGGCCCCGGGAAAACGAAGACGCTCCCACCAGTTCATTTCGTAGACTTTCTCAAAACCCAGCCCGTGCACGAGGTCGCCCACGCCGGCGGGGACGACAATGGGCTGGTTGGAGGCGATCCGGCGAAGGCTTTGGCGATTCAGATGGTCGAAGTGGGCGTGGGTGATCAGGACGAGATCGATGTTGGGAAGGTGATGGTGGGGGAGACCGGCATGCCGAAGACGGCGGACCACCAGGATCCAATTGGCCCAGTTTGGATCCACCAAAATGTTGCCGCGGGATCCCTGAATCAGAAAGGAGGCGTGCCCAATCCAGGTGATGCAGACTTGGCCGGGTTTCGGCTTGGGAAAGACAGGGACAGACCCGTGCCGGTGTCCCCGTTTGCGGGAAAACAAGGCGGGGAGGAGAACGTCCGTGATGAAGCGGTGGGGACGCGGTCTCCGAAGGGTCGCGCTTTTCGGCTTCAAGGGTTTTTATCATGCGAGCCCCGGCAACCGCTGGCAATCGCCTGCGGGGATGGATTCGGAAGGGTTTTTTTCCTAGGCTCTTCGCCATGAGTGGTTCCACCAAACAGGTTGCCCGGCAGGAAATTCGTCGGCGCCTGGCCGGCCTCTCTTCGCAATGGCGAAAGGAGGCCTCGGCAGCCATTCTTCAGGCTTGTACGGCAAGCCCGGAATGGAATTCAGCCGGGACCTTGGGGCTGTACCTTTCCCTTCCGGATGAACCGGAGACGCGGGATCTGATCGTGCGGGCCTGGAATGAAGGGAAGCGGGTGGCGTTGCCCAAAATCGACATCCGGCATGGCCTGACGTGGTGGGAAATCCAGCCGGGGCCGCTCCCCGCGTTGGAGACCCTCTGGGAGCCGCTTCCAGGGAAGCACAGCGGGGTGAATTTGGAGGCGATTGAGGGGTTTTGCGTTCCTGGCCGTGCCTTCGATAGGAGCGGGACGCGTCTGGGGCGGGGCGGCGGGCATTATGACCGGGCGTTGTCGCAGCGCTCCCGCCGGGCATGGGTGGCTGGCTTTTTTTTCTCGGTCCAAGAAATGGAGGCCCTGCCGCGGGAGGCCCATGACGTGGCTCTGCCTCACGTGGTCACCGAAACCGGTTGGAGGACTCTGCGGTGAGCGACACGGAGAAGCCCTTCCTGGATCATCTGGAGGATTTGCGGGGGTTGATCCTGAAGTGCACGGCGGCCATCGGGGTAGGGGCCATCCTCGGGGTTTCCTGCATCGGGCAGGTCATGGAGGTTCTGCGTTGGCCTCTTCGGCAGGCCCAGGGCGGAAATGGCGTTGCTGCCCCGAGCACCTTGTTGGCCCTGCAGGTGACCGATCCCATGACCGTGACCCTGCAGATCGGTCTCGGAGCGGGCATCCTGCTTGCCCTTCCGGTTGTCCTCTATTTTGTGGGGAACTACCTGGTGCCTGCCCTCGAGCCCCGTGAAAGAAAAATGTTGGTCCCGGCGTTTCTGGCGGGATCCTTTCTTTTCCTGCTGGGGGCTTCGTTCTGTTATTTTTTCGTGCTTCCCCAAGCCTTGGCCTTTTTCCAAACCTTCAACCGCTGGTTGGGGTTGGAAACCAGTTGGACCATGGCCAGCTATACGGATTTTGTCCTGCAGATGTTGGTGGGGTTCGGCCTGTCGTTTGAGTTGCCGCTCATCATGGTGCTTCTGGCGGGGCTGGGGATTCTGGAGCGGGACACAGTGGCGGCTCACCGGAGGCACGCCGTGGTCGTGCTGCTGGTGCTGGCGGCCTGCGTGACCCCCACTTCGGATCCTTTTAACCTGGCCCTGATGTTTTTCCCGTTGTACGGCCTGTTTGAGCTGGGGTTGGTGGGGATGGCGTGGATCCGGCGAAAGACGGTCTTGGCAAAGACCGGCGGCGAGTCATAAAACTTGTCGGATGGACTGGTCGAACCGTTCCGCCCGCATTTCCCGCCTTAAGGAAAAGGCGCACTTTGACCAGGTCGTGATGCCCTTGGCCTACACGGGATCCGGGGTCGGTCTTTTGGTTCTTTTCTGGCAGGGCCTCGAGATTCTGGAGGGAAACAAGACCAACGAGGCGTGGTGGATGCCGGCTTTGTTTTTCTTTTTGCTTCCCATTCCCTTGATCATCTATCGCTGGCTCCGCAAACACCATCATCGCCGGTTGCACGCCTAGGCCGTCTGGGCGCGAACGGGTGGCGCAGAACCGCCTGAACCGGTAGGCTTTTCCCATGCCCAGCGTTTTTCTGAAAACCTATGGTTGCCAGATGAACGAGCGCGACTCGGAGCAGGTTCTCCGGCAGCTCCAGGATCGAGGCTATCGGCCGGCCGCCTCGGAAAAGGAGGCAGACGTTATTCTCCTCAACACCTGCAGTGTTCGCGACCTGGCGGAGCAAAAGGCTCTCCGAAAAATGGTCAACCTCCGCGCCCTTCGGAAAAAAAACCCGGGAGTGGTGCTCGGTTTCCTCGGATGCATGGCCCAGCGACGGGGTGCCGCGCTGGAAAAGGACATGGCCGGACTGGATCTGGTGGTGGGAACGCAGAAGTTTCACCGGGTGCCTGATTTGGTGGACGAGGCCCGTCAAGCCAGGCTCGGGGGCAGAGCCCGCTTTTTCGCGGAGGTAGCGGAGGAGGAGGGTTCGGAGGGGGCCATCCGAGACCATGTGTTGGCTCCCCGCCAGGTCACCGCGTTTGTTTCGGTGATGCAGGGTTGCGACATGCACTGCTCTTTCTGCATCGTTCCCACCACCCGCGGTGGGGAGCGTTCCCGTCCGATTGCGGACATTCGGGAGGAGGCGCGCCGTCTGGTGGACGAGGGGATCAAGGAAATCACCCTGCTCGGGCAAATCGTCAATATGTATGGCCGCCGGCTCCCGGCGAAGGCCGGAAAGTCCGCCTTCGTGCAGTTGCTGGAGGAGTTGGAGGGGATTCCGGGCCTGGAAAGGATCCGCTTCACCTCACCCCACCCCCGCGGCATGAAGCCCGACCTCCTCGGCTGTTACGGCAGGTTGAAAAAACTTTGTGAGCACCTTCACCTGCCGGTTCAGTCGGGGTCCGACCGAATTCTCAAGCGGATGGGCCGGGGCTACACGGCCGACCGGTATCTTCACATCGTGGAGCAGGTTCGCCAGACCTGCCCGGGAATCGGCCTGACCACCGACGTCATTGTCGGTTATCCCGGGGAAACCGACGCCGACTTTGACGCGACCAGAAAACTCATGGAGGAAGTGGATTTTGATAACGCCTTCATCTTTCGCTACTCGCCCCGGGAAGGCACCCGCGCCGCCAAAGAAAAAGGAGCGGAAGTGCCCGAGGAGGTGAAGGAGGAAAGAAACCAGGAGTTACTTCGCCTTCTCACCCGGCGGGCCAAAGAGAAAGCAAAACTGCGGGTGGGTGGTTTGGTGGAAATCCTCGTGGAAGGGCCGAGCAAAACCAAAACGAACCGGCTTACGGGCCGAAGTCGGCAGAATCGCCCGGTGGTTTTGGAGGGTGGGAGCCGGCATCTGGGTCAGTTACTGACCGTTCGGATCACCGAATCCACCGGTTTTACCGATTACGGCGATCCATCCATTCTCGATTGAATCTGTCATGATCTACTCCTTCAGCCTTTCCCAGGTGGCCGTTTGGCTCGGGTTTGTCTCGTTCCTGCTGCATGCCTGGTGCTTTTTCAACTACCAGCAGGCCGTGGCCTGGTGGCGGGCTTTTCCCCGATCCGAGCCTGCCGGCGGCGTCTTGCTGGCTTTGGCCACGGCTTGGGCGGCTTGGCTGGCCGGAACCATCAACCTGATGGAATACACCCGCTTCCGGCCGCTGTTTATTTTGGCGGCCGTGGCCCTTGGCGTGACCAGCTGGCTGTATGTGCGTGAGTTCATCGCCGTCCGGTCCCTGGGTGTTTTACTTCTCCTCGGGGCCAATCTCCTTCTGGACGCCTGTTTTTTGAGGGAGGACAAATTGCGGCTCATCGTGGTGGCCTACGCCTACCTTCTGGTCGGGAAGGGGATGTTCATGGTCGGCGCTCCCTATTTGTTGCGGGATGCGATGGACTGGGCTTTCGCCAATCCGTTTCGTGGGAAACTCCTGATCTTTCTCGGCCTGCTCTTTGCCCTCGTTCTTCTTGGTCTCGGGGTCTTCGTGTACTAGCGGAATCATCCCAGGGCCTTGAAAATCCTGGTTATTCGCGGGGGTGCCTTGGGGGATTTTCTTTTAACCCTGCCCGCGGTGGCGGGACTCCGGGACAAATGGCCCGCGGCAAGAATCGAAATGGTGGTGAATCCCCGCTTCGGCGAGCTCGTCACCGGGCCGGGCCGGATCGAGGCGGTCCGGCCGATTGACCGGCCGGGGCTGGCGGGTTTTTTCGCCCAGGGCGGGGTTTTGGAGCCGGACTGGGGCGACTACTTTTCCGGGTTTGACCTGACGGTTTCGTATTTGTTCGATCCCGACGGAATTTTTCAAGCCAACTGGAAAAGGATCGGCGGCCGGGGGGAGTACCTTGCGATCGATCCCACCGCCCCGCGGGTGGCCGCCTGGAAACATTTGGCGGGTCCCCTCCTGGCCCTCGGAGTGAAGCCCGGCATGCCCCATCTTTTGCGCGGGGAAAAACTTGAGCCCGCCAAACCGCCGGGCGTTTCCGGTACCGCTCCGCGGGTTGTCCTTCATCCCGGAAGCGGCGGCGTCCGCAAATGCTGGCCCCTGGAGCATTGGCTGGAGGAGTTGCGGATCTGGCGGCAGGAACAGCCGATGAATCTGGTTTGGCTGGCCGGGGAGGTGGAGGGCGATCTTTTGCGGAGGGTGCCGGAGGAGTGGAAACGTGACCCCCACTCCGTCCACGAGAATCGGCCACTAACGGAGGCGTTTGGTCTACTCCGCGGAGCCGATCTGTACCTGGGCCATGACAGCGGGATCAGCCATCTCGCGGCCTGGGCCGGGGTACCCAGCGGACTGCTTTTCGGGCCAACCGACCCCAAGATCTGGGCTCCACCGGGTTCGTATGTCCGGTGTTGGCACCGGGGTGGGGCTTGGCCGGAACGGGGGGAGCTGGCCCGCTGGTGGCAAACAGAGCTTGGGCCGCTTCTTGTGATGAAAACCGCCCGACGTTAAGGTTTTTCCTCTTATGATTATCGCCCTGCGCCCGGGAACGGAAAAGAAGCAGATCGACCAGGTCATCGCCGAGGTCAAAAAACTCGGCTACCAACCCCACCCCATCCTCGGGGAAATCCAGACCGTGATCGCCGCCATCGGCGATGAGCGGGCCCACGCCTCCCTGGAAGCCTTGGCCACCTGGCCCCAAGTGGAGGCGGTGCTTCCGGTTCAACGGCGGTACAAACTGGTGGCCCAGGAAGGTAGAAAAGCCGCCACGGTGGTGAAGGCCCACGGGGTCACCCTCGGTGGGACCGAGCCGTTTCGCCTGATGGCGGGCCCCTGTTCGGTCGAGTCGGAGGAACAACTTCTCACCACCGCACGGGCTGTCAAAAAAGCGGGGGCCACGTTCCTGCGGGGAGGGGCCTTCAAGCCCCGGACCTCGCCGTATGAATTCCAGGGGCTGGGGGAAAAAGGGTTGGAGCTGTTGGCTTTGGCAAAAAAGGAGACCGGGCTGGGCATCGTCACGGAGGTTTTGTCCGAGGTTCACGTGGACAAGGTCGCCGCGGTCGCCGACATCCTGCAGATCGGGGCCCGCAATTCGCAAAACTTCTCCCTACTGAAAGCCGCGGCCGCCTCCGGCCGGCCGGTCCTGTTGAAGCGGGGTCTTTCCATGAAGGTGGAGGAGTGGCTGCTGGCAGCGGAGTACGTGATGAGCTCCGGTAACGGACAGGTTATCCTTTGCGAGCGGGGCATCCGGACCTTTGAAACGGCGGTCCGCAACACGCTGGATCTCGGGGCAGTGGCGCTGGCGAAAAGGGAAAGTCATCTCCCGGTCATCGTGGATCCCAGCCAGGCGGCGGGCCGGGCGGATCTGGTGATTGCCCTCAGCCGTGCGTCCGCCGCGGTCGGGGCGGATGGCCTTCTGGTGGAAGTGCACCCGAACCCGGCCGAGGCCAAGAGCGACGGGCAGCAGCAGCTGGATCTTTCCGGTATCCAGCGTCTGGCGGAGGAAATCGCACCGGTGGTGAAAGCGGTCGGCCGCGCCGGATGAGTCCCCAGGCCAAAATCACGGGCCTTGCCCGTCAGAGGGTTCTCGTCATCGACGATGACAAGGATGTCGCCTATTCATTTCAGCGGGTTTTGGCGGATGAGCCGGTCGAGGTTGCGGGAGTCACCCGCGGGGAAGAGGGGCTAAAAAACCTCCGGAAACAGCCGGCGGATCTGGTGCTCCTCGATGTCAGGATCGGTGAGGAAAACGGCCTGGAGATTCTCCGGCAGATCCGCAAGGAGCACCCGCGCCAGCTGGTCATCGTCATGACCGCACACGGCACGGCCCAGACGGCCATCGAGGCCATGAAGCACGGGGCCTTTGACTATGTGCTCAAGCCGTTCGACGTGCCGGAGTTATTGGGTCTACTGCGGCGGGCTTTGCAGACGGCGGCCTCCATGGCGGAGTTGACGGCCGCACCGCCGGGTAAAAGAAAGGAACCGGATGCGGGGTCGGTTCCCGGACTGATCGGCACCTCGGCCTCGATGCAGAAAATTTACAAGCTGGTGGGCCAGGTCGCCCGCTCCGACGCCACGGTTCTGCTGTTCGGTGAAAGCGGCACCGGGAAGGAACTGATCGCGCGGGCGATTTACGCCAACAGTCCACGGGCCGCACGGCCGTATGTGGCGATCAACTGTGCGGCGATTCCCGACACCCTGTTGGAGAGCGAACTGTTTGGTCATGAGCGGGGTGCCTTCACCGGGGCCTTGACCCAGCGGATCGGAAAGTTTGAGCGGGCGGACGGGGGGACCCTTTTTCTGGACGAGATCGGGGATATGCCGTTGGCCCTGCAGGCCAAATTGCTGAGGATTCTGCAGAACGGGGAGTTTCAGCGGCTGGGCGGCGATCAGACCCTGCGGACCCAAGTCCGTGTCATCGCCGCCACCAACAAGGATTTGACGGTGATGGTGAAGGAGAAAACGTTCCGGGAGGACCTGTTTTACCGGCTCAACGTGGTGATGATTCAGTTGCCGCCGCTGCGGGAGAGGGAGGAGGACATCCTGCCTCTGGCCGAGTATTTCCTTCATCGGGACGGAAAAGAAAGACGGATCAAGCTTTCCGCAGCTGCGAAACAGTTTCTGCAGTCCCGTCGTTGGCCGGGGAATGTGAGGGAACTGGAAAATGCGGTGCAGCGGGCGGTGGTCTGTGCCACGTCCGACACGATTGAGCCCGGGGATCTTTCGGCGGAACGCGACGCCAAGGTATCCGTCCCTGCTACCGGGGAGGACTGGTGGAGTTCCCTCAAGTCGTCCGCCCAAGGTCAGGATTTGCTGGGTGCCGCGGAACGGATGTTGGTGGAGAAGGCCCTGCAGGAGGCCGGAGGCAACGTGCAAAAGGCTGCGGAAATCCTGGGCGTTACACGGGCGGCCCTGCGAACCCGGGTTCAGCGATACGGCCTGAAGTCGGCCAGGGATTAACAGCTAAACCAGGCGGGCAAGGGGCTTGGGCAGAGGGGAGGTGAACCGGAGTGGTTCGCCGGTGACCGGATGATGAATCTGGAGGAAGCAGGCGTGGAGGCCGAGGCGGCCGGCAGGGTCAGTCTTCGCCCCGTATTTTTCGTCGCCCACAATGGGGCATCCCGCCTCGGCCAACTGAACCCGGATCTGGTGTCGGCGTCCTGTCTTCAAGGTCAGCTCCACGAGGGATCTTTGGGGCGAGGCCTTGAGGATACGGTACTGGGTGATCGCATGCCGGGTCTGGGGGGATTTCGGGCGAACATGGACATGGTGGGGGTTCGACTCATCCAGATCGGATTCCAGAGTACCCGCGTGGGCCGGCAGACGTCCTTCCGCGACTGCCTCATATCGTTTGGCGAACTTCTCCCAATTCGACTGCAGAGCCTCCTTGGCGGAAGCGGTTTTGGCAAAGACCATCAGTCCCGAGGTCTCGCGGTCGAGCCGGTGAACGATCCAGACCCGTTCGCGGGAGCGAGGATGCTTCTGGCGAAGATACTCGGTGAGCTGAAAGTAGGCGGTTTTTTCGGGCTCGGCCGGACTGGAGATGCTGAGCAGGCCTGCCGGTTTCTCCACCACCAACAGGTGGGCGTCTTCGAAATAGATTTTTAGGCCGGAGGAGAGCCGGGTTTTGGGCGTGGCAAAACGATCCGCCCGGACGGCCACGGTGTCCCCGAGATGGAGAGGATGGTCAAATTGGCTGACCGGGCGGCCATTGACGGTGATGGCCTGAAATTTGAGCCAGGTGCGGATCTGCTTCTTTTTTTGTTCCGGCCAGACCTCAAAGAGGGTGGACAACAAGGGTCCGGGTCGGGTTACGGTCCATGTTTTTCGGGGCATGGAGAGGGATGGGGAATCCGGGAAAAAAGACCGTGCAAATGCTGGTGCCAACCCGCCGCCCTTACCGGGAGGGGGATGATGGTTGAACCGGTAAAGTCGCCAGGGCAGCCACGAGCAGGGCCACGCCGCCAAACACCACCGCGGTCAGGCGATTGACTCCGGGAAAGTTCTCCATGACCCGACTGAGACCAATGGCCACCAGAATTTGCGGGATCACGATGAAAAAATTGAAAATGCCCATATACACGCCCATCCGCCGGGGTGGAAGCGAACTGGAGAGCATGGCATAGGGCATCGAGAGGATCGAAGCCCAGGCGATGCCGACCCCGGAAAAACACACCCACTGCAGAACATCCGGATTCCGGACAAAACCAACGGAGGACAAGCCCAAGCCACCGGCCAGAAGGGAGAAAAAATGGATCCACTTGGCGGAAACGAACCGGCCGATCCACAAAAAAGCCATCGCCGAGAAAAAGGCGACGAGATTGTAAACCGCAAAGCAGTTGTTGGCCAAATCGATCCCGTCTTTGTAGAGGCTCGAGGTGGTGTCCTGGGCCCCCACGATATGGCGTGCCACCGCCACGCTGAAAAAGATCCACATGCAAAAGAGGCCCATCCAGGTAAAAAACTGAACCACGGCCAGTTGTTTCATGCGGCCCGGCATCTGGCGAAGGGCATCCAGAATTTCAGCCGCCCCGCTCAGCTGGGGTTTCGGTTCATCGGGGGAGGGGGGATATTCCCGGGTCGTCAGAACCGTCCAGAGCACGGCCAGAAGAAAGACCACGGCCCCCACGGTGAAGGCCACGTGCACTGTCTGGGGAATCGCCTGTCCGGTTCCGGTCTCGGCGCTTACGCCCAAGTGGTCCCGAAGCCAGCCCGGCAGCTTGGAGGCAATGACGGCCCCGGCCCCGATGAAAACGGACTGCATGGCAAACCCCACGGTCCTTTGTTGCTCCGGAAGAAGGTCCGCCACAAAGGCCCGGAACGGTTCCATACTGATGTTGACCGAGGCATCCAGAATCCAGAGGAGACCCGCGGCCATCCAGAGCACCCCCGAGTGCGGCATCAGCAAAAGAGCGAGGGAGGAAAAAATGGCTCCCAGTAAAAAATAAGGCCGCCGCCTGCCCAGCACCGGGTGCCAGGTTCGATCGCTCATCGCGCCGATCACCGGCTGAACGATGAGGCCCGTCAACGGGGCCGCCAACCAGAGGAGCGGAAGCTCGCTCTCCTTGGCCCCGAGATACTCGTAGATCGATGACATGTTCCCCATCTGGAGGCCCCAGCCGAACTGGATCCCGAAAAAGCCGAACGACATATTCCAGATCTGCCAAAAGGAGAGGCGGGGTATGTTCATGACGCAAGTATCACCGCCACGATCCGAGAACCAAGGCGGTTTTCCGGTCAGGGTTTCGCGGATGCAGACTTTTCCACCGCGCTGGTTTCAGCGGAGGAGGCTTCCGCGGAGGGCGCAGCCGTCGGCCCGTTGGCCGCCACGGTCAAACGGGCGGAAGGGGCGGGCAGGGGATCCGTCCCTTTGGTGACCGGCCGATCCAGGCGGAGGACTCGGATCAAATCTTCAAAAGGATTTTGATTGTTTCGCGGTTTGGCCCTGGCTCCGACACCTGCCTGCGAGACAGCATATCCGTGGGGCGGTCCGCCGGTTTTGGTGTTGATCAGCGTGGGCATGGGGCGGAGCAGGGCTTCGCCGGTTTCCGGAGGCGTTTCCCCCTGCTCCTCCCGCCGGCGGGCGATATAAAGCTCGTAATCCGTTTCGGACATGGAGGAAAGATCGAGTTTTTCGGCCACGCGGCCCCGGGCGAGCAGATCCCGCTGGCCCTTGGTGGTTTGCCCGTATTGCTCCGTGGTGATTTCGTCCGTCAACTCGTTGGGCGTGGGGAGAGGTTCGGGTTCCTGTCGGATGGGAATCTCCCCGGAATCCTGAAACAAGGCGGCCGCACGCGTGGAGATGTTTTCCTCGCGTCCTCGCTGCCCGGAAAGGAGACCCTTTTGAAGCTCCTGGTTGTCCTTGCTGGCCCAGGAGTTTGAGGGCTGCCGGGCCTGCAGGGGGGTGCGGCGGTAGTTATCAAAATCAAACGGTGTGGAAGGAGTCTCGAGGGGTTGAGAGTCCTGCGCCACCGCCTGAAATGCCAAGCCAGCCGCCACCACAGGGAGAATCAACCGCATGGCTTTTTATGACCCTTGAAATCAGTCCCGCCAACGGTTCCTGCGGATGAAATCGGATAAGTTGGGAATAAAACAGGCTTGAGACAGGCACCGAGTTTCCGAAGGATAGCCCCATGTATTCCATTGTTGGCGGCGACGGTAAAACTTACGGCCCGGTGCCCCCCTCCGAGATTGAGCGCTGGATTCGGGAAGGTCGGGCGGATGGGAAGACGAAGGTGAAGCGGGAGGGGGAAGACGA
>Ga0214917_10005784_pt1 | contig 13092 bp, 17 predicted proteins | sample LL_1208_BB_MetaG_FD_177983 | JGI IMG/M metagenome (GOLD analysis project Ga0214917, IMG submission 177983) | Freshwater microbial communities from Lake Lanier, Atlanta, Georgia, United States - LL_1208_BB | ecosystem: Environmental > Aquatic > Freshwater > Lake | place: USA: Georgia | collected... | reverse complement strand
CCCGTGGTGTACTCCACGCGGAAGAGGAAGCAGTCGCGGGGGTTCACACCGATGGGGAGAGCGCCGTTGACCGCCGTGTTCACGCAGGACGCGTTGATCGCGATGATGCGCGCCGGGATGTCAAACTGCACCGTGCGCACCGTCTCCGAGCCGACCGTAACGTCGCTGTCCGTCGACAGGAGGCCCGTCGAGTAGTAGCGAATCTGGTAGCCGACGTTCGGGTTGGTGCTGTAGTACGGAGCCGTCGGGAAGAACGGGAACCGAACCCACGAAGGCTGGCCGGGGTTCATCCCGCCCATCTCGCCGACGGTGGGCATCGTCATGCGCGCCGTGGGAGTACCCTGACCGGGCATCGTGGGGACGGCGGGCTGGCCGTAGCCGTAGCCGGGCATCGGGCGTCCGTACTGGTCGTACTGGCTCATCGGGGTACTCCGAAACGAGATGGTGAGGTCGGGTAGAGCCTAGCACGCTGGGATGCGAGAGAAGGGGCGGGGAGGCCGCCCGTAGCACTCCAAGCGCATGGCGGGTGCGAGAAGGTCAGAACTGCCCCAACTTGGCGACGTAGGTGATGTCCACAGTCGTCGCGCCCGCCGCCGTGGAGGCGAAGGTGATGAGCGACAGCGGGAACTCCGATGCCGGAGGCACGACGGGAGCCGCCGTGTTGTAGGCCGCGAGGTTGAAGTTGCCGCGCTCCTGATAGGAGCCGAGTTCGATGGAGAGCGACGCCCCCGCCGGGATGCGCGTGGCGTTCAGGCCCTCGATGACGTTCAAGGGTCCCCCTCCTCCGCCAAACGTGCTCGTCCATCCCGCCTGCTGGGCGAAGAACTGCACACAGAAGAGAACCGGGTTCGTGCCTCGGTTTAGGATGACGATCTGCCGCGTGTTCGCAAAGGGGAGCGCCGCAATCGTCGCTCCCGTCTTCACCGGGATGATGGGAACGCCCGCGCCGCCCGTGGTGGCAGTTGCGAAGTCGAAGGGAACCGCAGTGAACGCAGGCATCGGCTAGCCTCCAGCCGTGAGGACGACGGTAACGCTGATGGCCGTACCACCCGGAACGTCGAAAGCCATGCCTATCGTGCCTACCGCCGCACGGAGGGCAAACGTCGTCACGTTGCCGGGGACGAGGACGAACCCGTTGGTGAACGTGAACCAGTTCGGAGCCGTCACACCACCCGTGGTGACGTTGCTGACCGCGAAGAGGGGGTTCCAGAGGATGTTCGCGATGGGCGTGTTGAGACGCACCCAGAAGAACAAGGACGGTAGCCCCTGCACGTTCAACTCGAAGTCGTTGAGGATGAAACGAGCAGCGTTCGGGTCCGGGTTGGTGATGGTGAGTTCACGCTCCAGCGAGACGTTCGCCATCGCGACGTCGAAGGAGCCAGTGAGGGGTACGCGTGCGAGAGGCATTAGTAGAACGCTCCGCTAACGACGATGGGAAACTGCAACAGGTCGAGCCTGCGGAACGCGATCTCCAGACGCCAGTAGCGTACGGGCGTGCCAGAGCCGGGCGGGTAGAAGGGCAGGATGACGCTGGGGGGCTGGGACGTACCGCTCGACGCAACGTCGAGGGTGATCTTCGCGTCGGCGCTGATGCGAAGAATCTGGGTGGGGTCGTAGATCTCGCCGTACTCACGGCTCACAACGGTGAGGCCTTCCGTGCAACGCGTACCTGCCACGGTCGTGAGGAGGCCCGAGACCTGAACCCACAACTTCTTGCTCGTCGCACCCCAGATAGGCACGCCCGTCTGACGGGCACCGTCCGCACCACGCAGTTCGGGGCGCAGGTCGAAGAGGGGCGACTGCCAGTACGCCGCCTCGGTGTAGAGCGAGTCGAGCGGGTCCGAAGGCGGAGCGGTCCACGTGACCGTGGTACGCGGGGTGCTCCACGCCTGATACGGAAGCCCCGCAGGAGACGGAAACGGGTTCGTCTGCGAAGGGTTGTTCCAGTACGGAGAGGGCGCGTAGCCCTCGGGCAGCGGGAACGGGAGTTGGTTCGACAAGGCGAGGCTCCTGCGGTCATGCGCCCCGCGCGAGACGTACACGAGCGCACGAAGAGCCTAGCACGCTCGTGCCCAGCGCAAGGGGCGAGGAGGCTGCTCGTAGCACTCCAAGGCGCGGCATCCCCCACATACGGCGAAACCGCCCCACCTTGCGGTGGAGCGGCTCGCTTGCTCTCGACTTGAACGTCGCGAGACGGTGTTCCGTGGGCTTGCGCCCAGCGGAGATCAGCCGATCTCGATGATGTTCTTGTAGAAGCCGAGGAGCGTGACGCGGAGCGACACGGCGGCGGACAGCGGGGCGGCACGGGTGCCGAACAGGATGTTGACGCCGAAGGCCGAGTTGCCGGGGAGGGCGACCGGGTGCTTGCGGTACATCCACACGTTGCCGTTGCCGTTGCTCATGTGACCGACGGCGGTGTTGTTCTGGGTGGTCGACAGCGCGCCGTAGAGCCCGCCGCCCGCGCCCGCGAGGGTCACGGGGCAGATGTCGATGACGGTCTGGGTGAAGTCCCACTGGAGGACAGCGTTGTGCTGGACGTTGAGGGCGTCCGTCACGAGCGCGTTGGTGTTCGCCGGCACGGAGAGGAACACGCCCGCCGCGTCAGGGCTGGCGGTGGCGCTGACGATCTCGCTGGCGACGCCGAACACGTCGTACGCGACACCCGCCGGGGTCTTGCCACCCTCCTTCAGGTTGGTCTCCGCGATGGAGAGCGCCACCGCGAAGCCCTGCCCGACCTGCCCGTTGGAGGCCGTGAAGATGCGGACGCGGGTGCCGGCAACCGCGCCGGAGTTGAAGAACGCGGTCGACCAGATGCTCTGCTCGCCGAAGCGGAAGAGGTTGGTCGGGGTCTGAAACGGAACGGAAGGAATCTGGGCCATGATGAACTCCGAGTGGAGGTGAGGGAAGTTGGAAGATGTGGGGGAAGGGGTGGGCGGCCCTCACCGCCCACCTATCCTAGAGACGAAGTATCAGAAACCAGAGCCGGCGTACACGTTGACGTTGCCGTATCCAACCGCGCCGCCCGCCGCGCCCGCGCCCATCGCGCCGCCCGGAAGCGACATGAGGTCGAGGCCGGTGTCCTGCGGGGCCGGGAGAAGGTTCTGCGAGGTCGTGGTGCTGGCAGCCTTCTCCGCCATGAGGTTGGCGAGGCTATCCACCGCCTGCTGACGCAGGGCGGCGATCACCTGAAGGCGCTTCTCGGGGGGCAGCGCAGCGATCTGCGCGGCCTTGTCCATGCCGACCAACTTGATCAGCCAGCCCCAGCGATGCCCCGCGCGACCCGCGTGACGGCTCATCGAACCACGGACGCCCGTGGCACGCACCGGGCTACGCCCGTACTTGCGGAACCACGCGGTAGACCCGTCCATCAGAGCCTGACCCTCGTCGGCGCTGAAGTCGGGGCCGCTGTAGGCAGCGTCGCCAGCCATCGCGTCGGCGTACTCGTTGTGGACCGCGCCGTAGGAGACGTTGACGCCGTCTTCGGAGAGGCCGCCGTAGCCGGGAACCTCGGTGCCGTCGATTGCGACGTCGCCGTAGGTGACCGGGCCGCCCGAGACGGCGTCGTAGATCTCGCCGTACTCCGCACCACGGTTGAACATCTCGCCCATGTCGGTCGCGACCTCGCCCTCACCCGCAGCCTCTTCCTGCTTGCCGAGGACGAGGCTGACGACGTCAATCACGATGCCGGAGGCAAACGCCAGCACGCCGAGACCGAGGCCGAGCGTCGGGCGACCCGTCGCGTAGCCGAGGCCGCCGAGGGCCGCGCCCGCCACCGCGCCCGTCGCGGTGAAGGAGAGGTTGTCGAGCCCCACGCTGCCGAGCATGGGGATGTTCACGCGAGCCGGAACCTTCTCGGCGAGGAGCGCGTCCACGCGAGGAGCGACGTACGCGTGCGCGAGACCGATGCCCAGCGCGCCGAGGACGCCCTGCCACGAGAACGCGTCACGACCGAACTGCTTCACGCCGTCGAGGAACCCGGCGAGGCTCGGGTTCTTGCGCGCACGGCCCTTGCCCTTGCTCGCCTTCCCCTTGGCCTTGCTCATCTTCGTCGCCGTGGCGCTGGCCTTGCCCTTCTTGCCGCGAGCCTCGTAGGTGGCCTTGCTGACCATCTTCCCGGCCACGAAGTACATCAGGCGGCCCTTGGCCCCCTTGCGGGTCCCCGTGAAGCCGTCAGAGGACTTGCCCGCGCGCGCCGGCTTGGCGGCGGAGGCGCGCACCGGGCGCTTCCCGGCCTTGCTCTTGCTCGCCTTGCCCTTGCTCGCCTTGCCCTTGCTGGCAGCCTTGGCCTTGCTCGCCTTGCCCTTGCTGGCGGCCTTGGCCGGAGAAGCCTTGCCACCCTTGGCGGCCATGTACTTCTCGCGGCTGACCATCTTCCCGTTCAGGAAGTACATCGTGCGACCGCGCGCGCCCTTCCGGGTGCCGGTGAAGCCGCCCTTCTTGCTCGCCGCAGCGGCAGCGGGGCGCGCAGCGGAGACGCGGGACGGACGAGAGACCTTCCCGCCCGAAGCGCGACGCGCGGCCTTCTTCGACTGCACCTGCTTGTTGCGGGCGGCAGCGCGAGACTTGACGGCGGCAGGCACCGAGCCCTTGGCGAGACGGGCGGCCTCGGCGCGCGCCTTGCGGAACGCAGCCTGACGGGCAGCCTTGGACTTGCCCTTGGTCTTCGCCTTCTTGAGCAGGTCGCCGAGGAAGATGTGGTACGCGCCGACGCCGTTGCGACGACGGACGGAAGAACGCTTCATGATGGACTCCGATGAACGGGCTTGGATGGACGAGAGACGGCCCTTCCGAGCCGCGCTACGAGGAACCCTCTGGCTGCCCCCGCTGTCTGACGACCGAACGGTAGCCCGACGTCCCTTGCGGGGGTTGGTGCGGCGGTTCGGTACGAACAGTTCCACGAAGGCTCTCCAGCGAACACCCTTACGGGTCGTCGGACTTCACTCTCCCACCATCTACGTCGGGCGCACAAGGATGCGCCACGGGGGAGGGGTTGATGAAGTGCTACGTGGAGTGCTACAAACGGGGTCGCCTGCCAACCACGGAGCCCAGCATGTCCGACACGCTTACCAGCACGACCCATCATCTCATGCGCGTCCGCATCCGCACCCAGACGTTCGACCGTCTGGCCGAGATCGCGAGCGCGGAGACGCGCCGCTCGGGCGACCACACGACGGTCTCCGACCTCGTGCGCGCCGCGCTGACGGACTACATCAGCGTCTACGACTCGACGACCAAGTTGGCCGCCTTCCAGAGCGACCCCCTGCGCAAGTCGGTGGGCTAGCATCGACGCCTCGGGTTCGCGCGCGCCTCGCGAACCTCCGTAGAAATGACGTTGCCGTCGGGGTCAAGCACGGCCAAGAGCCGCACACGGTGCCCGCGCTTCACGGCAATCTCCTTCTCGTCGGGGCGAACCGTGTTCCGAACCGTCGTATCGAACCAGTTGACGTCTTCGGGGAAGACCTCTCCCACCAAGAGGTAGATGTCCTCTTCGTACTCGTCTGCCTCCCATGCCTTCGCGTAGCGGGCATCCCACGCCCAGTACGCTCCGATGGGATCGAGTCGAAGGTCGTCAGGAGACGCAAGGGCGACGGCTCGGTAGACGCGAAGGGGCACTGTGAACCCTCGCGCGGCTTTCCTGAACGCCTTGTAGGTGTCTGCGTAAAACTCCTGCTGGAGTCTCTTCCGAGCCTCTTCCTTGTACGCGTGTCCTCGTGGGTACGTGACGAAGGCCTCTATGTGCTCCTCAACGAGCCAGTTGTCGTGCTCGTTGAGCGGGTCGAAGATTCCCTTTATGACGGCTCGCCACGAGGGCAGGTACGCGGAAACGCCGGGGCCCCCTGTCATGGCCGGGGACTGGCCTAAAATCTCCGTAAGTGCCTTTCGCCACTCGGCATTGTGCAACGTCCCGAGCGTGAGGTCCGCCCAGTTGCTCGTGGGGTTGGCTAGCATCTACGCCTCGGGTTCGCGCGCGCCTCGCGAACCTCCGTAGAAATGACGTTGCCGTCGGGGTCAAGCACGGCCAAGAGCCGCACACGGTGCCCGCGCTTCACGGCAATCTCCTTCTCCGAGGCACGCACCGTGTTCCGAACCGCCGTATCGAGCCAGTTGACGTCCTCGGGTGCGACCTCTCCCACCAAGAGATAGGGCTCGTACAGGTCGTCGGCAGCGTAGGCCTCCGCTGTGCGGCCATCCCACGTCCAGTATTCCCCGATGGGGTCAATGCGCAGGGTGTCGGGGTCGGACAGCGTGACGCTCCTGTAGATGCGGAGAGGCACGGTGAACCCGCGCGCGACCTCTCGGAACCCCTTGTACTCGCTCTCGTAGGCCATGTGGAGTTGATCGGTCGCCGCCTCCTCGTCCCCGAAGTCTTCGAGGTAGACGCGGTAGGCTTCGTCCACCATGTCGGCGTCCTCGTTCGTCGGGGAGAAGACGACCTCCGACACGTCCTTCCACGAAGGCAGGTACGCAGAAACTCCGAGGCCTCCTTCCATGTACGGGGGACGCCCGAGAAGAGTGGTGGCTTGACGGAGCCAACGCGAACGAGCCATACGCCTACTAGAGCGGGGCGAGCGTGATGAAGACGTTGCTCGCGGCGGGGGCGTTGATGCCCTGCACCCGGATGGTTGCGCCGCTCGCAAACACGGTGTTGAGGAGCGAAGTCGTGCGGACGACGCTCCCGTTGACTACGCCTGCGTCGATGGTGAGGAGGCTAGAAACCGCAGCAGCCGCAACCGTCTGCACCTGCACCGATGCTGCTGCGCCACCCGCGTTGGTCGCAACAACCATCGCATCCAGCACGCGGAATCCGCCCGCTCGGATGGGCAGCACCGTGTCCACAGGAACCGCCCCGCCCGGATGCGTGACCCGAAGCGTGAGCGCGGAGGTGACGCTTCCTGCAAGTGCCGCGATGGCAGCGGTGGCGATGTCCACGGTGTTGTTCGGGAACGCGACCGTTCCCGCCACGACGTTCAGGCCACCCGTGTTGATTCGGAACGGGTTGACGCCGTTGTACTGGACGGCCTCCGCGCCGTTCGTCGTGATGAAGCGCAGGAGGTTGAGGAGGCCCGTCGAGCCGATGTCGAGCGCAGGGCTCGCGTTGTCCAGCAACGTGATCTGGTCGACGCCCGTCAGGTCGAGGTCCCCGTTGATGTTCGGGGAGAGGATGCGCTCCCAGTCGGTGCCGGGGTTCGCGCCCGCCGTGACGTTGATCCAGATGGACTCGTTCCCGGCGTCCGTCCGAATGGCGAGAGAGCCGCGCGGAGCGGAGATCACGGCAGCGGGAGTGGCGTCCGTGACGTAGAACCACTGCCCCTCGACGATGCTGGTGACGAAGTACGATGCCATGCGGAGCCTCTAGGTCGGTGCAGCCTACCGCGCTGCGAGACACGCGGTAGGCCCGGTGACGGATGCGAGCGCACTTCGGGTGCTACACGCACCCGTCGGTTCAGTAGTCGAAGCGGCGACGGCTCTTCGGCAGCATCGAGTCGCGCTCGACGATGTCGCCCCACGACGTGACGAGGTACTTCCCCTTGCCGTAGTCGTAGATAAGCGTCGTGCTGTAGGCGTCCCCCATGTTCACGTAGACGAGGCCGTCCTGCGTCCGCATCGTGTCTTCGTTGCTCGCGATGTACTCGATGCCGAAGCCCCTCATCGCCATGTCAGCGGACGCGAGTACTGCGCTAACGGAGCGTCCGGCGTCCATCATCCCCTTGAGCGACTCCGCGTCGGCGGAAGAGATGCCGAGGCCCTCGCCGAGACGCTTGGCGGAGGGACCCGAGGGGTTCGCGCGGGGCGAGTACTTCTTGGACTTGGAAGCGAGCGAGATGTTGTACAACGCCGAGCCGCCGTCGTAGTCAGTCTCGGTGAGGTAGAGAGTCGCATCTCGGTGGGCCTTGAGCGCGGTCCCCATGTCCGCGAGCGCGCGCTTGCCCTCGTCTCCGTAGTACGTCGTCCGGCCCTCTTTGTGGCCGAGGTAGATGCGCCGAGGGCTCAAGTCTGAAACCATCGAGACGAACTTGCCCCACGTGGTCTCGTAGTTTGCCTCGTGCTCAAAGTCATCGCGACCGTACAGGACGACTTCCTCGACGTAAATGCGCGTCGTGGGCGAGAGGCCGGAAGAGCGACGGGGGTTGCTCACGACCACGCCGTCCTCGGACAGGGGGTTGCTCTTGCGCGCCACACCACGGAGCGCCGACTGCATCGTGGGGTACTTCCCGGCGCGGTAGGCAGCGGCGGCCATCGCCATGAGGTTCTGGCCCTTCTTCAGGCCCTCTTCGCGGCGGTAGCGCCCGTGGAGGGCCTTCTTCGCGCTGCGAGACATCGGCTTCTTGCGGCGGCGGGGGTTGGTGACGAACTTGGTAGGCATGGTGGCTCCCTCGGACCTAACGGGACCGACGATGGGGGTTGTGCTTCGCAAAGCGGAGAGGTTGGCGAGCGACGGCTTCGCCCCACGCACTCACGATGAAGCGCGCGTCCCGATGGTCAAAGACAAGCGTCTGGATCTTCGGGTCGTTGCGGTCCACGAACGCGATGCCGTCGGGGGCACCCGTCGTGTCGTGGAGGCCGGGGTAGTACGCCGAGCCCTTTCCCTTGAGGAGGCGGCTCGCGTCGAGGAGAATCTCGCGGATGGAGTCGCCCTTCCGCATGCGGGCGCGCAGCCGCTCGGCATCGGGGTGCGAGATTCCGAGGAGGTCCGTCAGGGTGCTGGCACGCGGGCTCCCCCAACCCTCCGCGTGCTCGGCGATGTCCACATGCGCGATGCCCTTGGCGTCGAGGTAGGCCGAGGGGTTGCCACGCTCACGCATGAGCATCCCGCGCTCCGAGAGCGCGCGGAGCACCTCACGTCCGTCCTTTCGGTAGTAGCGGTTGAGCGCGGCGGTGGCAGGGTGCGTGGTGCTTCCGCCGAGAATCTTCGGGCCTCGCACACGCGAGACAGGGCAGTCCGTCGCCATCGGGTGCGCGCGCACATCGGTGCGCTCTCCGTACCGCTCCCACACGTTCACCGCGTCGAGCGAGGTCGAGGTGTACTTGTCGGCGGTGAGGCCCAGCCCGTGCGCCGATGCGTGCTCCATCGCCACGTCGTAGAGGATGGGGCCATAGCCGGGGCCCTCTACGTCGATGACGGAGTACACGCGCCCGTTGAGACACTCCTCGACAGGAAGCGCCGTGAGACGCCCGACCATGCGGTCGCGAACGTAGAGGAGGACGTCGAAACTCTTGTCCCGGTTCGTCGCCACGACGACCCTCGAACCCGCAGGCAGCGCCGCCACCCGACCCACGGGGGAGCCGAGGTTGGCGCGCATCGGGTAGCGGGTCCGACGTGCCACGGGTCTAGTCCGTGATCCCAGCGGTCGGCGAGCGGTAGTTTCCGCCCGCCAGCCACACACGACCCTTCGCGTCTACGGAGATGCAGGGACGAACGCCGCTCTCCTCGCCCATCTTGTGGATGTAGAAGGAGTAGCCGTCGCCCTTCTTCTCCGTCGCGTAGACGACGTGCGTGAGGATGCCGATGGGAGAGGCCTTCACGTTCGGGTAGTCGGGGGTCGCGTGACGCCCGCCCACGGCCTTCGCCAAGTCCGAGAGCGGCATCTCGCGGTACTTCGTACCGTTCTCGTAGCCCGCAACCTGCCGATACCGCTTCTTCATCCGCTCGCAGAACTCCGGGTGCGAGAGAACGTAGAGCCTCTCGTTCGGGTGGCTCGGGTCGAAGCAGAGGTGAGAGCCGTTGGCCTCCTTGCGGGTCAACTTGATGACGGTGTCCTTGCGCGCACCGGGCTCACGGAAGTGCAACTCGACGAGTCGCCCGCACTCCACGACGTCCGCTTCGGGAAGGTCGGGGTCCTCCCACTCGATGACGGACTTGTGGGGGACGTTCCAGTGCCACTCGCGATAGGCGCGATCCGCGCTTACACCCATGCCTTCCTCCCTGCTACGACCTCATGCACAAGAAGAGGGGAGGCACCGGCCTCCCCTTCCGAAAGAAGACTACTGCGCCTTCTTCTTCGGCCAGAAGAGGATGCCGCCGATGACTGCCGCCGTCGGCACGAGGATCGCGACGGGCCAGAACCACGCCTTGTCGGTGATGCTGCCACCGGAGCCGCGAGCACCGCCGCCCGAAGCGGCCTTCTTGCCGCCCGCGCCTCCGCCGCCGCTGGGGACGTAGGACGAGGACGAGGCCGGAGCGGGGCAGTTCGCGCCCTTATCGCCCGAAGTGCCGATCTTACGCCACGTCTCCGGCCCAATCACGCCGTCCTTGTAGTCGTACTTGTTGTACTTCTGAAGCGACAGAACGGCAGCCTTAAAGGCCGAGGTGTAGGCACCGTCGAAGAACGCAGAGCGCACCGCGCCGCGATCCCCGTCGGTCGAACTACCGCTGCCTTCTCCGTTCCACCAGTTGTCGGTGGTATCGCTCTGCTTGATGCGGTACGCCGCGTACTTGATCGCATCCTGCTGACCCGTCACACCGACGTAGAGACACGGCCAACCACCGCTGGGCATCGTGGGCGGCTTGTATGCGTCGATAGCCGCCTGATCTTCGGTGTCGTCTCCGTACCCCAGCGGGCGCATGCCACGACGCACGACGAGAGGGTAAGCAGCGGGCATGCTCCGCATCTGATGGGCGCGATGGGTGTAGCGGGTGCGGGACATGCGGTTCTCCTAGCCGTTGGGACTACTGGTACAGGTGTGAGAGGCGGCGTGCAAGACGACAAGGACCGTCCGTAGCACTCGAAGATGTCGTATGCGCCCGACAGGCTACTTCGTGGACGAGCGCACCACGAACGCCACTCCCACGAGAAGCGCGATGCCGGCAGCACCGATGCCGACCATCTGTGCCGTGGAGAGACCTCCGGGTCCGCGCATCTTGCGGCCACCGCGCACAGGGCGCTTGCTCGTCAGAGCCTCGCGCTTCTCGTCAGAGCCGGAGATGGTCTCCTCGACCACCACGACACCCTTGGCGAGGCCGTCAGGGTCAGGGAGTTCCGCGCCGCCCGAGGACGTGGCCGTGGCGAGGACCTCTTCCTTGGTGCTGGCGGAACGAGACGCAGCGTTCTTCTTTGCGTCTTCGAAAAACTCGCCGCTCGTGAAGCGCGTACGCTTCTTCGTCTTCGAGGCACTCGGTGCCGCGATGAGGTCGAAGTAGTTCCCCTCCGCGCTGTAGTACCAAGCGTACCCGCCGCCGTCCTTGTAGTAGCCGGTGGCGAGGGTGTCCGCGCCGTAGGAAGCGCCGGAGCGATGAGAGGGCTGGAAGGAGCGACGCATGTGAACCTCTAGGTCGTCTTGCGGCGCTTGTAGAAGATGTACCCCCCGATGCCCAGACCGAGGACGAGGACACTTCCCCCGACCACAGGGAGCCACGGGAACTTGCCGCCCGAATCTCCGCTGCTTTCCTCGCTCGGCAGGTAACTGCTTCCGCCGCCCCCGCCGCCGCCGCCACTCGTCTTTACGGGGAGGGTTTCTTCCCCACCGCCGGCACTCGGAGTTGCCGGGGCCCCCGTCCTGCCCTTCAGGTTCCAGCGAAGATCGAAGTACGCCTTGGCGAGGTCGAACGCGTTGGCTTCCCCCTTCGCCCACTCACGAGAGGGCTCAATGTCCTGAATCACTCCCCAAGGGATTGACTTGGCCTTTCCCAGCGTCGAGTAGATGTCCGGGCCCGTAGTCCACAGCAGTAGCCGAGCAAAAGCCGGGTCTTCCTTGTCTCGCGCAAGAAGCAGCATGTCCCAGTTTCGGTACGTGCCGTCCTTCTTGCTTTGTCGCTGGCTCGTGTCTACGCCAAGGGCCTGCAACAGGGCCTCCGCCTGCTCCTTCTCGTAGAAGCGATAGTTGGGGCTGCCCTTGTAAACGACTCCCGTTGAGCCGTCTCCGTAAGAACGACGAACACGACGGTGGGGATGGAAGTTGCGACGCACGGTGAGCCTCTATGCCTTCTTGCGGCGAAAAAAGTAGATGAGGTAGCCGACGCCTGCCACGCCGACAGCGGAGGTCGCCCAGAACGCAGGGCGCAGTACGAGCGGCTTGCGGTCAGCGTACTGAAGTTCGAGGACATCGAGCCACGCGTAGAAAGGAGCAGGCCTTGGCTCACCCTTTGTACGTTCCACCGTAGGGACAAGCGGCTTGAGAGCGTCGAGGCCTTGCGCCTCGTCGGAAAACGACGGGAGGCCGCCTGTAAACAGCAGAGCGTAGAGGGGACCATAGAGATTATGTTCCCGCTTGAACACCCAACGCTCCCCGCCGCCCGGAGTAGCGACGAGCGTGATGGAGTGGTCCGCCTCGTTGTAGTAGAAGAGGTTCGAACCGTCGTCGTAGTACCCGGTAAGGGGCTTCGTCATGCCGTACGACCGCATCACTGGCTGCCCTTCTTTCGCTTGAGGAAGTACCAGACACCGAGACCGGCTCCGCCCACCGCGAGCGTGCTCGCTGTCGCGATGAACCACGTCTCCTTCCAGAACGCCTTGTCGTCTTCAGGCAACGTCGGAGGAGGCGGAGGCGTTGTCCTCACTGGGGAAGGCGACTCCTCGCCGCCGCCGCCGCCGCCGCCGCCGCCGCCGCCGCCGCCGCCGCCGCCGCCGCCGCCGCCGCCGCCGCCGCCGCCGCCACCCTTCTCCGCTACGAGCGCGCGTGTCCGCTTCTTCGCGGCCACCAGTTCGTCGTAGACGCCGCCCGGCGCAACATCCGCGATGAACGCCGCAGCGGGTGCCCCCGACACGTAGTAATCGTCAATGTCGTAGGACGTGTCCGTGTTCGCGTCGTAGAGGACGTACACTCTGTCCGTGTCGAGAATCGCGCCCATCTCCGTGTACTGAAACACGAAACCGCCGTTCGTTGCGAAGTACGAACGGAGTCGTTCATCGAACGAGAAACCGTACGTGCTCACCCGCTGAAGGCGGGCGGCGCGACGGGCTAGCGGGTGCGAAGTGCGACGCGCCATGGCCTACTTCGTCTCGTTCGCAGCAGGCTTCGTGAAGACAGGTCGCACAAACTTGTCCCACACGATGAACCCGCCGACGAGGACACCGGTCGCGAGCGCGATGCGTCCCCACGGGATGTCCTTCTGGGGAAGAAGGTCAGGGTCGTCCGGCTTGAGGAAGTCGTCGA
>Ga0214917_10005783_pt1 | contig 13093 bp, 31 predicted proteins | sample LL_1208_BB_MetaG_FD_177983 | JGI IMG/M metagenome (GOLD analysis project Ga0214917, IMG submission 177983) | Freshwater microbial communities from Lake Lanier, Atlanta, Georgia, United States - LL_1208_BB | ecosystem: Environmental > Aquatic > Freshwater > Lake | place: USA: Georgia | collected... | reverse complement strand
TGGGAACCAAAAGAATGAGCAATATTCCACGTTATCGTAAAAAAAGTATTGAAATTGAAGCAATTCGATTTGATGGTTATAATGGCTGGTTAATTGAAAAATGGTCAAGCGGTAAAGTCATAGCTAGTCCAATATTAGAGCCAACTGATAGCAATCCTTTTGGTTCATATCTTCAAATTAAAACATTGGAAGGTACCATGATTGCCATAGTAGGAGATTATGTTATCAAAGGAATAGCGGAAGAATTTTATCCATGTAAGTCTGATATTTTTGAAAAGACTTATGAGGTTTTAAATGAAGGATAGTAGCTATCAGCTTTTTTGCACTCGATGCTTTGCTTCTGAGGATAATAGTTCTTGGGGCGGCGAGGTAATTCAATCTCGCTGCTTTAATTGTGGGGCAGGTGGATTTGTAATTGAAATTCCTACATGGGCAATTGAATCAATTCGTGAGCAGGCTTCTTGGGTCGGGAAAAGATATTATCCTTCCAAAGAAGATTTAGAAGCCGCACAAGAATTAAAAAAATTAAGAGCTACCATAACTTCTTTTAATGGCAGATCAGCTAAACAATCTTCGCTAGATTCTTCGCAATGGATTGTCACTCAGCAATTACCTGGCAACAGCACAACTTTTGTTGTTATAGCCGCATCTTCTGAAAGCGACGCTTTAGAAAAAGCTAAAACTTTATTACCATTTGTTGATTAATTATTATTAATTTTTGTTTAATAGTTGGAAAGATTATTATGCCACGACCAAAAAAGAAATCATCAGAACCGATTGAATCAAGTTGGGAAATCCAATCCAAAACCGCCGATGGGTCAACCATTATAGAAGATTTTGGATGGTATGAACAAAAAATTTCTTTGGCTCGGCTGCTGCAAATGGCAGAGGGCAAGGACTTGACAAAAACCTACGTTGAGTTATCGTTCATGAGCGATCCCTACAACGAGAATCCGCATTTGTTATTGACCGGGGATGATTTCTGATTTAAAGGAATGATCATATGACAAGTAAAAATAAAGAATTTACAGTAAAAGTTGTAGTAAGCCAAACATTTCATAGTTATTTAGATGTCGAAGCTTCTTCAAAAAAAGAAGCCATTGAAAAAGCTAGAAAAATGTGCAATGATATTAAAATTTGCGGTTCTTTTAGCCGAGGCTATCTAAGCGATAATAAAATAAGTGATTATTGGGTTCCCCAAGAAAATCTTATAGTTGAGGATGCTGAAATAGAGTAAAGTTATGACAACAAAGAAAAAACATACGAGGCACAAATTTACAAATCTTTTAGAGTGGATTAATCCGCCATGGAGAGAAGATGATAACCAATCTCACCGGAGATTTAGCGTAAAAGCTAGATGTGCTTGTGGAGAAATTGGGCAACGAGAGGCGACTCTAACTGAAGTTGAAGATTATTTAAGTAATCTTAAATGTGTTCGTTGTGGACATTTCGGAGAAGGTTTTCACTCAAAAGAACAAGATTGTTTTAATAATTTGCGAAAAAGAATTCAGGATTTGGAAGAAACAGTCGAGAAAATTACTGATGCCTTTGGTTCATTTAAAAATAAAATGAAAGCTGCTACTGATTATGATTATTGAAAGGTAACAAAAATCATGAAGAAGAACATTTTTAAAAATATTAAGCGTGGCGGAAAATATATTGTTTTTTGCACTCAAAAAGTTTCCCGATCTAAAGTTGGACTTGGAAGTTGTGGGTCGTTTTCCCGTGGTAGTTTCGTTACTTGTAAAGGCTCTCCTACAGCCGACCCCAATGATTCTAAGCGACCTGCCCAAGTTTATACTCGTGGAGCAGAGGATTTTCCTTTTGATTTTGAATTTGACCATGGCTCTATGACGGATTATTTTGCACCAGTTCCCGTTCAAGTTAAAATTGAAATCATCTAAGAGTAGTAAGTGAGGAATAATTATGTCATCTAAAAAATCTGTAAAGAAAACTGTTTTGAAAAAGCCTGTTGCTAAAGAAGAAGCAATGTTTGTTATTAAATTCCATTCTATGCTAACTGATTCAGGCTTTTCATATAATGGTCCGATGTTTTACAGCTTTTCGGGTCAAGGATGGGTAAATGATATTGGTAGCGCCACTCGGTTTCGTAAAAGTGCCGCAGACAATGTTATGCTGGAGCTTTTGCAAGATGATAAGGTTGCATCCGAACTTGTGGATCTAAGTCAAAAGCCGGAAAATCTTTTCGCTCACAATATGGTTTTTCTTGGACCCAGCAACATTCCACATCTCATTACCAAGGTTCCACAATTTGTTGGAGACAGTTACACTCTGACTTATCATAAGCTTAATTCCGGTTTTAATGATGAAGATTGGAGCGAGGAAGATCTTTTGGATATGCTGAGAGAGGATAAGTTTACTGCACTATGGGATTCTAATATCGGAATTATTCCAGAAAATAATATGGAATTTACTTCTGCTCTAGGTTATGAGTTGAGGTGAATATGAAAAAGAATTTCAAACCTAAATCAGGGATTGTTTCTCCTGCGAATCTATTGAAAGGTAATATGCAATATGCAGAAGAGCAAGAAAGATTGAAGCTATTGGAAGAGTTCTACAACGATCCTGTGAAATTCATGGCTGATTATTATACAGATGCTCAGAGCCTAAAGATCCGTAAGAAACTATTGGAAGAATGGGTAGACCCATGGAATGAAGAAAGATGTTGTTGAGGTAATTAAATCTATGGACAAAACAATCGAATCGGATAAGCTTGGAATAGCTTTTTCAGAAAAAGAATTTTACCAAAAAGTTAATCTTCATAAGCATGGAGATGTTGGTATCTATTATGCTACTCCAACAAATGCAGAGCGAACAATTTGGCAATGTGCTTGTGGATACACAGTAATTACCAACAAATATCTTTGCCCTGTTTCAGAAAGTCAATTTAAGTGAAAAAGCCAACATTTCCTGTTGTTCCAAAAGAGTTCACCGATCAATTAGTCAAAGATGGTTGGCATGTTATGCAAGAAACTCCATCAATCCCTTTAACTGAGGGAGAAAAACGAAGACTCTTTTCTCCAACTAAAGATGAGATCATTCTTGATTTGATTGAGCATTTAATTGAACAAGGAATAGATGAAGATGCTCATTATCGATCTTGTAATTCTGATCGGCTAGAAGCCTCTGATATTAGAGAGCTTGTTTCCGACATTGACAGGCTTGATTCTTTGATGCATAATCTAAGGGAAGTTGTCATTGAAAAACTAAAACAAGTAGCGAGTTGTTATGAGCGAAACAAAACTTAAAAATTAAATATCTATAAAGCTCATAAATAAAGATATTGAGAAGGTTGGTTAACAACTAGGTCAGAAGGAGAGTTGGAAACATGAGCGATAAACAAAGCACTAACTTATTCGTAGGAAAAATTATTGAATGTAAATTACTTAAAGCAGAAGTTAAATCATTCGATGATGATAATATCGAAATAAATACTTTGGAAGTTCCAGATAATATAATGCAAAAGTACTTGGATGTTGGTAAAAGTTATAAACTAATTCGCCATACCCATTGGAACGGAAATCTACTTATTTGGGAAATTCCGAAAGAGCAAATGAAAAGAAGCCATTCTCAAGTTCTTTTACAATGGGAAAAGAACATTGGATTTATGTGGGACATAGATAGCTAAAATCGGAATGGTGGAAATTGTATAGGAGTTGAAATATTATGAGCGAAAAAAATCTTAAGTCAGAGATAAAGAAGCGAAAAGGCTGGTGGAGGCATTCAAAGCCTAGTGCGCCGAGTAAGCCAACAGCGCCACCTAAAACTATTACTGAGCAAATCAGCCATAAATATCTTGGTAATAAACTTCTATATGATTATACCAAATTCAAGTTAAGCGATCTTATCAAAGAAGATGTTCCACTTGAGACTATTTATCTAGAATTCAAGAAAGCAGATGACTATGATGATGAACCTTCTCTTGAAATATATTCAATAGTTGAACAAGAAAAAGAAAATCCAAATTACAATAAGCAAATTAAAGCTTACGAAAAAGCTCTTGCTAAATATCAAGAAGATTACAAGGCTTACAAACAAGAAGTAAAAGAATGGAAGCTTTGGGTTAAGCAAGAAGAAGTTAAGGAGTTTCAAATTCGCCTAGAAGAAGCGAAAAAATTTGTTCAAATGCATGAGGCAAAGAAATGAAAAGCAAATCTAAACTTCCAAAAGATATCAGAAAATCTCTAGCTAAGCAAATGAAAATTCTATTTACTGGAAAAATAGAATCAGTTAAAATCAACTTGAATCTTAATCTCCCAATTAAAGTTGGTTATGGTTGGGGCGAAGATGCCAGCGCACAATATAATGTGCAACCCGGCGATAATCATATTGTTAATTTTAATGTTCTTCTTCAAAAGAAAATTGAAGAGACCATGCAGCCAAAAATTGATAAAGTTAATAATAAGATTGTAAAATTCTATAATCGCCTAGACAAGGTTTGTAAAAAATATAACTCTATTTCAGATGAAGAATTTTACATCATATATGACGAGTTCAAATTGAACAATTGCTGCGATAATTGGAAGTGATTTTATGTCATCTAAAGATATTTCTAAAATATTTCAAGCAGTTTACATGTCGGGCGTTTCCGATGATGAAGTTTACAAAGTAGCGGGCAACCTCATGAAAGAAAAAACAATTCATAATTATCCGACGCCAGAACAAATTGAAGCCGCTAGAAAATCTATTTGCGAAGCAGAAGATGAGCATATTCTATCTTTGATGACAGAATCAAATACAGAAACGCTTAATCTTTCTTTGGAAAAAGAGCATATGACCAAGCTAATTGCTTCTGGATTAAATGTTGAAAAGGAACTTCAAAAACATCAAGGTCAATTACTAGCAGATCAAATGCACGAAGTTGATTCTGAAGTTTTACAAAAAATTCAACAAGTAAAAGAAACTGTAGCTAAGATTTGTAAAGAAACACTTTCCGAACATCAATGCCAAGGAGTAGTTCCTGGAACATTCATTATTTGCGGAGAAGATGATTATCAATATTGCTCTCAGGCTTGTTTAACCATTGCCAAGCAAGCTAAAACCATTCAATTAGCTTACAAGGAACGAGATGCAGTTCAAGCCGAATTGGATTTCATCCATCAAGAATATGCGAAGGTTGAAGATTCGGAATTAACAAGAGATGCTTTGATGTTAAAAATCGCAGCTCTATCTCAAGAAATTAAAACCTTGAAAGCTAAAATTCAAGAACTGGAACAAAAGTAAAACATCATGGAATCTAAATACAAACTATCCACAGTAGAAGTTTCTTTGGCTGTCAGAGGATTGCCGGTAGAGATTGCTGAGAAAATTATTTACGGCAACGGCTATGAATGTAGAGTCATGTCTAAAGATCATAAGAGTTTTATGATCGAGATGGATGAATCTAACTCTAGAATTAATATCATTATCATGGCTGGAATAGTTACTGACGCTCACCCATATTGACATTAATTAAATATTCTAGGTAAAAAATGAAATTAGAAGATTGTCTCTGCATTAACTCTGAGCTAAATCTAACCGAATTGAAAGAACTCTTAGCTAAAGAGTTTGATCATTATCAATTTGATTTTAAATCCCCTTATGGATGGTGGGAGTCGGTTCCAAATCCAGAATATAATCCAGATAGCATCCCGCCCGATGATGAATATTCTCTTGAACATAGAGAAGCTGTTTGCGGTTTTGACATGCAGCTAAAGAAAGCTCATCATGCAAATTTCAATGTAAAATGCTTTTCTTACCAAGGTAATATTTACATTCATCCTTGCGCTTACTATTATGCAAAATTTAATGCAGATAATTTAAAAGCACTGCTTGAAACTCTAAGCTTGCCTGATATTTTTACTCTCGGAGATAAGATCGCATATAGCAAACAAAGCTACAAACAATGGATAGATGCTCATCCAGACCAAAAATGTGCAAAGCACAATTATAAATGCGACAAACCAGATCTGGCTAAAATTGGAATTGAAGTTTAATATGGCACAAAAGATAATTCACGGAACAGTTTCAGATTATTTACTAGCTCTTAGAAATAAAACAGCTAAGTTTGGTAAATATGTTTTAGCGCCTTATGATGCTACTAAAATGCTATGTTTTGGCTTTCAATGTCCCGATGGGATACATTTAATCGGCGTAAATACAATTAGATATTATTATAATATTAGCCACGTATTACCTGATATTCCAAGCGTAATTTGTATTAAAAATAATGTTTCAAATAGGAACGAAAATGGGGCAGATTCCTTTATTAAAAGTTGTAAAGAAGCTATTGACAATGGTTTGTCAGATAGAATTCAATTATTGAATGAGCTACATTGAAGTTTAAATTAAAAGGAAATAATATGAAAGAATATCTTTTTATTCTCGTTCCAGGCTCGTGCGGCGGTCATTTTGAAGCTATTTTTGAATCTGAAAAAAGCGTAGAAGCTTTTGATTATTTTCGCACTCAAAAAGATAAAAAAAGATATCCAAGATTATATTCAGGATCTTGGTCAGGGGGAATGTTACCATTAGCTTCTTCTCTTAAATTAATCGAATCTTGAGGGGCAATAATTAAAACCATGGAAACATTTCAAGCTACTTGGAATCAAAATTACGCCATTGATCGATTTGATCTTGAGGATAATTGCTACCGCTTAATCGGTTGGATTACCCGAAATCGAATCGATAACAATCCAGAACCAAGCCAAGTTTATATTATGCGAAACGAATTTGGCTATGTTACTCATTACCGCAACGATGGTCATCCAGAAGCTAAATATATTTGGAGAGTTTGGTGGGCGGAAAGAGATGAAAAAGGATATTACAAAGGCGAAAGCTCTTCTGACGAAATTCAATATTTAACCATGGAAGAAGCTAAACAAGCCTTAGAAAAAAGATTTCTCCCTCCAGAAGCTAAAGTTAAAACAGTTTCAGATCCAAGAAACTTCACCAATTACTCTTGAAACAAAACCGGCAACCTAAATTGCCGGTTTTCGTTTTAACATTTAGATCTCTCTCATCCGGGGCTTAATTGAATGGAATATGTTACCGTGACAATTCCATCTTCAGGCTGAGGGAATGATAATCCCCTAAATGCTCCCACAATGCAGTTAACAACTCCGGCATCAGGCAAATCCGAACCTCCATTTCCTGATTGTGCTACTGAACCGTCTCTACCAATTACAAATCGAACAGTTACTCTGCCAGCTAAATTAGGATTAGTTCTTATTCCAGTCTCATAACATGCGCGATATCGTCCGAAATTTTGTCTGATGGTGCGCCTGATTATTTCCGGGGGAATTCTTCCAGATGCTACCGTCTCTCCTTGTCTCATCACAATTGACTTAGGTACATGTTTTCCAGGCAAGGGTCTGCTGCTACTAAAACCCTGAAACATATTGTTACCTAGTCCGCCAATATTATTTCCTACTCCAATTCCTTCCCCTGGTCCACCGCTACCTTCTCCAATTCCAGATAACCCTAAACCATTGCTTCCAAATCCTTCTCCAATTTCGGGAGCCCACATATTGCCATTGGCGCTGGATAAATCATTTCCTAAAGAATCATCCCGTCCCCAAGGTGCCGTTGGAGAATTAGGGTCTCCGCTTGCACCAGAACTAATTAATCCTATCATCCCGAATTCCATAGCATCTTTTAAAGCATTTTGCCTAGCTATATGAGGATCGGGATTATTTTGCGGACCTGCAACTCCATATCTTTTATTTGCAGTTGAGGAGTAATTGCCCATTGTTCCTTCGCTGCCTTTGGATTTAGCTCCTTGTTCTCCTCCAGAAATGGTTGGACTGGCTTCCGTTAAAGTGTTTTCTTCTTGTTTGGTTTCTTTTTCTGCTGCGGCGGCTAAATATTGTTGCAACAAAAATCTTTGCTCCATTGACATCTCACCATCTTCCGAAGCACTTAAGGCGGGCATATAAAAGAAAAATGCCCCTAAAAGAAATAAATGTATCATTAGAGATAATCCAAAAAAGCCAACAGATTCTTTATTGAATTTTAGTTTGCTTCCGATAACTTTGCCTGAATTTTGTACAGAAACCACAAAAGAAAATTCTAAAATTTTAATTTCGGTCGATTCGCCCAAAGATAATTGAATCGGCTCTTGACTTGGCGGTTGGACGGTGATATGTTGTGAGCTTGGAGAAACTAGCTCTAGCTGCTCCAAACCTAATTGACTGGTTGGAAAATAATAATCACAGTCAAGATTTTCTCCTATAGTAAAAGATTTGTTAGAGTTGATTTGAGCTAGATGAATTAAATTTTTTCCCCAAAAGATTTTAACTTGGTAGGACATGGCATTAAGATTATCTGTTTCTTCTGGTGAAACTTCTGGACCCGCCTGAACAAAGCTGTAGTTAAATTCATCTTCTGGGGTTAGCGTATTATTTTCAATCATTATTTTCTCCTAAAGTTTAAGTGACGAATGATTTGAAAACAAAAAAAATAAATAGTTCCAAAAAAAATTAATATTTTTTTGAGGGACTTGACAGGGGCGGCGGGGTGAGTTATGTTAAGAGGGTGAGGATATTATGGAACCAAAGCATCAATATAAAGTTGGAATGATTGTTCGACCGGCTGACGGTAGCAATTATCGCGGAGAGATTGTTTATGTTTCCAAGGATGAGGATGTAGTTCGTCATCGTTGTTTGAAGACTGGAAAAATTTACCAGAAAAGTTATTTTGGATTTTTCTGTCGATATTGCACACTGGAAGAATATGATGAAGCCGAACAGCGAATCAAAGAAGAAAATGAAGAACTATAATTAAAAGTGGTAGGGAAAGAAAACCCACATATAGAAATTAAAAATACTCTCTTTGAAAGAAAGGAAATATATTATGAACGTAAATCTTCTTGAAGGCGATAAAAATCAACCACTTACAGAAGGTAGTGGAGACATTAGAGAAATTGGGATTCTTAATCTTTATGATCGGGCAATCAAATATACCATTAACCATAATGGGATTTACGCTAATGGGAATTTGTTTTGCTCTACATTTAATGACAATAGTACCAGTGAAAGCGTTTTTACTGAAACAATGAAGGCTGCATTTGGAGATCAGTTTTCCAGTCTTAATCGATGAGCAGTAAAGTGATGAACAAGCAACATATTTTTGTATTTTCGAATACTCCAGATGGATCATCAGTTCTTCAGGGAGTTTTTCCAATTGAAAAAGAAAAAGAAGCCGTAGAGTTTAATAATAAAGCTCATGGCTATCGTAATATGATGATTGGTGAATGGAGCGGTTTTGGAGAGATTCCACCAAGGGGCGCTCTACAAACATACAAACCAAAGAAAAGCTTTTATCCCTTTAAGGTTATTGGTTCAATGAAGAATGGTTTTCATGTTCTTCTACCAGGAAAAAATTCTTTTGGAGATTATTACATTTACAAAGGTTTTGAAGATTGCCAAAAAGAATGTGATCATCTGAACAAATTGATACAATCACATCTCGATGATTACCTGGAAGAAAATAAATGAGCATTATGAGTAAACAACCAAGCGATTCCGTTGAACCTTTTGGATTCAATGTTCCAATCGCAAATGAATTGGTTCTTAGGTTATCCCGTGTAAGGGTTCTTCGTTCCAGTTGTTCCGATTCCAATGAAGGTGAGTTTAGGGTTCACCTACCGGAGAGGGATTGGGATTGAGCTGCTTGAAATAATTCTAATAATATTTAGAATTATTTGAAAAAATTAATAGCAAACAACTATTGACTTAATATAGATTAAGAAGAATCGCTTTGCGATTCTTGTATTATCGAAAACCAAGATAATACTTAAAAATACTTTTAAAAAAGTTCGAAATCATTTATCATTTCATGATAAATGATTTCAAAAATACCGTAAGGTATACGGAAATTAACGCTGGTGGAGATGATTAGGTTCATGAATTTTTGATTGTTTCACAATCAAAAATTCAGGTGGTCGTCGATGAAGCCAGAATCAAATAAAAAATCTACAAAGTAGATTTTTGTAAATTTTGAATACCGGTTAGGCACACCAAGGAATTGGAAGAACAGAGGATGTGGGCAGAAGGTTTAACCAAGGGATTGGATAGGTGAACCATGAAATTTTCATTATGTTTCCTCTTAGGTCATCGTTGGCTTATAACCGAGCACGTTGATCCAATTGTTGGAAAGTTTAAGTTAAAGGATGAGGTTCATCCTCTATCCGAACATCGGTTTGGATGGTTGGGTTATCTATGGGAACATGAATGTGAACCGGAGAAATTCATTTCAACACCGTTGGCAGGATGCCGTGCGAAGTGTGATAGGTGTGGTACCGAGGTAAACGATATACATCCATCCGAATCAATAAGAAAACTGGAACAACCTATTTTGCTCGTAAGCAGAAGCGAATTATGATCCTTTACAAAGATAAGCAACAAATGGAAGGCTGGGCTGATTTAGATGATCAGCCTCTTCCAATTAATAAATTAGTAACTCCATTTCTTTCAGAGGAAATTCAGGAGAAATATTCTTATCCTTGGAAGAATGGAGAGCCCGTTCTTTATTTGGGAGAGATTGTTGGCATGAAAGGTCATGGAATCTTTGTTGGCAATGATGGATTGGTTCGATTCGGATATCATTTAGATTCTTTTAAAATCATTCCAGAAGAGGAACTATGAGTCTAGAAATAAAAGATAAGTTTTTTGATTATCTTACTAAAGATGGCTTCTTTGAAGAAGGAAATATTAAAGATTTTATTTTCTTTGCTTACGAAGATAACATTGGTATATTATACAGTAATCCAGCTTTAAGCTCAGCGCATGATTGCAACCAATGTCAAGATGAAATTTTGGCATTTGCTCTAAGGGGTCCGTCCAAAGATATTCCTTGTTATTTCTCTGTGGGAGTCGAGACATCAATCTTTGCTAAGATTAAATCTGGATGGCGAGACTCTAAAGGATTTAATTTAAAAAAGGTAATATGGCTATAGAACATAAAACAATTAAAGATTTAATAGAAACTGTTCATTCTAAAGTTTTAGAATTAGGCGTTGGTAATTGCAAAGTTATTTCAACGGATAATCCTTATACTTTGCAAGTAGGATTTACAATAGCAAGTGGTGCAAAGATAGAGGAACATAGCATCAAGCTTACTAAATTAAAACTTGAACCACTTTGGCATAAACATTTTGATACTCCGATTAATCGTGGTAAGCTAGCCGAAGTTTTAGAATCTGGAAATATTCCAAGCGTTTAACAGTCTAGAAAAGCAAGAAATAAAGAATTTTCAAATGAAATTTGAGCCAATAATTAAATGGACCGGAAGCAAGAGAGCATTAAGCGAGCAAATAATTAAATATTTTCCAAAAAATATACAAACATATTATGAGCCGTTTTGCGGAAGCTGCTCCATTTTATTTCAATTGCTTCACAGCGATATTAAAGTAGAAAAATATATATGCGGGGATGTCAACAAAGATCTGATTGATTTCTTTGTTGCTGTTAAAAATGAGCCTCAATTAATTTTTGAGGAATATAAAGTTAGATGGTTAAAACTATCATCTCTTCCTGAGATTAAAGATAAAACATTATATTATAATCAAGTCAGATCTAATTATAATAATTTAAAAAATATTCATGATTTTATCTTCTTGACAAGAACTTCGGCAAACGGATTAATTCGTTACAATTCAAAAGGTGAATTTAATGCGCCGTTTCATCTAACCAGAGATGGAATTAACCCAGACAGATTTAAAAAAATTATTCATCTCTGGTCAGATAAGTTAAATGAATTTAATGTTGAATTTGTCAATTGCAGTTACGATAATTTTAAACCAGAGACAAATGATTATGTTTTTCTTGATCCGCCTTATGCAAATACTAAAGGTATTTATTTTGGTGTAATAGATTTTAATTATTTCTGGCAATGGTTAGAAAAATTACCTTGCAATTATTCTTTAACATTTGATGGCAAGCGTTCCGAAAAAGATTTGACGTTTAACGTTCCAAAATCAATTTATAGTAAACATTTATATTTAGATGGAAAAATTAGCGGTTTTAAAAAGCTTCATAAAGAAACTGACTATGTTCAAGAAAGCTTATATATTAAATGATGGAAACCGAATGGACAACTTACGAATGTCGAGGCTGCGGTCGGCATGAAGAAGCTCATTATAGTTCATTGCCTTGCGAATGGTCACGAATCGAAAAAATTGATGGACCAAACGGCATTTGTCCTGCGTGCGTTCATGACCTACTCGATGACGTTCTTAATCGACTTCGCGAAGATGGCTATGAAAACGCATATGTTGTTCAAATTTCAAACAATAAGTAACGGGATGGAAACATGAAAGTCAAATATCTTGAAGAGTGTAGGGATTATCTGGGGCATTGCGGAATCACCGATCTGTCGTCTGCCACAGCCTACTCAATTATGATTGACTACGCTTATAGTCACAGGGTAGGGTGCGACCCCGACGAATTCGTAGCAGAAATGCGCCGATGGCATAGAAACTTAATGCAAGATCCAGCCTTAAAGTAATAAAGTAATAGGGTAGAATTATGGAAAACGAATGGATTACCAGCGAAACCGGAACCCGAACTTTTCGTCACGAAGGCTGGGAATTAACCATTTTCGCACATTGCTCTCATCAGATTGATATTTCTGCGCCAAATTCAGATGTAGAAGTAGATGTAGTCTTGCAAGATTTTAACATAAAAATAAAATTTTATTACAAAATATTATATTCTATGATATAGATTGGAACATGAGTAGATCGTTATCTATTCCTATAATTTCAGAGGTTCTGTTAAATTATGGGATTTGCAGCTTTGCTGCAAATCATCAGTGCCAATTAGATATGAATATCTAATATGTTGTGACATTCTCGTTGAATTTGGATAAATCCAAATTCAACAAATGAGGTGGATCATAGTTCAGGAGTTTAGAGTCCCTGGAGCCAGAAAAGAAAAAATATACAATAAAATTATATATTTTTTCTAACTCTCAGAAGGAATTCATTGTTTTGGCGAGCGGTCAATTGGATATTCTTGCTCCGGGGCAGAATTCACTATTCCTTGGCGAATTATTGAAGAAATTTTAAAATTTAAGGCAAGCCAAAATGACG
>Ga0214917_10005782_pt1 | contig 13094 bp, 11 predicted proteins | sample LL_1208_BB_MetaG_FD_177983 | JGI IMG/M metagenome (GOLD analysis project Ga0214917, IMG submission 177983) | Freshwater microbial communities from Lake Lanier, Atlanta, Georgia, United States - LL_1208_BB | ecosystem: Environmental > Aquatic > Freshwater > Lake | place: USA: Georgia | collected... | reverse complement strand
GTATTTGACTCTTCAACAGTGATAACGCCTTCTTTGCCGACCTTATCCATCGCTTCAGCGATCATCTCGCCGATAGTTGCATCTGCTGCAGAAATTGTTGCAGTTGCTGCGATCTGTTCCTTGGTATCAACGTTCTTAGACATCGCAGCGAGTTCAGCAACGATTGCTGTTACTGCCTTCTCGATACCGCGCTTAAGTGCCATTGGGTTTGAGCCAGCTGCAACGTTGCGAAGTCCTTCGCGAACTAGTGCCTGAGCCAAAACTGTTGCTGTCGTTGTTCCATCGCCTGCGACATCATCTGTCTTCTTAGCAACTTCCTTAACGAGCTCTGCGCCAATCTTCTCCCATGGGTCATCGAGTTCGATTTCCTTAGCGATAGAGACGCCATCGTTGGTAATAGTTGGTGCGCCCCACTTCTTTTCAAGTACGACGTTACGTCCGCGAGGCCCAAGGGTTACCTTGACTGCATCAGCGAGTACGTTCATTCCGCGCTCTAGACCGCGGCGGGCTTCTTCATTAAAGGCAATCATCTTTGCCATAGTTGTTAGCTCCTATGTATCGATTGAAACTGGGCCGAATTATCACTCTCGACCCTCGAGTGCTAACGCCAAATCTAGACGGGTTTATTCCACGGAGCAAAACGAAGTTTTAAAGCGCGAGAAACCAGCGCAAAACGAAGTGGATTGAGGGGGCTTTTAGCGGGCTGTACGGGCTTGCATGCGGGCTTCACGCAGGCGGCGAAGGCGCTTGACCAGCATCGGAGAGGCCTCGAGGGCGTCATCGCGATCGATAAGGTCGTTGAGAAGTTGGTAGTAACGAGGGGCGGTGAGGTCGAAGAGATCTTTAATTGCAGTCTCTTTCGCACCGGCAAAGCGCCACCAATTACGTTCGAAGTCGAGGATACGAGTTTCGAGGTCAGTCAACGTTGAACCTGAGGTTCCTGGGTTTTCAAGCGCTGACATGGAGCCAATCTTAGATTGGAGTTAGCGAGAAGTGTGGGATTTACGAGCGGCCTTCACAATATTGCGAAGCATCGTAGGAAAGATAAAGAAGTGGAAAGGTGAGACCAGATACCAATACAGCTGGCCACCTAATCCGCGTGGTTCAAAGAGCGCATCTTGTGAGACAACAGTCTTGCCATCTTTTTCTTCAAGATGAAATTCCAGCCAAGCCTTGCCGGGCAGAATCATTTCGGCGTAGAGGCGTAAATGTTTTCCATTTTCCAAACCTTCAACGCGCCAGAAATCAACGCTATCTCCAATACGTAGATGCACCGGATCGCGACGGCCACGACGTAAGCCCACGCCGCCCACAATGCGATCGAGTAGGCCGCGCAAATACCAGAGCCAATCAGAGCCAAACCATCCGCGTTCGCCACCAATGCCTTCGATCTGTTCCCAAATCTTTTCAGCAGGAAGATCACATTGAATTTCGCGATGATCTTTCAGAGTTAACTCACCCGCCCAATCAGGATCGCTCTGTGCTTTCTGCCATGGAGCAATCGGATATGAAGCATCGGACCATCGTGTATCCACATGGTTTTCAGCGACGCGAGTGAGTGCAAGTTCAATTGCCTGCGAAACAGTGAGCAAGCCTTCAGCTGGAAGTGGAATCAAATCAGTAATGCTCTTTCGTGAATCTACGACTACTTCACTGATAAGTGATTCAACGAGCGGACGCGCAAGTGATGTTGGCACAGGGGTTACAAAGCCAATCCATAAACTAGAAAGTTTTGGAGTAAGCACTGGCACCTGAATAATCTTTCGCTTACGAAGCCCTGAAATCTCTGCAAACTTCTGCATCATCTTGGCGTAGGTAACAACTTCGGGACCGCCGATATCGCAGATGCGATTGACTGGTTGTGGCAAATTCGCGGCGTTGCGCAGGTAGTAGAGCACATCGCGAATAGCGATTGGCTGAGTGCGGTTGGAAACCCACTTCGGTGTAGTCATGATCGGCAAGCGGTGCGTTAAGTGACGCAACATCTCAAAGGATGCAGACCCTGAACCGATAATGATCCCAGCGCGCAGTTCGAGAACTGGCACAGATGTGGAAGCTAGTTGGGTTCCCGTATTCATGCGTGACGTTAAATGGCGACTGCGGTTTTCATCATTTGCGATTCCACCCAAGTAAATAATCTGTTGCACCCGTTGGCGAGCCGCAGATTCAGCAAAACCCTTTGCCATCGCTGATTCGATATCACCAAAATCTGTTGCAACGTTAATCGAGTGCAGTAAGTAGTAAGCAGTGTGAACACCAACAAGTGCGCGATCGAGGTCGTGCGCATTACTGGCATTACCCTCGATGATTTCAACTTCGCTGGCCCAACTTTGGCCTTGAATCTTCTTTGCATCTCGCACGAGTACGCGCACCTTTTTGCCATCGCCTTGCAAGTCGCGTACCAAACGGCCACCGACATAACCAGATGCGCCAGTGACGAGGTACAAGCGCGGTTGATTCTGCGTATCCATGTAACTCAGCCTAGACTTACCCCATGCCTTCTTCTACCCGACCTCGCGTTGTCATTCTCGGAGCCGGGTTCGGTGGGCTTGGTGCAGCTAAGGCGCTTGCTGACAAGGCCGATGTCACCCTCGTTGACCGCCATAACTTTCAGACCTTCTTACCTCTTCTCTATCAGGTATCAACTGCTGGCCTTGCTGCCGATCACGTAGTCCATCCGGTGCGCGGTGCACTTCGCAAATCTGGCGTGAAGTTCCGTATGGGTTCACCTATCTCTGTGGATCATAAAAATAAAACAGTAAAACTTGATTCATCTGAAACTCTTGAATTCGATCACCTTGTTGTCGCACTCGGTTCGTCTACTGCTGACTTTGGAGTCCCTGGTGTAACTGAATACGGCCTTGGCATGAAAAGTGTTCATGAAGCGTTGATGATCCGCGCTGAAGTAATGCGCCGTTTTGAAGATTTAGCTCGTTTTGAAGATAACACCCGCCTATCAATCGCAGTTGTCGGCGGAGGTCCAACAGGCGTTGAGATGGCTGGTGCACTTGCTGAGTTAAAGCGCGGACCACTGAAGAACGATCTCGCCCACGCTGCTGAGCATATGGATATCTACTTAATCGAAGCTGGACCACGCATCTTGCCTATGTTTAGCGAGAAGTTATCTGCTCGCGCAGAATCAGATCTTCATAAGTTGGGCGTCTTCGTTAAGACCAACACTGCAGTACGCGAAATTCAAGCTCGCAAAATTATTCTTAAAGAAGGCGAACCAATTCCTGCCGAAGTAACTATCTGGGCAGCTGGTGTTAAGGGCGAACCAACTGCAGGACTTTTAAATCTTCCTATCGCAGGTTCACGCATCGATACCGATGAAAACTTAGAAGTAAATCACTACCCAAATATCTGGGCGATCGGCGATATCAATGGCACAAAGGGTGCAGATGGTCGCTTCTTGCCAATGGTTGCACCGGTTGCGTTGCAACAAGGCAAGTGGGTTGCAAAGCAGATCTTGCGCAAAGCTGCAGGACAACCACTAAAGCCATTTAAATATCGCGATAAAGGTTCGATGGCCACTATTGGTCGCCACAAAGCCGTTGTGCAGGTTGGAAAATTTACAATGTCTGGCCCAATTGCTTGGTATGCATGGTTATGGCTCCACTTGTTCTACCTATTAGGTGGACGTAACAAGATCGGCACCATCGCTGACTGGACCTGGAACTACCTCACCTTCGATCGCGGCAATCGCCACATCATGGATACGCTCTAACAAATGCCGCAGTACCTCAGCGTTGATGGCCATCAGGTCTATTCATACGAATGGGAAAATAGCGGTGAAGCAGTTGTATTACTTCACGGCGGTTTAAGCCAAACATCGCATTGGGATTCATATGTTCTGCCAGCGGTTGAAGATGATTTCCATGTCTTTGCCTATGACCGCGCTGGCCACGGATTCACCGGCGATAAAGAGAAGAGCTTTCACTATCAGTATCAAGTTGATGAAGCGATCGCCTATCTTGTAGAAGTTGTAAAAGAACCGGCACACCTGATCGGTTACAGCGATGGCGGAATCATCTCTTTGATGGTTGCGATGCAGCGCCCTGAACTGGTGCGTTCCATCATCACACTGGGCGCAAATTTCCACCCCGATGGCGTGGTTCATATCGATGAGTTTGATGGCAACGTTTCAGCTGAAAACCAAGAGGAGTACAACAGAACTTCTCCTGATGCACCTGAAACTCTTGTCCATAAGATTCGAAAGATGATTGAAATTCAACGCACAGAACCAAACCTTCTCAAGGAAGATTTGGCCTCAATCCAGTGCCCTGTAATGGTTATGGCCGGTGATGACGATGTGATCCAACATAACCACACAGTTGAGCTCTACGAAAGTATTCCTCTTGGGCAACTGGCGGTAGTGCCTGCGACATCCCATAAATTTATTAAGGAGCGCCCAGCGCTTGCGCAGCTGTTGATCCGTGAATTTCTTGAAGATCTGAGTTACCCAGTAACTCGTATGCCAATGCGGCGAAAAGGGATAAATTAACCTTCGTACGGAGTAATTGTTCCGGTCTTCACATCGTAGATGGCGCCCGCAACTACTACCCCATCACGCAGTAATGGGTATGAGCGCACGCGGTTGATATCAGATGCCAGTGCACCTAATTGATCTGATGTAGTTTTAAACTCAAGACTTGAAGTATTAACCCCATACTTATCATCGATCAGCTTATGAATTGCTGCTTCATCACCGCGCGCCAGGGCGCAATCAGTATGTGGCATGACAAGGATGCGATCGACATTGAGTAGGTATGTAGCAAGAACCAGAGTACGAAGGACGTCCTCTGTGACTCGAGCACCGGCGTTACGTAGAATCTTGGCATCACCTGAGCGCATACCCACTACAGAGAGTGGATTAATGCGTGAATCCATACAGGTGACAATCGCTAAGCCTTTGGCTGCAGATCCTGTGAGTTCAGAGTATTTAAATGACTTTTGATATTCGGCATTTGCTGCCAAGAGATCATCGAATGATTCGTGAGGAAATGAGTTGTTAGACATTGTGACTCCTTCCTAATGTTGCGATGGAGTAATACTGGAGCCCCCCATCCGGATTGAACGGATGACCTGCTCATTACAAGTGAGCTGCTCTACCACTGAGCTAGGGAGGCGTACTGCGGGCGTAATTATGGCAGTTATTGGCGGATTGTAAAAATCCACCTTTGTCTCCCTATAAATAGCTATAAATGAGAGGATTCACGCCATGTTGCCTAACTACTGGATGAGCCCCGAGACCAATTCAATCAATCGCCTCGGCATGCTCCATATCGAGCACTACGAAACACTTTCACTCGACGGTACATGGCGCTTTCAATTACTGAACTCACCTACCGATGATTCACGTAAACGCTGGAACAAAATTCCTGTTCCTGGTTTGTGGACGATGCAACCAACAAGTGATGACTTCTTCGATAAGCCTCACTACACAAATACACAGATGCCTTGGGATCACGTTGCTCCAGAAGTTCCTGCACTCAACCCAACAGGTGTCTACGAACGCGACTTCCATATCCCCGCATCGTGGGAAGGTAAGCGCATCGTCTTGCACTTAGGTGGATACGAATCCGTTGCACTCATTACAGTCAACGGCGTTGAAGCAGGACTGACAAAAGATTCTCGCCTTGCAGCTGAATTCGATATCACTGGGCTAATTAAGCGCGGTAAGAATAATCTTGAAATCAAAGTTACTAAGTGGTCTGATGCCACATATATCGAAGATCAAGATCAGTGGTGGCACGGCGGAATTACTCGTTCAGTAAAGCTCTATGCAACAGAACATGTCTTCATTGAAAGATTTGCAACAACTGCTGGACTAAAGGCAGATGGCACAACTGGAACGTTAAAGATTGATGCAGTGATCGGTTCTATCGGTGGCAAGAGCGTTGATGGATACACCCTGCGCACATCCATTGAAGAGCTGCCTAAGGTAAAGAGCGCACAACTTTCACAGACCTATCAAGATCACAAGACCCCGTTGTGGACTGAGATGAGTCCAGAACTTCGCGAAGCAGATCGCAAGTTCTTTGCCGGCGAATACTGGCGAGGCGATATCCCTGAGTCCGCAAAAGCCAGCCGCCTCAAGCTCAAATCACCATGGCCCGGACATATCGTTCTTGAGACCACGATTCCAAAGGTTGCTGCCTGGTCTGCTGAAACCCCCAATTTATACACACTTCGCATCGAGCTAATCAGCCCTAACGGCACTGTGATTGAAGTTTCACAGCAGCGTATTGGTTTCCGCTCTGTAGTAATCAAGGGCCGCGAACTCTTGATCAACGGCAAACTTATTTACATCTACGGCGTTAACCGCCACGACTTCAACCGCCTTACAGGTCGTGTCTTGACTCGCGATGACATGCGCCAAGACTTGCTCGAAATGAAGCGTTGGAACTTCAATGCAGTGCGCACATCGCACTACCCAAATGATCCGGCCTTCTACGATCTCTGCGATGAACTGGGTTTCTATGTCATCGATGAAGCAAATATCGAATCCCACGCTTTCTACGATTCAATTTCAAATGATCCACGTTACGCGTCCGCTTTCGTCGAGCGTGTAGGCCGTATGGTCCAGCGCGATATGCACCACCCATCAGTGATCTTCTGGTCACTTGGAAATGAATCGGGCCGCGGTAAGAACCACGAAGCAGCTGCTTCCTTTGCGCGCGCACTCGATCCATCACGTCCGCTGCACTACGAGGGAGGAATCAATGGCGACTGGACCGGTGGGCATTCACTCACCGACGTTGTCTGCCCGATGTATTCATCTATCGCTGCAATTAAGGATTATGCAAAGTCAGGACGACAAGATCGCCCACTGATTATGTGCGAATACTCCCACGCTATGGGTAACTCCAATGGAAATCTCAAAGAGTATTGGGATGTCATCCATTCAACACCTGGCTTGCAAGGTGGATTTATCTGGGAGTTCTGGGATCACGGAATCGAACAAACTCTGCCTGATGGCACCAAGCGCTCTGCCTATGGTGGAGATTTCGGTGAAACCCCACATGATGGAAACTTTGTCTGCGATGGAATGGTCTTCCCAGATCGCACACCAAAGCCTGCGATGCGTGAATTCAAAGCAATTGCAGCACCCGTCGCAATCACAACAACCAAGGCATCTTCTGGATCTTTCACAGTCACCAACCGCCAATACTTCAAGGATGTAGCTGATTTTGACCTCTTTTGGAGCATCAACCGCAACGGCGAAGTAATCGATAGCGGCAAAGTTGTCATGCCAAAGATTGCACCTCAGAAGAGTGCGAAGATTTCGATTAAATCAAAGTCACTCTTAAAGCCAGATGCTGCAGGAGAACGCTTTATCAATTTCAGCGTTGTGCAGAAGAACCGCACCGACTGGGCACCAGCAGGTCATGAAGTTTCTTGGAGCCAGTTCGCACTTCCTTCCCGCAAGGAGACAATCGCACTAGCTAAGACAAGTGACCTCTTTGACTTCGCAGTCGATGAAGCTGGTGAAATCCAGATTCCATTTGCGGTCTTCTCACCTGTTCCATCTTTATGGCGCGCCCCAACCGATAACGACCGCATCGGCCGATTCACACTTAAGTGGGAGCAATACGGAGTTCGCGAACTCGAGCGCACTGATTGCACCATCACTGAATCTGCTAAGTCATACAAGGTAGTCAACGAATGGCAGACAAGCACTGGCTACAAGATTAAGCAGGTTCAACTTGTCACTCCCGTTGCTGATGGTTACTCCGTCAAGGAGACAATCACTGTGCCAAAACAGTTCGAAGATTTGGCCCGCGTTGGTATCAACTTCGAAATTGATGGATCCTTGAGCAACTACACCTACTTCGGTATTGGTTCACACGAGAACTACCCTGATCGCAAGATTGGTCGCGTTCACAAGTGGGTATCAACTGTTGCAGATCAATATATTCCATATGTTCGCCCACAAGAAAACGGCGGACATGCAGGAGTACGTTGGTTTGAACTCACAGATAACGCAGGCCACGGCGTACGAATTGATTTAGATAAGCCACGTCAAGTATCAGTCAATCCATTTAGAGCAGAACAGTTAGCTGATGCCACACACGATGTTGAACTTGTACCAACAGGAAACACCATCGTTCATATCGATGCCGCGCATCGCGGCGTTGGAACAGCTTCCTGTGGGCCAGACACTCTGCCTGGATACTTAGTATCTGGCGGTACTTATAGCTTTACTTGGACTGTAAGGGCCATTTAACTGGAGTTGGGTATTTAGCACTACGCCCATCTCCAGATGATTTGCCTTGAATGCGGCGAATAATCCACGGCAAGGCGAAGACAAAGAACCATGCAACAGTGACGCCTTTTTCAACTATCCATGGAGTCTTCTTTGCAGGTGGCAACGGAGTGCGCCACCCTGGATTAAAGGGCAGATCTATCTTTTCAAGAACAGCTTGAGCACATCGATAATGTCCTTCAGCATTTAAGTGCAGGCGATCAAAAGCTAAGAAGCGACGGTCACTGAAGAAACTTTCTTGATTGGCATCGACAACAATTGCACCAACTTCTGCACCAATTGCACGGACACCTTTATTGAATTCAGAGAATCGCTTCTCCCAAATTTCTGCGCCTTTGCCTTTATTGCCGGTTCGCTCCAGCACCGTAAAGAGCATGATGGTTGCACCAGACTTGGCAATACGGCGAACGGCCTCGGCATACATCGGAATCGCGGTACCTGGTTGATATCCAGGACGGAGCGCATCATTGGCACCTGCATGGAATGAGACCAAAGTATCTGTGCCAGTTACATATTGCAGAGCAACCGGAACTTGGTCTTCGACAACTTGTCCCAGAAGTTTTCCGCGGATAGCTAAATTCATATAGGTGAATTCAGGATGAACCTGACCCATTACATCTGCAACGCGATCTGCCCATCCGCGATATTTGCCATCAACGACTTCATCAGTCATGCCTTCAGAGTATGAATCTCCGCAGACGATAAAACGTTGAAATGCCATGATGCCTAGCCTTTGCGGCGAGCCTCATCAACTGCATATAAAGCGATTGATGTTGCAACGGAAGCATTAAGCGATTCAGTAGATGCGCTGATAGGAATAGAGACAATCAGGTCGCACTTTTCACGGGTTAAACGAGCAAGGCCCTTACCTTCAGAACCCACGATAACCATGATGTTTTCAGTGGCAACCTTCATATCTGCAATCGATACATCAGATTCACCATCTAGACCAACGATAAAGCAGCCCAGCTTCTTGGCTTCATCGATTGTGCGAGCAAGGTTTGTTACCTGTGCAATCGGCAGACGAGCTGCTGCTCCTGCGGATGACTTCCAAGCAGACGCGGTCATTCCTGCAGCGCGACGTTCTGTCATCAAGACACCGGACGCGCCAAATGCTGCAGCAGAACGAACAATCGCACCCAAGTTACGAGGATCTGTCACGCCATCGAGTGCGACCAACAGCATTGGCTTCTTCGCGCGCTGAATGATCTCTTCAAATGATGAATATTGGTAAGGCTTGATGGAAAGAATGATTCCTTGGCTATTAGGTGAAATTCCTTCCACTTCAGCACGGTGTGCTTCACGAATCGAAAGACCAAGGTTCAAAGCAATCTGCAAGCTTTCGGCAACACGATCATCAACATCAATACTGCGTGCAACTAATAACTCAGTTGCTGGAACTGATTCGCGAAGTGCTTCTAGAACTGCGTTACGACCGGCGACGATTTCACCGCGGAGTCCATCGCTCTTTGAGAACTTACGTGGTGCACCACCTGGTTTTTTAGCCGCAGACTTTTCGGCAGCCTTCTTACGCTTTGCAGCTGCGTGATAGGGGCGATCTTCAGCCTTCGGTGTTGGTCCCTTACCTTCAAGACGGCGCTTATTGTTTCCACCAGTACCTGTTGTTGGGCCCTTCTTAGATTTACGAACTGCACCGCGAGGTTTTGCATTACCGGCCATTGTTATTTTCCATCTCTAGAGATTGACCAACGTGGCCCTTGTGCAGTGTCTTCAATAGTAATTCCAAGTGCAGCTAAGCCATCGCGAATTGAATCCGATGCCGCAAAATCTTTACGCTCGCGCGCTGCTGTGCGCTGTTCGAGAGCCAATTTAATGGTGCCATCAAGAGCTGCAGTCATATCGTCACTTCCACCAGCGGAGGCAAAAGCTGGATCGAATGGATCACACCCAAGGACTTCAAGTGCTCCGCGGATTTCATTGGCAGAGGAAGCAATCACTGCCTTATCCCCTGCAGTAATCGCTGTATTTCCTACGCGTAACGCCTCAGAAATTGAAGCAAGTGCAGTTGGAACAGCTAAATCATCATTCATTGCATCAGTAAATGTCTGGCTGATTACTGGAGTTGGCTGCGCACCAAGAATTTCAACCGAGCGATTGAGGAATCCTTCAATGCGGCGAAACGCTGTTGCAGATTCTGCAAGTGCTTCATGAGAAAACTCGAGCATCGAACGGTAATGAGCAGAACCTAAATACCAACGAAGTTCAATGCCGCGAACAGTCTTGAGCAATTCATGAACCTGTAGCGAGTTGCCCAAAGACTTCGACATCTTTTCACCGGAGGCAGTAACCCACGCGTTATGTAACCAACGCTTGGCGAATCCGTAACCAGCTGCTTCAGATTGTGCAATCTCGTTCTCGTGGTGAGGGAAGATCAAATCGAGTCCGCCACCGTGAATATCAAATGCTTCACCTAAGTACTGATGCGCCATCGCAGAACATTCGAGGTGCCACCCTGGACGCCCCGGCCCCCACGGAGTTGGCCATGATGGGTCTCCGGGCTTTGCAGCCTTCCATAAAGCAAAGTCGCGTGGATCTTTTTTGTAAGTTTCATCTGCGTCCGCTGCTGGTTGTAGATCATCTAACTTCTGACGTGAAAGAGTGAGGTAGGAAGAAAGTTTGCGAACTTCTAGATATACATCGCCATTGCCAGGTGCATATGCAGCGCCCTTTTCAATCAGTAACTGCATGAGTTCGATCATCTGAGTGACATGGCCTGTTGCACGTGGTTCATATGTTGGTGGCAGAACATTCAAAGCCGCATATGCATCAGTAAATGCGCGCTCGTACTTCATAGCAACTGCCCACCACGGCGCTTCTTCGTGGACTGCCTTGTGCAAAATCTTGTCATCGATATCTGTGACGTTTCGGATAAAGGTGACGTTGTAACCAGACTTTGTTAACCAGCGACGCAAGATGTCGAAGTTAACGCCAGAACGGACATGGCCGATATGTGGGGGTGCCTGAACCGTTGCACCACAAAGATAAATACCGACTTCGCCAGCCCTTAATGGAACAAATTCAGAGGTGGTTCGCGCAAGGGTGTCGTAAAGATGTAGCGAACTCATTAGGCAATTCTAACGCTTGATTACAAGCGCAGATGCAATCGCTGCAATGCCCTTGCCTTCACCAGTAAGGCCCATGCCATCGGTCGTTGTCGCAAGAATTGCGACCTCTGCCCCACCTAAAGCCTGCGAGATTGTTGCAATTGCTTCGGCTCGACGAGCACCAATACGAGGGCGATTGCCGATGATCTGTACTGATACATGTGAAATCGAATATCCGCCCTTGGTAATAATCGACAAGGTCTCTTTCAACAAAGTAACGCCAGATGCACCGGCGTATTCAGGGCGCGATGTTCCGAAGTTGCTACCGAGATCTCCAAGACCAGTTGCTGCAAAGAGCGCATCGCAGATTGCATGAGCTGCCACATCGCCATCAGAGTGGCCATCAACGCCGGTTTCACCAGGCCAATGAAGACCTGCCAACCAAAGCTCACGACCCTCGCCAAATGCATGCGCATCAACGCCCACACCGGTACTAAATGTTGTGGCATCTCCCAAGAAGGTAAGTGCAGTAACTAAATCAGAAGGGGTTGTAATTTTCAGCGCCCGTTCTTCACCAGCAATAACGCGCACTTTATGGCCTGCCTTTAAGGCAAGCGTTGAATCATCTGTTGCATCCTGTGCGCCTTGATGAATTGCGTTAAGTACTGAGTAAGAAAAACCTTGCGGAGTTTGAATGCGGCGAAGTGGCCCACGATCAACAGCATTGATTACGTATCCATCAGCGCCAACATTTTGCAGAGTATCGGCAACAGGAAGTGCTGGAACAACTGCAACGTCTCCGCCTTTAAGGGCTGCAACAACAGAGGCTGCTAATTTGCTTGTAGCAAGTGCACGAGCTGCATCGTGAACCAGAACAAACTCTGCGCCATCAATTGCTGCTAGACCTGCGCGCACTGAATCAGAACGAGTTGCACCACCTGTAACAACAGTGACGGCATCGCCAACCAGTACACGGATTTGTTCTTCGAAACCTGCAGGTGCCGTAACAACTATCTGATCAACAACAGCAGACAAACTAGAAACTGCATGTTCAAGGAGTGTGCGATCGCCAAGTTGGATCAGCGCTTTTGGAATAGAAGCACCGAAACGTTCGCCACTACCTGCGGCAGCGACGATGGCGGCGATCATTATGTGAGGCTAACGAAATTTAAGAAGCGAGAACCTCGTCAAGGAGAGTTGCAGCCTTCTCTTCATCTGTGCGCTCGGCAAGTGCGAGCTCAGAGACGAGAATCTGCTTCGCCTTGGCGAGCATGCGCTTTTCACCGGCAGAGAGGCCACGATCGAGATCGCGACGGTAAAGGTCACGCACAACTTCTGCGACCTTAATGACATCTCCGGATGCAAGCTTTTCGAGGTTTGCCTTGTAGCGACGTGACCAGTTTGTTGGTTCTTCGGTATATGGCTGACGAAGTACGTTAAATACGCGATCGAGCCCAGCTGAATCCACGACATCGCGGACACCGACGAGATCTACATTATCTGCAGGTACGCGCACAGTGAGGTCGCCCTGAGCAACCTTCAAAACGAGGTAGGTCTTCTCTTCGCCCTTAATTACTCGAGTTTCAATTGCCTCGATAAGAGCTGCTCCGTGATGGGGATAAACAACGGTTTCGCCGACCTTAAATGACATGTATTGCCCTTCGTTAGACGACCAATTCTACCAGCCATCTCTGACATAGAAAACCCCAGTTATGAGCCCTAAACCAGCGTCAAATAACGCTTATTTGACATGCGATAAT
>Ga0214917_10005781_pt1 | contig 13097 bp, 13 predicted proteins | sample LL_1208_BB_MetaG_FD_177983 | JGI IMG/M metagenome (GOLD analysis project Ga0214917, IMG submission 177983) | Freshwater microbial communities from Lake Lanier, Atlanta, Georgia, United States - LL_1208_BB | ecosystem: Environmental > Aquatic > Freshwater > Lake | place: USA: Georgia | collected... | reverse complement strand
GTTATATATGACTGCTTTTAATGCTTTATATATTAAATTGTCCATTTTGTTTATATATTTATTATTATTTTGTTTAAATATAAATAATATATAAATATATTTAAACAAATATTTATATATATAAGTATATAAATGCTTAATATTAAAATAAAAGAATATATTGATAAACGAAATTTAAAAAATATGAGAATAGCAGAAGTAGAAAGTTATATATCAAATTTTATATCACGATATGACCTAATGGAATTTTATGGTGAGTTTGATGAAGAAGATGAACAAATAATTTTTTGTTTAGAAACCAGACTATTAAATGATTGGCTTAAAGTAAATTGTAAAACAGAAAATAGAATTCAACAATTAAAAGATAGAATATTTTTATAATGTATTATTAACTTCTTGAATTGTAAATTCTTTATTTGATATTTTAGAATATGTTTTATCTCTTATTTCTACTATAACTTTTTCTAAACAATCATCACCATAATATGTTTTTAAATGTTCTAATGAATTTGCAGGAATATCTAATTCAAATTTATTAAATTTAATTTTTTGAAATGGTTTAAATCCATTAATATTAAAATAACAATTTTTAAATTGTTGTCTAAAATGTGGGGGATATAATTCAACTCTATCGTTTTCTATTGTATGTTTAAATATATCAATACATGGATTACCTTTATATTGTCCATATTCATTTATACTATCACATACACAATAAAATTTCATAATACCATTTATATAAGTAGAATGTAAATCATATTTAATATTATCCACTATAATATCAACGCCGTCTAATTCATCATATATTTTAGCCATAGCATCACTTTCAAAATCTATATCTAACATGCCTAAATCAATATCATCGTCATGCTGTATAATATCATTATGTCTAAATGCTCCTAATAATCCGCCACCTATTAAAAAGAAACTAATATTATCATTATTTAATTTATTAACTAATAACTCTAACATAGATATTAAAACCTTTTTGCTTCTTTCTGTTGTTTTATAAATATTATAATCATTTTCATCAACTGATTTATTTGTTAATTTGTTTTCTAGTTCTTTTACTTCTTTTAATTTAGTATTTGTATCCTTTAATAATTCTTCTGTTAATTCATTCATAGAAAAAGTTCTAATTATTTTATTTGTATCTTCATTATAAAATGTTATATAATCGGGTTTTGAATTCTTTATTTTTTTAATTTGATTTATATCAAATAACATTGTATTGGTTTTATTATCTTTATAAATATCATCATATTGTTTAGATTGATTTTTTAATAATTCTTTTATCTTTTCTCTTAATTTTCTTTTTTCTATTTTTAATTTGGATTTAATTCCCATTTATATATTATTATAATATATTTTATTTTTTTATATTTAATCATTTAAATTTTTAAAACATTTTCGCCATTTAGCAGACATATATCTACTTCTTAGTTCTTCTCCTTTTTTAATATCTCTTAATGATACTATAATCATTTTATCATTTTTTAAATCTCCTATTTTTTTTATATTTTGATTATTTGAATGATTATAAAAAGGAAGACAACCAGAACCACAAGCCCATATTTTTTTATCATCTGACCAAGTAAATAAATGTTCATTTTCATTTCCATCTACATTATTCATTCTCATCATTAATCCTGTTTCAATAACTTCATCATTTTTAATATCTTCTTTAGCAAAACATCCATAACCATATTCACATTTATCAATATATACTTTTGAACAATTTAATAATCCCATTTTATCTATTTCATCTTTATATTTTTCCATATATTATAAATTTATATATTATTTTTATATATTTTAGCATTTAATGCATCTTACATTTTATAAATAAAATATAAATATAATATATATGGTCAAATATATTTTATGTGAATGTGGTAAAAGATATCAAGAAGGCAATAAAAAACATTTTGATACTATGGAACATAAAAATTATATTAATAATAAAAAAAATAATGATACTGATGAATTACATTTAATTGTTTATGATATTGATAAAAATAAATTAATAGAATATTTAAAAAATAATTGTATTAAAAAAAGAAAATTAGGAATAACAGAAGATAAAATTATTGATTATGATGATGATAATGATAAAGATTATAATCCATCTAGTAGCGATGATAGTTCTGATAATAGTGATGGTGAAAATTTATCTGCTATCTAATATATTTTTTGGGTCTGTATAAAAATCTAATATATTATTTAATCCTTGTAATGTTAATAATACAACTAAATTATCAGGTGATAAATATGAATTTTGATTATTAAAAAATAAATGTCTATATTTATCATTTGGTATATCTTTTAATAAACATTTTAGAGATGCATGTCTACCACAATCTCCCGTATTTGGATTTTTTGATTGAAAGTCTTTTTTATTATAATCAAATGGTCTTGGGTCATTTTGTATTAATTGAGTTAGATATAATGGAAAATTTGCTTTATCATAAGGAACTAATCCATGAGTTATTGGTGCGTCTGGAGGATATCCATAACTATCTTGAAAATATAATGATTTTCCCCCATCTTGTTCAACTAGACAGACCCAATGACCACTATTACGTGATACTTCATATAATATAACAACATAACCTTCTTTTCCTAATAATTGATTTATTGATTTATATTTATTTAATTGTGAATATGGAACAGGATTTTTTTTAATCATTTTATAAATATCATCACCTGATAAATCCTGTTTTCTAAAATATTCAACTAATTTTTCAATACCTGACATAATATAATATATATTTATATTATATTATTTATTTTATACTAAATGAGCAAGAGCAGGAGCAACTTGTCCTATAGCGTGAAAGGGCAACATGAACCCCCTTGAAAAATCGTCAAACCAGCCCCCGCCGGTCATTGTTGGAGATTTTCCATGAAAGGCACCGGCAGTCATTGCCCCACCTTTTCTTTTTAATTTACCGGCAGTCATTGCCCCACCATCTAAACCGGCAGCAGTTAATACACCTCCCTTTTTAGATGGTCTGCCTCTTTTTTTATGAAGTGCTCCAGCAGTCATTGCTCCGCCTTTTTCGTCTAAACCTAAACCTAACATATTACCAAAAGGAACGATGTCTCCTAGAAATGAGCCAGCAGTCATAGCACCTCCTTTTTTAGGACGTCCTCTGCCTTTTTTAGCAGGCATCTCATAAGCACCATCTTTTTTTTTATGATATAATTCTGCCACTGCTTTCATTCTTTCTTTAGCTGGTAAATGTTTAAACTGATGAATATGTTCTTTTACAAACATTTGATAAGAACTTGCCATTTATATATAATATAACAATATATTTATTTTATATAAAATTTTAAATCCGAATTAATTGTATTTATAGCATATTTTACATTACATGCTATTTCATCATCTTCTGAATTTTCAATTGTGCTATCTGAACTATCTGAACTATCTGAACTATCTGAACTATCTGAACTATCCGATGAATTATTTAAAATAATATTAGGAGGATTTATTTTTATTATATCATTATTATATTCTAAATCAATTATTATATTTGTTAATTTTCCTAATAATTTTTGTAAATCTTTTCTTAATTCATAAAATTGTTTTATATCAGTCATATATATTATATAATTTATATATTTTTTTAAATTAATATTTTTTTATAAATATATAATAATATATATTATATCATTATATTTTAAAAATTATAGAATTCATAATACTATTTATTTAACGGCGTAAACCTTTTCCTGCCATTGAAGAAATCATGCTTAATGCTTTTTGACCTGCATCAGATTTAAGAGCATTTGCGGTTGTTCCTACAAGTGATTTAAGTGTTCCAAAAAGTGAACCACCTTGAACTGTAGGTTTTACAACTTCATCTGATACCATGCGTCCATCTTTTGGTTGAGTTTGAAGGGCTTGTTGAACTTCAGAGTGAGAAAGTTCACCAAGATTATATAGGGCAGAATTTGGAGTAATGTTAATTACACCTTTATAAATTGGACAAATCATAAGTTCCGCTTGATAGCCCCCTGCTTGTGCTACATTAGCATATTGTAATGGTTGGTCATTAATAGTAAGTTGAATTTGGAAGTTTTGGTTCGCGGCTGCCTCCATAGGGAGCACATCACCTGCTTGTAAATCAAGACCCAAATCAAGGGTTGGATTTATAAGAAGAACTGCTTGACCATTACACCAGTCATTCCATGAACCTTTCCAGCCATTACGTTTAGACATACGGAAAAGAGTTTTAGAAGATGCCCCAGCAAGTTGTCCACTTTTAACTCCATAATTGACTTGTACACCCGCTAAACTATTAACAGCACTATTACCAATTCCGAAAAATGTATCTGTTAGACAAGTTCGTGCGGATGTTGAAGCATCTCTGTTGGCAATTTGTTGACGAACATATACTGCGATTAAATCTGGTTGGGCAGAAAATCGGAGTGTATCACTTTGAACACTAGAATATATTCCATCTGCAAAAACAATTGTTCCTAATGATTTTTGAAAATAAATTAAATTTTCATATGGATAACTTACAACAGGAGGAATTGTGACTAAATCTTGAGGAATTTGAATGTATTCCCATTCAAGTTTAGCATTTTTAACATCTACACCTAATAAATTAGCAGGATTATATCCATTTATAGCTCCGGCATTATTAAATACAGCAGATACAAGCATATCATTTATAGTTTGTAAATTAAACACCATTGACATAGTATTAATATTTGCTAGGTATGTCTCATTATCATATGTAGTAAATGGTGAAAGTAGCAGAGGTTCAGAAATATCAAAGCTATATGTTCTTAAAGCCTGTGGAGCTGGTTGCGCTACAAATGTAGGGGCTATTGATACAGGTTTAAATGAACCGCGATTAGCACCTTGAGAATTCTCATAACGAGAAAGAACTTGATTTGCGTGTGGAAGTGATGTTGCAGTTAAAGGTTCAACAAGATATGTTCCAGCTCCTAACGCTGCGCCATTAACCTGAGTTATTGAACCGGCAGCACTAATTTGTAATGAATTAAGTGCCCCAGTAAATGTTCCGAATGCTGTTGAAATTGCGGGAACACCATCAACAACAAGACCAGAAAGATTATCGGGCTGGCAGGGGCATTCGGTTGCTTGGTTCATAATCCAGTGTTTATCAAGACGACGTTGAATAAAATCAAGCATTTGGCGTGAGTTTAGCGTTGTCGTAGCCCCATTAATGGTCATGCTCAAGGTTGAAGTAACAGACTGGAGGCAGAACGCGCGAAAAACTGTATTTGGAACTACACTATTACTTACAACATTATTTGGTAATACAGGATAATAATTAGCAGATGGAAATGCTGTTGCACCACCGGCAGTTTCATTAACTCGTACGTCTACCTGATATCTAATTCTAGGATTACGAGATATAACTGTAGAAGCAAGAGCTGGAGTAATTATACTATTAAAATTTATAATATTTGTATAAGGACCCTGTGTATCAGCATTTACTTCAAAAAAGTTTACATTATTGCCGGATACTTTTACAAGTGCGTGGGTTGTTTTACTTACATTACATCTGTTATCTAAGACAAGTTGAACGTCTTCTCTGTTAGAACTCATTATATAATTATATCATAGATTTTATTTTTTATAATTTAAAATAATATATTTTATATCATTTCAAACTAATTTAAATTTTTTTGATAAACTGTAATTTAGTAGTGACATTTTCACCATTATTTATATATAGTTCATAATCTATCCCATTTCTATATTGATAATATAATTGTATTTGTATATTGTCTAATGGAAGATTTGACCGTAAAAAATATGTTCTTAAAAAGTTTGGTTGAAAATATAATGTTTGGTCTAAATTCTCAATCCAGTCAGTTGTTGGACAATCTATATCAAAAAATATATTATTACTATCATTTATACCAAAATAGGCACCAATAACATATATTGTATTAGAACGAAATAGAATTTTGTCTAATTGATTAAATTTGTTAATTGTCTTTACATTTTGTGTAAGTGTTTCCTGTTGAGAATTTAAAACAAGTTGATATAGTCCAGATTGTTGGTCTAATGTTGATTGATAATATACTATATTTAATAAAGATTGATTAAAAAGTATACCATTCGCCGATTGTACTAAAACAGAAGGATATGATAGAGTACATAATCCAGATTGATAATTTAATGAAATTGATGGGGGTGTTGTTATTGTTCCAGCACCTAATGCTTGATTAATCTTTGTTGTTGCTTCTATAAAAGCATTATTGATACTATCTATTAAAACTGACATATTATATATAGATACACTTCCAGCATCAATATCTGAACCATTTTTTGTAAATATTCTATATGCTCCTGTTAATGATGATGTAAAATCTACTGCTAATGTTCCAGCATCATATGCTACTATTTGATTATTTCTAGCTAATGATATCACATATTGATTTGCTACATCATTTTTCGCTATTGCTCCACATTCATCATTTATTTCTAAAGTTGTAATTAAATTTTGGGACGATGTTCCATAAAGATATAATGAAGATTGTATTAATGGACTTGTATTTGGTGTATTTGATATATAATCATATGATTCTGTAAAATCTGTAATTTGTGAAAATGTAATAGAATTATTTAAATTATTGCCCATATAAATTTTAGAGTCTAAACCTAAACCATATAATTTATTTTGATTTGAACGTGATACTGAAACTCCTTTTAATTGTTCATTTGATGTTATTTGAGACCATCTAAGAGTTTGAGATGTACGTTGTGCCATATATACATTTGGTTTTGTTGGTAAATAGTATTGAACCATGTAATTATTATTTGGTATAGAACTTGTTATAATATTATTTGAAGAATATCCACCATTTTGCATTAATGTTTTAATATTATAATTATTGAAAAGTCCCTCGCTATAATCACCTTCTATAAATGTTATAGCGTTGGTTGTTTGATGAACATTTATTTGTGATATATATCTTGAAGTTGTATAAATTTGAGTTTGGGTTGATTGTTCTGTATAAGTATCATCTGTAAAATTAATTTTATAAATTTCTTGACCTAATGGTGCAGTTCCAGATGTTTGAACTAAAGCAAATAATGTTGTGGCTCCATTTTCTACATCTCCTAAATTTACTGCTAAATCAATAACATAACTTGGTAATTCTAAAGTATTTATTAGTGTTGATGTTGCTAAATTATAAATATAAATATTAGTTGTTGCAAAATCACAAACTGCTATATAATTTCCAAATAGTTCTGCTATTGCCTGAACAGTATAAGATACAGGTGGTATTGTATAAAGTACTGCTAATGTATTAGCATTCCTTGCTACAATTTCTTTAGAATTATTTTGATATGCGAATGCTCCAGTTTGTGGTAAATAAGTTATACCAATGAAATTGGTATCTAAATTTGGATGTGTAGATTCTAAGCTATAATTTGCGACATTATATATATCTAAGGTTGGGGTTGCGTCGTCAAAATAAAATATATAATATTGGTTTGACCGTTCAAACATACCGCCAATGGTTGTATTCCATACTGAAAAATTATTTAATAATGAACTTTGTTGATTTCCTGTATCATAATTAAAGTTTCTTAATCCCCATATAAAAGAATTAGACGGGTAATTATTTAAATTATTAAATATTACTTCTATTAATCCAACTGGGTTTTGTGTTATATATAAATTATTATCACTACCAACTGCTACAAGTTTATTTGTTGTGGATTGAACATCAATACTTATAGCAGTGGGGGTTGGATTTGATGTCAGTTGAAATTCACCTACTTGCGACCATGTATTTAGAATAGTTGTATTTGGAGGAAAATTATAATTCCAAGCATAAAATAAATTAGATGTTCCCATTGCAAATAATTGAGATGTTTTTTGTGCTGACCATATACAACCATCTTTTAAAAGGGCGATGTTATTAGCATTAAAAAATGAAGCAGGTGGCGATGTAATTGGATAATTTACCGCATATGTATAATTATCTGTTCCAGTTGCGAAACCATAACCTGAGGCTACTATAGCTATTGATGATGCTATACCGCCATTTGTTAATTGTGTATTATTATTTACATTATATACCATTTGATTTTGAACACCAAAAATTGTGTCATCTAATTCATTTGAATTAGCAAGAATATAAGTATTCGCCGTAGAATTTATATTTGCTAAGTTTTGTAATTGTTTTATTGCTTGTTCTTGAATATCTGTTTGTGGTTCATATTGTTCATTATATAAAGTTATTGTGTTTTGATTATATCCAACAATTATTTCGCCATCTGCTACACAAAATACTAAATTTACAAGTGGATTGCCCGCTTGATTTGTTGTCAATGTTGTTTTTTGTGTTAAATTTACAGAACCAATAGAATTAATCATTCCATAAATATAAACAGTTGGGGTTTGTGATTCATCACATATATATAAATTTTGACCTCTATCAATATAAATATGTTTTATATTAACAAAATCTAAAGTTTCTAATATGTTATTTGTTTCATCAATAATATATAATTTATTTGGTAATTCTGAAATGGTATCGGAACCTATAATAAATAAATTTGAATAATCATCAACAACAAAATTATAAACATTATCAGTTATTGTTGATACATCTTGACTTGATACTTCTGTTAATGTTCCAGTTGATGAATATTTATATTTTGAAATTGTTGTAGAACCTTTTGGACAGTTCCATACGAAATTATCTTGATTAGCTCCTAATTGTCTAATATATGCTAATTCTTCTGTAGTTCCTATTTTTAGCCCTAATTGATATAATTTAAGAGGCAGGTTATTTCGTGTTAATGGGATACTGTCAAGTGGAACTTTTGCTTTTGCAAGAGACACACTATAATTATCTGCTTGATTTAATAATGGATATAATAATTTATTATTTATTTGTGCCTGAATTGGGGTTGTTGTGGCATTATACACATTCATATCATAATAAATGTTATTAACTCTGGTGAAATCTGTCATATATATAATTATAATAGAGATTTTATAATTATATATTTATATTTAATTTATAATACCAACTGTATGTTCTCCCAAATAATATGATGGATATGTTTTTTTTATTAATAAGCCCCTTGTATCTACATTTATCATTTGATTTACTAAATCTATGTCTTTTGTTATATATCTTTTTATAAAGTTTTCACAATGTGCTTTATTTGCTTTTGGAAATACAACATAATAATGACTTTCTCTAATCTGTGCTTTTGCGTGTTTTACATTTCCACCCATAGGGTCATGAGATACACATATAACAGAAACAGGGATATGTCTTCCTCTTTCTAATAATTGGGTTTTAATTTCTTGATATGGTTTTGCTTTCTTAGCATCTGTATCTATATCATCTAAAATTACAACAGAGTTTGGGGGTAAATCCTCAATCTCAAAAAATTTATTATATTCATCAAAATATTTATCTAAATCTATATAAACTGGTTCGGGTTTCATGCTTTTATATGCTGGGTCATCTTTTATAGGACTCATTATAAATATAAATTTTGGTTTATTATTTTTTATTAAATCAGCTATATAATATGATTTTCCTGAACCAGTAGTTCCAGAAACAAATAATGTATACCATTTAGGCATTATAGGTGTTAATTCTGTTTTTTTTGAAAAATCTAGATAATGTTTTAAAGATGTATTTACAAATTTTAAGGCTTCTTCATATTTACGCGATAGTTTATCGTTTGGTTTACTATTTGATGAATAAGCATTAATTAAATTATCTAATTGGGAGCGCATTAGCTTTTTATCTTTTTCAATAAATGTTTTAAATAATTCTAATTTTTTTTGTGGCGTTGTTTCTATTTCTGCAGGAGAATCTTTACTATCATCTTTTATATATATACATTTATCTTTATTTTTGTCAATCATAGCAATTTTGGTTCCATCTTTTAATGATAACATTATATATAATATATTGGGATTTTTATATCCAATTATTATATATATATGGATAAATTTTATTTATCTGAAAGTAATAAACCCTATAAAAAGTATGCTATTAATTTTTTAAATAATGATACAATGAGATGGAATACAAAACATTTTGGAGATAATAGATACGAAGACTATACTCAACATAATGATAAATATAGAAAATTAGCATATGAAAGACGTCACAGTAAAGAAGATTGGAATGATTTAAAAACTAGCGGAGCATGGAGTAAGGGCTTATTATGGAATAAGAAAACTTTAGATGAAAGTATAAAAGATATGGAAAAGAATTTTAATATAAAAATTTATAAACAATTTTAATTTATATAAATATATTTCAATATATTATATTATGACTAATCATTTTTTTACAACTCCAGAACAAAGACAATATAGTAAATTATACAGATTAAAAAATAAAGATAAAACATATATTTGTGATGTTTGTAATATTGAATTAAAAGTTTTAAGTAAAACTTTTCATAATGCATCTATTAAACATAAAAATAATATTATATAATTTCTTTAGTTTTTAAATAACAAATACCTCTATCAGATGCTTTTCTATGTTCTTCTGCTCCTTTTGTTTTTAATAACATTTTACATTTTTTTAATGTAAATGGAATTTTATTTTCTTTTATAATATCCTTTAATGTATCATTTGATATAAAATTATCTTTTTCAGTTGTAAATTCAAATATATTAAATAATTTATTATAATCATCATCTTCATCATTTTCTTTATTCTGTTGTAATATGTCTTTTGGATATTCAATAGGTGTATTATATGCTTCTAAAATAATTAATATAAATTCATTTAGTATATCCTTTTTTGATAAAAATTCAGTTTTTAAATTATTATCTTTTGTATAATATTTATATCCTTCTAACTTTAAAGAGTTGTCAAAAGTATCATCTATAAATTTAGATTTCATTTGAAATTCATTACATAATTCCATAGCATCATACGGTTTTACTTTATCAAAATCATTACAACATATCATTAAAGAAGATTGAATTTTAAATTCAATTTCATCTTGAAAATTTTTACGCCCATCAATATAATCACCACCACTACAAAACTTTTTAATCATATTACCATCAATACATTGTTTTTCTTCTAAAGATATTTCTTGAGTTATTGCTAATCTTACAAATTGATAATCTAACATCCATGAATTAGCTTTTGATGCATCTTGTGTAGATGTTTTTAATATAAAATTTCCGGCATTTGTTGTTCTAATATATCCATCAAATGCTTTTTTTAATATATCACTTAAAACACCTTTCCCACAATTTCTTAAACCTTGTAATAGAACCCATAATTTATCTTCAATATGACCCGCTAAAATTCTAGATATTCTATATAAAAAATATTTCATTAATTCATATTGATTTTTATCTTTTTCTACATCATCTACTGAAAATACTGGATACAATACTTTTTTTAATAAATCCTTTCTAGATATTTCATTTGAATTTATATCTAAATCTGTATTTATTTTTATAAATGTATCATTGTATTCTCCTTTTATAAATTCTTTTTTTATAAAATCATAATAACCATTTTTAAAATATAATTTATGTAATGTATTACTCCATATTCTATCTTTAAATTTATTGTCTGTTTCACATTTTGCTTTTAATGCTATTATTATCTCACTTATATATTTATGTATTTTAGATGCTCTTTTATATGTTATTTCTGTTCCATCTCTTGTCTTTATCTCTTCTTCTATTAAATAATCTTGGTCTGATATTAAATCATATAGTTCCATATCAATAGCTTTTTCATTTGTTAGAATTTTATCTTTTGTCATTAAATAAATATTATCTTTATCTTTCATCAATTTATTTTTTAAAATTGTTCTTAGCATGTGATTTGCTATTTCTATTATATTCTCACCTGTAAATCTATCAACTTTTTTTATTTTAAAACTATAAAGTAATTCTTTTAATTCTAAATTATGAGGTTTTACTGTCCATTCTATATCAACCTTTTGATTATCAATATTTTTAAATTTATTATTTAATAAATTTATTATATTATCAACTTCATATTTACCTTCATAAATTGTACAACCATCAAACATTGGCGTTTGGATTTCAATATTTTGATTTTGTATAATTTTTATTGCTTCTTCTAAAAATTCATCTTCATATTTACATAATACTAAATTTATTAATTTTCCTTTTTGATTATCTTCATTTTTTACATATTTATATAATTCATCTTTATAAATATCCCATATGCTTTGTTGTATCTCTTTTGTTTCATTATCAAAATTTAAATAATTTTTACATTTAATCTTTTTTTTACCATAGTATAATGTTTCTGTTTCTTTATTAATACATTTTAATAATAATGCCTTAGCATCTGCTTTTTCAATTTTTAGTTCAATCATTAACTCTTTTAGCCATTCATCTCTATTTTTTATATATTTATCTAAATATAAATATTTAATATCATGCTTATTACATAGATATTTTAATATATTTGGATGAGCATTTTTCATATCTAAATCATAAGATATTCCTTCACATAATAAACCTCTAAATCCATTAAATATTCTTTGTAATGAAATCTGTTTAGATTGTAAACGTCCAAAGTTCTTCCCTGCTACATATCCATATTCTATTTTATAATTATTCTCACTTTCTAAAACTGCATTACAATAATTAATTAATTTTGTTTGTTCTGTTTTAAAGTCTGTCTCTTCGCCATCTATATCACTTCTTTTATTTTTTGATGAATTATATAATTCTTGTAATTGTTTTAATGACAATTCTTTTAATAATTTAGCAACTTCTAAATTTACTTTTTCTACAAAAAAAACCATTTCTATATATTATTATAATATTTTTTATTTTTTAAATAAATTTATATATAAATTATATTTAAACTATAATTAATGAAATGACAAAAATGTCATTTTATTTTTGGTTTTGTCATTTTGTCATAATTAAAATTTATAAAAAGGATATATGTATATAAAATACTGACATTTTACCAAAAATGACAAAATTTAAATAAACTCTTCTATATAGGGGAAATTATCATTTTCAATTTAGGTTTTCTTTTAAAAAAAATATTTTTTTTTTTTTTTCATTTTTTTTTTTTTTTATTTA
>Ga0214917_10005780_pt1 | contig 13097 bp, 18 predicted proteins | sample LL_1208_BB_MetaG_FD_177983 | JGI IMG/M metagenome (GOLD analysis project Ga0214917, IMG submission 177983) | Freshwater microbial communities from Lake Lanier, Atlanta, Georgia, United States - LL_1208_BB | ecosystem: Environmental > Aquatic > Freshwater > Lake | place: USA: Georgia | collected... | reverse complement strand
AACCATAAACAGAACCATTTGCATTCGTAATCGTAAAGGTTGAAGAAAAATCTGCACCTTGTTCAATTGTAATATTGACTGCTGGAACTGCCATTGTGGTTTTTTAGATATTTAGTTCTCAAAAGAAGTTAAAGTTCACATTTACACGACACTTATCATCACTACACGTTGTACTATGATGAGGTCTCGATGGGTCAAAGAGTAGAATACGATTTTCTATGGATTCTATTTTTATATCATCTTCTAAGATTGTAAGACCATTATTAGTATTCAGATAAAAGATTGCACCACGATGAGAGAACTCATAATCTGTATGATTATCGTGATGTACTATATTCTCTGTAGATGGATATAGATTTCCTTTGATTCTCATCATTGCTCTGCACTCTAAAAGATTAAGAATGGGTGCAAAGATTTGTGCTTGTGGTTCTGTATGAAACCCACTCCAGAACTCGTGAGTAAAGTAATATGATGCTGATATAGGTAGGTTTTCTTTTTCGTTTGTGACGACTGGAGTGAGATTCCAAGCAAAGTTTGGATTTAACATAAAGTTTTTAATGTTCTCAAACTCTTCTTGTGAGAGAGCATTGTCTATAATCTTATGCATAGTTAAAGTTAATCACACAACGAGGATGGTCTGTTGATGTAACTGAATGATGTTCTATAGACCCATCAAAAAGTAACATACGATTTTGTACACATTGTACTTCAGTAGTGTCCTTAAGTACAGTAAACCCATTAGAAGTCGTTACATAAAATAATGCAACTCTATGAGGTACTTTTCTGTCTGTATGAAACTCGTGATAAATGTGATTTTCTGTGGGAACTAAAATATTTGCACGAATATCAAAAAGTTTTTTTATTTTGAGTTTGTTGATTATTGGTTTGACTAATGGGTAATATCTATCAAACTTAAGTCCATTATCAGTTGAGTATAGTGGATGTACATAAATCCAATCGTGCTCCTCATAATTAGTTGGACCTAACTCTGGGTCTCTTACAATACCCTTTTGATAGTTCCAAGCAAAGTTATTTGGATTGTTTAAGTCTTCTGGAAAAAATGTAGAAGTAATAAAATCAAAATCTTCTTTCTCAAGAAAATCATCTATAATCTCATACATAACACTTCACCTCTTGATAAGTTGATTTATATTTATCATTAATTTCTTTTTTGATGCTTGCTCTTAAGTCATTTGTGATATAAACACTGCGAGCAAGTTTTATAAAAGTTTCACCAAAGTCTTGTGATTTCTCAAAAACTCTTAAGTCATCTTCAATTTTCCAGAGTTTATGATTTACTTGAAATAGTTTTGTAAGATAAGAAGCATCATAGACTTGATGTTTCTTTGCGATTTGGATGAGGTCTTGAAGTTCTTTATAAACATAAGAGTTGTCTGTGTATTGTGACTTGATAGAAAGTATAGAAATCTTATCTAATAGTTCTCCTGTTGATATTAGTATTTGTATTTCATCCATAGTTAATGTTTTTTAAGTTTTCAGTATGTTTAATGCGTAAGTTAAAAGAAATAATAGTTCTTATTTTATTTGATAAATTAGTAGGAGCATAGTGTAAAAGATTGGAAGGAAAAAATATTATGTCTCCCTCTTCAACGTCTGGTTCATGCCTTTCCAATTCACCAGTAATATAATTTCCAAAGGGTGAAACAAAAGTTGTTGGTTTATGATTATCTTTAGTATATTCTATAAAACACACAGAAGAAAATCCAGTTGGTCCGTGAGTATGAACTGCGTGATTCATATTAATATCATATTTTTGAAACCAAACTTCAGTAGAATAAAAATTAATTCCTATTTCCTTTTCAAATATTTTAATTTCTTCTAAAAGTATATTGGTTTTAATATCTATAGGACTAGTAATCACATTACCAACTACTTTATGTTGGAGATTATTAAATAAATCCAACAATTGTTTCTTTTTAGTGTTCCAATTTTGAACTCTGTATTTAAAAATTGGAACAGAAAATACTATTGTTTTCATTGATATAATACTCCCTTGATTTCTTTGGGTTTTTCTATGATGATTTGTGGTTTCTTATTTCCTTCTATGTTTCTTATGATGTCCTGATATGCGATTTCTATTTCTTTCTGTGTAAAATCTATTCGTGGTTCGTTTAATCTTGAGGACATATGTGCCTGGAAACCAGAGATTCTCATTGAGTCTGGATAAAACTCCACATCTCTCTCAATAATATGAAATCCATCATAAGTCACATTCACACTATGAGTTCCTGCAATCATCACTGATGCTTTCTTATTCAGTGCTTTACAGATGTGCTGACCGCAACTATCACAACCCACAAAGTAATCAGCAGCACCAATGATTGCTGCCCATTCTCTTAAGTTTGGATCTGGGTCTGGTTTATAAGTTCTTATTTCGTGAAACTCCTTTGCACCCATAAAAATTAGGTTATAATCCTTTGAGAGTTCTTTGATAAAGTAATCCAACATTGGTTTTGGAATAGACCTTAAACTATCATCAAAAATACCAGAAGGATGTGGAGTTGCAGTAGAACCATAAGGTTGTAATACAATGGTCTTTGATTTTTTATGTTTTGACTTTGCTTCTTCTATGATTTCATATGCTCTTCTTTTTTCCTGAAATGAAATATTCAGTTGCATTGGAGGTAAATCACTATGGTCTGTGGAATCATTGATTTCTACATCAAATGCTTCTCTTAATGAAATCTCATTACGATAATATGCAGGAACACGATAAGGTTCTGGTGAGATTACTCTATCTGCTTTCCAGAATAAATCAAAAGAACCTCGGGCATCAGGGTTAAAGGTTCTTTCCTGAAGTTCTGGAAATCCCCAGGTTACAAAGTCCCACCCCGGAATCATTATGTACCATTCTTCATTGAGATGATTTTTATAATATTTAAGTAGTGCTGGGATTGCGGTGATGATTCTTCCAAATCCACCATCTAATGTTATGATTGTAGTCATTTATATTTTAATGTAAGTTTTTCTTTTTGTTCTTTAACATAAGTCTCATTCACAACTTTCTTCCAGTCTATGATAGGGCTGATGTGATTCTCATCGCAGTGAGTGCTCCACCCAGGCATTGGAGAAATCAAATATCTTTCTTGTTTTTGTAGTTCCCAGAACTTATCATAATCTTTTGAGAAGTGAAACCCTTCTATTTCCTTTACACCATTAATAGAATGTTTTTGATGCACCTCCAAGTCTTCCATAAGAGTTTTATATTTACAGGCAAAGGTATTAGTTGTTGCCGGTACTGCTCTCCAATGAGAACTTGGTGTTGTAAAGATTTCACACAAGTACCCTTTTGCAATAAAGAAATCAAAGTCATAAAGAGTAAGGTAATGTGAGTTAATCATAAATCCTTCTAACATTACTTCACACCAACCAGGACGATGTAAATAATCATCTTCTAAAAAATAAACAATCGTATCATCACTTAAGTTTTTAGATTGGACTACATTTAAAGTAGAAAGAAAACTATCACATTCATTACCACACTTAATGATTTCTACATTCTTTTCTTTCGCAAGAAAAGTCTTATCAATACTACCATAAAACTCATCATAAACAATCGTGTAGTTTATAAGGTTTGGGTTGAGTGTATTCTTAAAGTTCTCAAAGACTTTAATCTTATTGAACCAAGAAGGTCTTATTCTGTCTGGAAGTTCTTGTATTTTTGAGTAGTAGCAGTGTCTTATAAAGACTTCAATTGGTTTTTTCATTGGTACTTCATGTTATTTTTTTTAGTTTTATCTATTTTATTAGTTCTCCACTGAATCGTTACTCTTTTTTTGATTGTTCCAGGAACAATACAAGTTACGCAATGAGAGTTGTGAGGGTCTTCCTCTGTTGCAGAGTTCACAACCATAGAGTTATAAGTTGGTTCTATACCTTTGATTTCTTTTGTTTGACTCTCTTTATATAAGAATACTCCACCGTCATTACTATCCCATTCTTCATTTAAGTATATTGTACCATTATAAGGGTAACAATCATCTGGATGCCAGGTGATATAAGAACCACCAGACCAGACATAAATGGACGGAACAAAGGTCAACTCTTCTTTCTCAAAATCAACATTAAGTGCTTTTTCTATACTGCTCTTGATTTCTTTTTCTAAAGTCTTATTTGATATTCTATGAGTAAGTGTATTAGAAGATATGAGACTTAAGTTTTGGTCCCATCCAATACTTGACCCCCATACATCTGCACCTATTATAGACTTAAAGTAGTCCATCACATTTTTAATCAAGTCTTCATCTAAAACACTATTATAAGTTCTTATCATATCAACAACCCCAGGCAACACCAGAATATCTTATATTTTCTGTGACTTCTTCTACCCTATGAGGAAATAAAAATAATGAAGGAAATACAACCACATCACCTTCTCCCAAATCAACTTTATAATCATCCCAGAAAATTAAGTCACCACCTTTATAATCATCATTAAAGTTTATAATAATACTTAAAACAGGTATTCCTTTTACTTCACCCTCAAAAAGAGTTTTGATGTGGTCACAATGTATTCTCATAGTTTGACCCTTTTGATACCTATTAAATCGAATAGCAGAAAAACAAGTCACTTGTGATACTTTTTCACTTCCAATAAAGTCATTATAAGATTTTACTGAAAGAGATATCAAAGGGTTTAGAATATCCTCCAAAGATGGTGTAGCCTCTAAAACATCAAGTTCTTTTGTTGGGTAACTAAATTGGTCTGTTCCATCAGTAGACCATAAATGACTACTCCACGATTTATTTTTTATAGAATCAATCACAACCCTACAAGTATCTTTTGGTATTAACCCTCTTTCTATATGAATAAAGTTTTTCAGTTGTAAGTTTTTAATATTATTCTTCATTTTGATTTAAAAGTTCACTTCCCATTTGTGCGATTTCATCCCAACTCATTTTTCCAATCTCTTCGTATCCCACTTTTTCTAATACTTTAATATAACCCCTTGGAACAACTTCAGTAGAAAAATAATATTCAAGTTCCTCATAAAGTGGGTTATCAGTATCGAGTCTTATTTGTAATGCCTTTAAAACTTTCTTCACGTCTTCAAGTGTTTCAAGTCTTTCAGTACAAAGTTCAAATCTTCTTACAGGTTTTTCAGTCATAAGTCACTCCAAATGATTTGATTCTTGAGTATTTATCCCACCACTTTAGGTGGTCTATATGAGGGTCTCGTTGCTTCTCAAACTGAATGTGAAGAGCAAGAGAAGGCACAGGATTTACACGAGTCACATAATGTTCCCAGATATTTGAGATTGTATTTCCTTCGTGAATCAGTTCTATTTCATCTATTCCATTCCAAGGAGTATATTGAGATGCAAGTTTCTTAAAAACTTCCCAGTGGTCACGAAATACTTTAGGTGTCGTCATCATTGTAAAAGTCGTCCATATTCCTTCTTTCCAGTGTCTTGTAGGTGTTCTAAACAATCTTCCTGGTATTATAAAAGTGTATTCATAATCCTCTCTATTATCAAAAGGAAATAAACAAAGTTCCTTTTGTAAATGATAATAAGATTTTAAGTAATCATAAGTAAATAACATTTCTTGTATTGCTTCTGTGCAGTGAAGATAATCATCTTCTACAGAATATACTAAATCAGCAGTGGAGTTTTTGCAATACTCAAACTGCTTAAGTCCACTATGATGAAATCCAGGAACTTTAAGGTCTATAAGTTGGTATGAATGATTTGAGTGTGAGAAGATTTTATGAACTTTAGAAATACAATCAGCAGTGCAGTGGTCATTAAGAACAACAAAAGAAATTTCTGCATTTGTGACTACATTTGCAGAGTTAATCAAAGAAGATAAACAACCAAGTATTAAATTTTTTTTGGGTATATCAATATACCTTGGTTTACCTCCGTGTATATTTTGACCATCGTGTATTCTTAAGATAATATCCAGTTTCATTGATATTTAAAAATAATTAATATTAGAAGCATTAGTTATAGAATCACAACTAAAAAAAAGTCTTAATGTAGTTCTTGGGGAAGAGTATGTGTATTTTTCTTCAATATTTGCATTATGAAGAAGACTTGAGTTGTAAATTAAAACTTGATTTGGTTCATATGTTATTGTATTGTCTAAAGATAAGGTTTTAGGTATTTTTAATAACTCTTTTTGATTCTTATATTCATTATTAATTTTTTCTATAAACACCATATAAGAATCATTCACCATTAAATCATTTCCATCAAAAGACCAAAAATTAGTAGATATTGGATAGTCATTTAAGTTAATTAAAAGAACATACTGCTTTCGTTCGTTAGGGACATCTATAGAGTCGTGATGGGGCAAATCAAAAGTTCCATTACTTGATTGGAGTTTATCAAATTTTTTTCTTTGGCCATAATATAAAAAATTAATGTCTATTGAATGTAGATTAAAATTTTTTACATTAGTTTTCAATAAAGAGTTGTCTTGCAAATACCTTCCAGTTAATAGGGGTAATGTAGATTCTACACCAGATTTAGTAGTAAAATCATAAGAATCACACTCCCATTTATTTAAATCTTTTAAAAAATTTTTTGCTTGGCTAAAGTTAGTAAAAAAGTCTTTAATCGTAAAAATATTATTATTTATTTTAACAATTTTACTTAAATTTGGTTTACACAAAGAGTAAAAATCTTTATTTAAAATATTCATAATTTTATTGATAAGAGAAGAGTTGTTTTGTATCTTTGATATATGAAAAGTTTTGATAATCAATATCATATATTTGATAGAGTTGATTTTTAGATTTCTTTGTAAGTTCTATTGTCTTCTCATCTTTTATTTTAGAAGAGTTGAGTTTTTCTATTTTATCAATACCAATCTTTTGTAGGTCCTCTAATAGGTTTTCATATCTTACATAATAATCTATTTCTCTTTCTCCATTTTCATTTGAGATAACAAAAGTTTGTGGAACAATCCAACGATTAAACTCTTTTGGGTTTTTATAAAGATGCGAAATATATTCATTAATATTCATTTCGTTACAAAGTTCATAATGATGATGCTTCTCAAGTCCTTCTTCACCAGTAGCAGAGAACCATCCACTTTCATCCATTCGTGCGAACTTATATGCAGAGATAAACCTATCTATTGGTTCACGAACAACAGTAAACTTTTTATACTCGTTCCAATAATCTTGATAGTGTTCCTTATATTCTTTTATGGTTTTATCAAAATAAAGATTTTCAACTCCCATTGCCTTGATAATAGAAGTTCCTGCATTTTTAGGAATATGAATGAATATAAGTTTTTTTTCGTGATTGATGGTCATTCTTCAATCCATCGTCTTAATGGTGCCCAGTATCCTTCTATACCCATTCTATGAATATTTTGTACCAGTTTCTTATTTAAGTGTTGATAAAGTAAATGTTCTATGTCTGCTTGTTTTTTTGTTGTTGATGCATAGATTATATCTTTCTTCATTTTATCATAAGTCTCTATCATTACAGAGAGTAAACTAAAATCAAAACTCCAACACCGAGTCATATACTGAAACATACTTGCCTTCACCTCAAAGTTATATAAGTTTTGACTATTATAAGGAGGTAGTATCACAACCTTACCTGTTGCACTTTGATGTTTAGAGTAATCAAACTTGGAGTTTAATTTATATCTTCCACTGATTTTAAAGATTCTATCATAAGAACTTGTAATATTTTTTAAGTAATCACTAAACATCATTATTTCTAACATTGACTTGATAATAATATCAGGCTCAAGGTCAATATTCATCTGTAAGTATTTTTGTAGATGATATTGGATTTCTTCATTCTTTGTGTAATCAATCAATTTACAATCAAATATATTTTCTTTCACACTCTTCTCACCACAATCAATGATTACCATAGAGGAACCAGGTGCATAAGTCTCAATGGACTTTATGGTTTCTTTTGTTTGTTCTATGCGTTCTTCTGTGGAACACTTACCATAAGAAGTGTGAATAGCAGAAGTTATAATAAAGTGAGAAGTCATTTATACTCAATAAACTTCTTATCTAACTTCTCAATAATATCTGCATCTGGTTTATAATCCTTTTTCCAAAACTCCATATTCATTTCATTATACTTCTGGACGATTTCTGGTGGAAGAATACATCTTGGAGGATTATATTCTACTTTTCTTTTGACTGTATGAAGGTCTTTAAGGTTACAGGATTTATCAAAGTTCTCATTAGAATATTCCACATTCTCAAAGTCGTGAGAATAATAAGGTCTTTCCAAAAACTCATACACTTCTCTCATTGTCTTCTCTGGAGTTTTGCATAGGTTCTCATAATCAATCAACATAATCATTTCTGGGTTCATTGCATAACCTTCACGAAGTAATATCCAAGGACCTGCAACAATACCACCATTTCTATCCATCATACCATCACAACGAGCAAATACATTATCTTTGTGTGCTGTAAGAGTGGTAGTATGAAATGGATTTTTAGATGCAATCAACTCAAAGGAGTTAAGAATAGAAACAATATCTCTTACAGGACATAAGATTTTAGTATATGGAAAGAGTGCCTTGAGAAATGGTGTCTTCTTTGTCCATCCACGACAACTATCAAAAATGACTGGTTTATCTATGTGCTTATAATATCCATCAAAAACTCCATACATTAGATTTTTTCTTTGGTCTTCTGTGATATTAAAGTTATTTTCACCACTTGTAATCACATCAATTGAGGTTCCTGTAAGTCCTTGTACTGGTGATGCAATATCGGCATAAAACTCTGGGTTTTGTTTAAGAATACCAGAAAGTAATGTAGAACCAGACCTTGGAAGGCCAGAGATAAAATAAAAGGATTTCATAAAGAATTAGGTTTCTTCAGTCTGTGTTGGATATTCAATACTACCTTTTGGAAGAGCAATCAGGTTAAATGAGATTGAGATGCGTTCTTCGTCGTGATTATTGGTCTCTACTGAATGAGGTAAGTAAGAAGGAAAGAGAATAATATTACCTTCTACTGGTTCTATACGAATACTTTCTCCTGTGAACTGATTCTTCTGTGATGTGAGAGCACAACCATTCCACATACGATTGATTGCAGGATTTTGGAGTACTAATTTTCCACTTTCTTCTGGTGCCTGAAGATAGAAGACTCCAGAAAATACATCTCCATGTACGTGTTCACTATTCATACACTGACGAGTATTATTAATGTTTAACCACGCAGAAGTGAGTGCAATATCACAATCCACAAAGTCTAAATCTGCAACTGCCTTAAATCCTATCTGGCAGAGATACTCAAAGAGTGGACGAAGTTCTTCTACTCCTTGTAATGTTTCTGGAGAGTGATAACCAGCAATATTTGATTTTTGTACTGAAAGATTTTCTTTCTTATAAGTTCTTACTGCATTCAGGAAGATTTCTTGATGTTCATCAAACTCTGGATATTCACTCTGCCAGAGAGGAACCGAATAAATGAGCATTAAGTTCATAGTGTTTTCAGTGCAAGTTTCTTATATTGTACCATATTTAGATTGTTTTGTAAAGCAATGTGTTTTGTATTCTCGTTCCCAATGTGAACTTGTAATCTCTTGGAAATTGTTTGACTATGATGAATACTCGTTTGATTAATTCACTTGCGTCTTTATATATTTTAAGTTCTTCTATCATAATGTTAAAAAATAGCGGTTACAAAATACAAGTCACAAAGTACAAGTATCAATAAGTCACACACCTGAAGGCACGGACACAGTAAGTGCAAGTCTTACGGGCGCCGCCCGATCCACCAATCATGTAACTGAATTTAGCGAAGTTGGAATCGAGCGAGTGGTTAACCCAGTATATTGCGATGGAGTAACAGGGTGATGGACCCCAGAAAGACTTACAACTTTGCCCTGGATTCTGGAATTGAAAAAATGTTGGTACAAACCATCCGGTACATCCTGAGACTTCTTGTGCTCTGGTACTAGCATCATCTCTAGAGTGCCAGTTTCTTGAGACTTCTGCACTTTGTGGAGACACAATCCACACAACATTAGAAGACATGCATATAGCATAACCACCACCAAAAGATGCTCCAAGAGTAGTTGGTTGAAATCCAAATCTTCTCCAAGTACCCGATCCATTAATACAACCAGCGCTTATGTTTCTCCAAGTACCCGATTGATTTACACATAAAGTAGTAATATTTCTCCAAGTGCCTGATTGATTTACACAAAGTGCCATAATCAGACCTCAAAGTAAACTTCTGGTTTTACGGGCCATAAAGTATTGTCATTAATTTTAAATGTTAAGATATCTTCAATTGTTTCTGGAAAATCACGAAGTTCTTGTCGATAAGAAGTAACTCCAGGAGAAACTGTAAGACTCTCTTCTCCTGCTCTAATCAAAATCCAATCAGTTTGTTGAATAAGAAAATCTCTTTTCTCTCTCAGTCTTTTCCACTTTTCTTCAGCATAAGCATCAATCTCTTCTTGAGTATAGTCAGTGATTGTATAAGTAACTCTTAAAGTTTTTTCATCAATTTCTTCCCACTCTTCAGATGAGTTTCTACTTACATTCTTCAAATCATCTTCAGCAATTTCAGGTCTTTCATCAACAATAACTTTCCATCCTTCATTTTGAAAAAGATACTCATCATCAACATATGCAATGGTTTCTGCATAAGTCCAACCAGGATGCTGTCTTTCTTTTCCTTCTTGAGTGAGGTATCTCTTATTAGACTGTACTTCTTGATGTTCTTCAGTTAATTCCGGAAGAACTTCGGGCATCCAGTAAGATTTTTCGTTTTCTGTAATCCAAGGCATTTTATTTTCTCCTCTTTAATTAGTAAATGTAATAGATATCACCTGATGAACCACCAGAAGCAGTTCCACCAGATTGAATGGTTCTTGTACCGGTTCCATTGGTTCCAAATGTTCCGATACCTGTAACAGATACTATACCTACAGTTAATCCTCCAGTAGAAGGATTAAAGGTAAGTTTTGTGGTTGATACTTTAGATGCAGTAATGGTTCCTGATGTTGTTTGAGTCAATACAGGATAGAAAGTAGCATTAGTACTTGTATCATCAGAAACAGTAGAACCTGCACCAGTTAATCCAGAACCACTACCAACAAATGCGGTTGCTGTTACAGTCCCTGTAGAAGGATTATATTTCAGTTTAGAGGTAGAAATACCTGATGCAGTAATAGTTCCTGATGTAGTCGCAGTAAAGAGTGGGAAGAACTCTTGATTTGTTGCAGTATTATTAAACACTGTAGAACCAGCACCAGTTAATCCAGAACCATCTCCAACAAATGCTGTTGCAGTAATAACTCCTATATTTTGTATATTCCTACTATCATCAATAACAGTAGTTCCTGAAATTTTAATTGCCATCGTCGTTGATTACTCGGCTTTCTTTTTTATTTAGCAACTTTAAGTTCTTCAATTTCTTTTTTCAGTTCTTTAATTGCTTCTATCAAAACTCCAATAATACCATTATAGTTCACTGATTTAACTTCACCCTGTTTTACGAGTTCTGGTAATACTTCTTCCAGTTCTTGTGCAATCACACCATAAGAACTTCTACCATTTTCTTTCCAATCAAATGAGACACCACGAAGTTGTTCTGTGATTTCTAATGCATTTCTTACTGTATGAATATTCTCTTTGAGATTTATATCACTAGTAGAATTAAAATCAACTGCTGTCATAGCCCCTGTAGAAGGGTTGTAAGTGAGTTTAGAGGTAGAAATACCTGATGCAGTAATAGTTCCTGATGTAGTTGCAGTAAAGAGTGGGAAGAACTCTTGATTTGTTGTAGTATCATTAAACACTGTAGAACCAGCACCAGTTAATCCACTTCCATTACCAACAAAAGAGGTTGCAGTCACAACACCAGTAACATTAATACCAGAAGAACTTAATGTAAGTCCAGTACCAACATTAATAATATTACTTACACCATTTAATGTAATACTAGAGGACCCAACACTTAGAATACCAGTAACTCGTGCATTTCCTTCCACTAATAATGCAGTGGTACCAATACCAATCGTAACAGTACCTGATGCATTTGTAATGGTAGTAACACCAGTTACACGAATACCACTTGGATTTACATTGAGTATTGATGAACCAACCGAAACCGCAGTAATATTTCCAGAACTCGGAGAGAAAAATCCAGTCTGAACATCTCCAGCAAAATGAATACTTGGAGCAGCTGCCGAAGCAGGAGCAAATGCTGTAGATGTAATCACACCAACATTAAAAGGTGCGGCATCTACCCAGAATGCATCAGTACCATATCCAACAACATTCTCATCATAATAGATAAAAGTTCTTCCATAATCTGGACTGTACCATAAATCACCAGAACCGGGTAATAACGGTGCCGTGGTGCTGATACTGATTGAACCACCCCCTCCACCACCTTCAAAGAAAATTGTCGCAATACCTGTAGATGAGTTATATTGTGTTGTAGAAACTCCTGCACCTTTGAGGTCCAGAAAAGTAATACCATAACCAACAAGACCACCAGTAGTACCAATACCAATACCTCTACTTGGATTAGAAGTTAGGTTGAGAAAGTTACCATCACCAAAGTAAGTAACAACTCCTGATGTTGCAGTAATAATACCAGAAGAAACCTTTACTGTTCCTAATGTACTGATACCAGTAACATTGAGGTTTGTTATGGTTCCAGAGGTACTATTAAAAATTGTAATGGTTCCTGCTGTACCAGTCAGGTTTGTTATGGTTCCTGATGTACTATTAAAAGTCGTAATGGTTCCTGCTGTACCAGTTAAGTTGGTAATGGTTCCAGAAGTACTATTAAAAGTCGTAATGGTTCCTGCTGTACCAGTCAGGTTTGTTATTGTTCCTGATGTACTATTCAGGGTAGTAATCGTTCCTGATGTACCAGTTAAGTTGGTAATAGTTCCAGAGGTACTATTAAAAGTCGTAATGGTTCCAACACCAGTGACTCTTGCATCACCAACAACAAAGAGAGCAGATGTTGGATTTGTAGACCCAATACCAAGATTACCAGAAACATAAGTTCCACCAGTGACTTGAAGTCTTTGTGATGCTGTTCCTGTAGAGGTACCAGAACCAATCAGTACTGGTCCATTGGTGAATGTAGAGATTCCACCAA
>Ga0214917_10005778_pt1 | contig 13101 bp, 13 predicted proteins | sample LL_1208_BB_MetaG_FD_177983 | JGI IMG/M metagenome (GOLD analysis project Ga0214917, IMG submission 177983) | Freshwater microbial communities from Lake Lanier, Atlanta, Georgia, United States - LL_1208_BB | ecosystem: Environmental > Aquatic > Freshwater > Lake | place: USA: Georgia | collected... | reverse complement strand
GCTGGATTGCGGCTGGGCGGGCTGGTTCGGGGGGGCCATGATTTCAACTCCAACAGAAAAAGCCATGCCACGCCCGCTGCCCATCGCATCCGCATCACATCCCCGCGTGGCGGCCGCCGCGCCGCACCATGTGAAGTGCCCCAGCCGGCGAATATGACAAACTGCATCCCCGCTTGAATCCCGCAGGGAGATGCGCCACATGGTTCGATGAACGGGAGTTAACATTTCCCGGTTTCGCAACCGCCAGAGGAACACCCAGGTCCCATGACCGACGACGAGCGCCGCATCATCTCCGAATACGTCCAGCGCGTGGCCGGCGCCGCGCAGCCGGCAGCCGCCAGCGCCTCCCCCTGGGGCGGGCGGGCGCCCTCCGTGGCCCCCACGCCGCAATTGCCGCCGGTGGATCGCGAGGCTGATGCCATGATCGCCCAGCTCTTCCAGCAATATCCCGAGGCGCGCTACCGCATCACCCAGACTGCCTTTGTGCAGGAGCATGCGCTGGTGCAGGCGCAGAACCGCATCCAGGAGCTGGAATGGGAGGTGGAGAATGCCAGCCGCCAGGCCCAGGCCGCCAATTCCCGTGGCTTTCTGGGCTTTGGTGGCAGCCGCCCCGCGGCGATGCCGCCGCGGCCCATGCCGCAATATCCGCCCGGCTATAATGCCCAGGCGCTGCAGGGCCGCCAGGGCCCAGGCTTCCTCGGCACCGCCATGATGACCGCGGCGGGCGTCGCCGGCGGCATGGTGCTGGGCAATATGCTGATGAACGCCTTCTCGGGCGGCGGCGCTGCGCAAGCGGCTTCTGCCGCAGCGGCCGCCGGCGCTGGCGCCTTCGGGCAGGAGGCGGTGCCAACCGCCTCGGCCTGGACCGACCCTGGCGCGGCCTCGGGCTGGGGCAGCCCGGCCAGCGATGCCGGCGGCAGCGGCAGCTCCCAGCAGGATGCCGCAGGCGCCTATGATAATGGCGGCGATGATGCCTCGGGCGGCTATGATGACGCATCAGGCGGTTACGACCAGGAAAACTGAGCCCCCCCACAGGGTGGATTCAGCGCCGCGAGGGGGCAACCTCTCGCGGTTTTTTTATGCCCCGAGCAGCCGGTAAAGCCGGGCGATGGGCGGCCAAATCTCGGTCATCCTCGCCCGCTCGGCCCAGAGAACATAAACGCCCCAGGCGACCAGGCAGAGCGAGGCAAGCCAGGCCAGGCGCAGCAAAAGTGGGCCGTGCAGGCTCTCGGGTTCGGCTGGCGGTGGCGGTGGCGGTGGCGGTTCAACCAGGCGCGATGGCGGCGGCAGGGCGATGGGCTGACGAGGGGGCGGGAGTGTTGGCTCAGGCTCGGCTGCGGGCAGTTCTGGCTTCGGCAGCGCCGCCACGGGGGGCAGCGGGCGGGCGAACCATTCATGCGCGCAACGGGCGCAATGCATCATCCGCCCCTCGCCGATCATGCTGTCGGGCACGCTGTAGATCGCTGCACAGGCGGGACAGGCGAGTTGCATCAGGCCTCGGGATGAATTTGAGGCTGTTTGCCTGAAAGCCAGGGCAATGCGCAACCATTGCCGACAGCCGGCTTGGCGAAGCGCCGCCAGCACTGGCACAAGGGCGCATGGTCAGGCTGGACAACATCACCCTGCGCTACCGCCCAAATGCCACCCCGGCGCTCAATGGGGTGGATTGCCACCTCGCCGCGGGCAGCTTCACCTGGCTGATGGGGCCATCGGGTGCAGGGAAATCCTCCTTCCTCAAGCTGTTGCACCTGGCCGTGCGGCCCAGCGCCGGGCAGCTCCATGTGATGGGCCGCGCCATCCACACCGCGCGGCGGCAGGAATTGCCCGGGCTGCGCCGGCGCATTGGCGTGGTATTCCAGGATTTCCGCCTGCTGCCGCATCTCGATGTGCTGGAAAATGTCGCCCTGCCGCTGCGCATCGCCGGCCGGGGCGAGCGGCAATTGCTGGCCGACGCCACCGAAATGCTGCGCTGGGTCGGCCTGGGTGAAAGGCTGAAGGCCCGGCCCGAGGAATTATCCGGCGGCGAGCAGCAACGCGTCGCCCTGGCCCGCGCCGTGGTCGCCCGCCCCGCCCTGCTGCTGGCCGATGAGCCGACCAGCAACCTCGATGAGGCACAATCCCGCCGCGTGGTGGCGCTGCTGCAGCAAATGCACCGGCTGGGCAGCACCGTGGTGGTGGCCACCCATAATCAATGGCTGGCCGAGGAACACCCCGCCGCCATGCTGCGGCTGGAAGCGGGCAGGCTGGTCGAGCATGGCTGAGCGCACACCGCGCACCCGTGGCCGCGACCCGCTGGGCCTCAAGCGCGCCATGGCGGACCGGCTGCTGCCCGGGCTGGTGGCGGCCATGGCGCTGCTGGCAGCACTGGCCCTGGCCGGCGCCAATGCCGCCGCCACCATGGCCAGCCGCTGGGAGGGCGGTGCCGCCGCCGCCATGATGGTGCAATTGCCCCGCAGCATCGCCGTGGCACCGGCCGCCGCCCGCCTGGCCGCCCTGCCCGGCGTGGCCGAGGCCATTCCGCTGGACCATGACCGCCTGGCCGCCCTGCTGCGCCCCTGGCTGGGCGATGCCTCCGGCCTGCCGCTACCGGGGATGATTGAACTGCGCCTGACCAGCCTCGGCCCCGCCTCCCTCGCCCTGCCGGCAACGATTGAGGCCGCCATCCCCGGCGCGCAGGTCGAGGCGCATGGCGTCTGGGTCGCGCGGCTCTCGGCGCTGGCGCGTAGCCTGCAGGCCTTGGCCTGGCTGGTGCTGGCGCTGGTGGCCGGTGTGGCGGCGGCGATGGTGGCGGTGGCCACACGAGCCGGCATCGCCGCCCGGCGCGCCACCATCCTCATCCTGCATGATATGGGGGCGACGGATGGCACCATCGCGCGGCGCTTCGCCGGGCGCATCGCCTGGCTGGCCGGGCTGGGGGCAGTGCTGGGTGCCGCCGCCGCCGCGCCCCTGCTATGGCTGCTGGGTGGGCTGGCGGCGCCGCTGCTCGGCGATGCGCTCACAATGCCCTGGGCGGCCCTCGCCGCCCTCCCCCCGGCGGCGGCGGCCATTGCCTGGGCCACCGCCCATGCCGCCGTGCGGCTCTGGTTAAGGTCCTTGCCATGATGATTGTCTGGTTGCGTTCACTGCTGTTCAACCTGGGTTTTTATGGCTTCACCACGGTGACGGTGCTGACCTCCCTGCCCTTGCTGGCACTGCCACGCGGCGTGCTGCTCTGGGTGCTGCGCAGCTATACCTGGATCGTCGAGGCCATGCTGCGCGTGTTCTGCAACATTCGGGTGCAGGTCGAGGGGGCCGAGCATATCCCACCGGGTGCCGTGCTGATCGTCAGCAAGCATGGTTCGGCCTTTGACACGGTGTTCTGGCTCAACCGCCTGCCGGACCCCTGCTACATCATGAAGATCGAGCTGATGCGCATCCCCGTCTGGGGCTGGATGGCGCGCAAATGCGAAATGGTGGGGGTGGACCGCGCCGGTGGCGGGGCGGCGCTGAAGAAAATGGTCCGCGAATGCCAGGCCGCCGCCACGGCCGGCCGGCAGATCGTGATCTACCCCGAGGGCACCCGCGCCGCCGCCGGCGCCACTGAGCCCTATCAGCCCGGCGTGGCCGCCATTGCCGGCGTGACGAAACTGCCGGTGGTGCCGGTGGCGACCAATTCAGCCCTGTTCTGGGGGCGCAATTCATTCCTGAAATTCCCCGGCACGATCCGGGTGAAGATTCTGCCGCCGCTGGAGCCAGGACTCAGCCGGGCGGCGCTGATGACGCGCCTTGAAGAGGTGATTGAGGGCGAGACGCGGGCAATGCTCTGAGGGGCTGCTGAAAAATGGATCGCGGAGGGGGGCAAAGATCGAGGGGCTTTGCCCCTCGAGCACCCCAGCAGGAAACTTAGTTTCCTGCACCTTCGTTAGATTTCTGATTTAATTATTTAAAATTCTAGGAACATCGTCGACATATATGTCGGCCATGGGGGGAGGGCGTTAGAGGGCACAGCCCTTTTGCTCTTTCCTCCCCCATCAGCGTTCTTCAGCGTATGGCGGCGATGGCAGCTTCCAACTGCGCCAATTCCATCGCGCCGGGGATGATGCTGTCGCCAATCACCAGCGCCGGCGTGCCCTGGATATCGAGCGCGCGGGCAAGGCCGAGATTGGCCTCAAGCCGGCGCGCAATGGCCGGGTCGTCCATCTCGCGGCGCAGGCGCGGCCATTCCAGGCCAAGCCGCTCGGCCTCGCGCCGCAGCACGGCCTCGCTCACCTCCTCGCGCAGGCGCATCAGCGCGTCATGCAATTGCAGATATTTGCCCTGGCGCTGGGCGGCCAATAGGGCCCGGCTGGCCAGCACGCTATTGGGGCCCAGAATGGGCATATCCTTCAGCACCAGCCGGACATCGCGGTTGCGCCGGAGCATCTCCTCCAGCGTCTGGTGCATCGCCCGGCAATAGCCGCAACGGGCATCGAAGAATTCCACAATGGTGATGGCGCCGGCGGCATTGCCGCGCACCGGGTCGGCCGCATCGCGAAGCAGCGCATCGGCCTGGGCGCGGATGGCCCGGCGCTGGGTCTCGGCGGCGGCTGCCTGGTCGGCGCTCTCCATCGCCGCGAGGGCATCGCGCAGGATTGAGGGATCCTCCGCGAGAGCGCGGCGGAGCAGGGCCAGAACCTCCGCCCGCTGCGCCTCGGTCAGGCCCTGGGCTGCGGCCGGCAGGGCAAGGGAGAGGCCCAACAGGGCGCGGCGGGTGGGTACCATGATCTGCTCCATGTCGCTTGTTATCATGGCATGAATCGCGTCCCGGCACATGGGGTTGTTGCGAGGGTGGGCGAAGGCGTCTATCCGGCGATGTCCTGACTGTGCTGGGAAGCCGCAATCACCATGAAGATTTCGCCCAAACCTCTGCTGCTGCTGGCCGCGACCCTGGGGCTTGCGGCTTGCGAATCCACCCGCGAGGGCCTGTTCGGCCCCTCGGCGCCGCCGGCTGGTTCGCAGGGTTTCGTGCGCGGCTTTCTCGGCGGCGTCGCCTCCGAGGAGCCAAGTGCGAGCGCGGTGGCCCGGGCGGTGCTGAGCGCCGGCGGCACGGCGGGCGATGCAGCGGCGGCTGCGGGCTTCATGCTCAGCGTCACCCTGCCATCGCGCGCGGGGCTGGGCGGTGGCGGGGCCTGCGTGGTCTATCACCCCCGGCGCGATGCGCCCGAGGCGCTGATCTTCATGCCCGGCACGCGCCAGGGCGGCACCGCAACGGCCGACCGTCCGGCCGCGGTGCCGATGATGGCGCGCGGGCTTTTCGCGCTCACCACCCGCATGCAGGGCGCCCGCCCCTTCGAGGAACTGATTGCACCGGCCGAGCAGATGGCGCGCTTCGGCGCCCCCGCCTCCCGCGCGCTGGTGGCGGATCTGGCCGTGGTGGGCGGCGCTTTGCTGGCCGACCCCAATGCCCGCGCCGTCTTCACCCGGCCCGATGGCACGGCGCTGCGGGTGGGTGACACCTTCACCAATACCCCCCTGGGCGGCACGCTGACCGCGCTGCGCACCCAAGGCGTGGGCGATATGCATCAGGGCGGCTTCGCCCGGCGCTTGACCGAGCTGGTGCCGGCGGCCGGCGGCGGCGATATGACGCTGGGAGAGCTGCGCGCCGCCCTGCCGGCCTTGGGCCCGGCCCTGGTGCGTGAGGCGGGTGGCGGGGACCGCATCGGCTTCCTGCCCTTGGATGGCGGGCTGGCGGCAGCGGCGGGCTATGCCGCGCTGGCATCGGGGCAGAGCGCCGAACAGGCCCAGGCCCGCGCCCTGGCCGTGGCCGCCGCTTCGCGCAGCGGCCAGGGCAGCATTGCCGAGGCGCTGCTGGCCCAGGCCGATCTGCCGCAGGGCAGCTTCCCCGCGCTGCCGGCCAGCACGGCGCTGACGGTGTTTGACCGCCAGGGCGGCGCGGTGGCCTGCATTTTCACCATGAACAACCTCTTTGGCACCGGGCGCGTCGCGCCTGGCACCGGCATGTTGCTGGCCGCAGCCCCAGGGCTGGGCGCGGTGCAGCCGCCCCTGGCCGCGGCCGCGATTGGCTGGAACCCCACGCTGCGCGCCTTCCGCATGGCCGTGGCGGCTTCTGGCCAGCAGGCAGCGCCCATGGCGGTGGCCGGGCCGCTCGCAGCGCAGATGCGGCGGCGGCTGGAGCCGATTTATGCGGTGGTGGATAATTCACCCGAGCCGGGGCGGACGCAGCTGGGCGCCTGCCCTGGCTATTTGCCCGGCCGGCCGCAGGAATGCCAGGCGGTGAGCGACCCGCGCGGCCTGGGCGTGGCGCTGGGCGCCGTCGATTGATCAAGGTGGGCCGCGGCGCGATGGCGCCGCCTTTTCTGGTGATGGATGTGATCACCGCCGCCAATGCGCGCGCAGCAGCGCTGCCACCCGGCGCGCCCGCCATCCTGCGCATGGAGGTGGGCCAGCCGGCCACCGGCGCGCCGGCCGGGGCGGTGGAGGCCGCCATGGCCGCCCTGGGGGCGCGCGCGCCCATGGGCTATACCGAGGCCTTCGGCCTGCCCTCGCTGCGTGCGCGCATCGCCCGGCATTATGCGCAGCACTATAGCCTCACGGTGGATCCGGCGCGCATCGCCGTCACGGTGGGTGCCTCCGGCGCCTTCCCACTCGCCTTCCTGGCGGCGTTTGACCGCGGCGACAGGGTGGCGATGGCAGCACCCTTCTACCCGCCCTATGCCAATATCCTCACCGCGCTGGGCATGCAGCCAGTGCTGCTGGAATGCGGGCCCGAGAGCCGCTTCCAGCCCACCATCGCCATGCTGGAGGCGCTGGACCCGCTGCCCGATGGCCTGGTGGTGGCCAGCCCCTGCAACCCGGCCGGCACCATGCTCACGCCGGAGGAATTGGCGGCGATTGCCCGCTGGTGCCATGCCAAGGGGGTGCGGCTGATCTCGGATGAGATTTATCACGGGCTGAGCTGGGGCACGGTGGCGGAAAGCTCGGCCGCCGCCTTCTCACCCAGCGCCGTGGTGGTGAACAGCTTCTCCAAATACTGGTCGATGACCGGCTGGCGGGTGGGCTGGCTGCTGCTGCCGGAGGATCTTGTCCGGCCGGTGGAATGCCTGGCGCAGAATATGTTCATCTCGGCGCCGCATATCGCGCAGTTGGTGGCCGAGGCGGCGATGGACTGCACCATCGAGCTCGAGGCCAACAAAGCGCGCTATGCTGCCAGCCGGGCTGCCCTGCTGGAGGGGCTGCCGCAGGCTGGCTTCACCGATATCGCCGCCGCCGATGGTGCCTTCTACCTGTGGTGCGAGATCAGCCGGCTGAGCAATGACAGCCTGTCCTTCGCCGCCACGATGCTGGATGCGGCGGGCATTGCCGCAACTCCCGGGGTGGATTTCGACCCTGCACGGGGTGGGCGATACCTGCGCTTCAGCTATTGCGGCGCGCCGGAGGATATGGCGGCGGCGCCCGCCCGCTTGCAGGCCTGGCTGGGGCGCTGAGCCTCATAACATCGGGCTTGGCGGCGCGTGGCGGGCTGCGGCGGCGGGTGCGAGCGCCGGGCCGCGCTGCATCTGCTGGTCACGCACGATATAGCCACGGCCCCAGACGGTGCCGATGAGATTATCCGCCCCCGCGCTACCCAGCTTCTTGCGCAGCTTGCAGATGAAAACGTCGATAATCTTGGAATCCGGCTCATCAATGCCGCCATAAAGATGGTCGAGGAAATTTTCCTTGCTGAGTACGGCGCCACGGCGCAGCACCAGCAATTCGAGGATGGCGTATTCCTTGCTGGTGAGCGGCACCGGCAGGCCATCAACCGAAACCTCACGCGCCGAGAGATCCATGGTGATGCCACCGACTTCGAGCCGGGAATGCGAGAAGCCCTTGCTGCGCCGGATGATGGCCTGCAGCCGGGCCACCAGCTCCTGCTGGTCAAAAGGCTTTGCCAGGTAGTCATCGGCGCCGGCCTGCAGGCCCTTGATCTTCTGCTCGGCGCGGGACTGGGCGGAGAGCATCAGGATGGGCGCGGTGTTTTTCATCGCCCGCAGCCGGCGCACCACATCGAAGCCTTCACCATCTGGCAACATCACATCCATGATAATGGCTTCGTAATCATAGAGCTTGGCGAGATCGATGGCCTCGGCGCCGGTTTCGGCGGTATCGGCCACCATCTGGGCCTGTTGCAGCACGAAGGTGATGCCGCGGGCATTGGTTCGATCATCTTCGGCGAGCAGAATGCGCATTGGGGGGGAACCTTTTGGTTGCTGACAACCATAGATTACTACCTATACGTGTATTGTCCAGAGGATTTACACCTCCAAATTGCCTCATTAACGAGACAAACGGGGCATTTGTCCATTCATCGAGAATCGCCCGCCAAAGAGAGCCTCTCCACCGTTTAGGCAAAAAAAAGCGGCTGGTTCGCACCAGCCGCTCCCTATGCCCGCGATCTTGGCCGCGCGGTCAGCTTTCCTCGTCGCGCTCGCCTTCAACTTCGATCTCAGCGTCGATCGCCTCATCCTCGTCATCGAGGTCATCGGCCTCCAGCGCCACCGCATCGGCATCGACATCCTCGATCTCGACATCATCGGCCTCGCCATCGCCACCAGCGGCGGCGCGCTTCTTCAGCTTCTCATCCACCACGGCGGGGCCGCGCTTGGGCCGGGGCTGCTCGGCCGGCTGCTCGGTGCCGCATTTCGGGCATACCGCCGGCTGCTTCGTCATGTCGTAGAATTTCGCCACGCAGGACACGCAGGTCCGTTTCAATCCAAGGTCGGGCTTCGCCATGCTCAATGCCTTATAGAAGGTGTGCTTCCCCGGGCCTGAAGGAAGCAATACCGTGTCCAGGGTGCGGCGCATTGCCATGCGACCAACCCCCTGTCAAACCACGCCCACCATGCATGACGTTTCCGCCGCGAGGCCGCTCCGCTCCGCCCCCCCCACGCAGCCCCTCTCCGGCCGGCTGCGGGTGGCGGGCGACAAGTCAATTTCCCACCGCGCGCTGATGTTCGGCGCCCTTGCTGTGGGCACCACCTCCATTGAAGGCCTGCTGGAGGGCGAGGATGTGCTGCGCACTGCGGCCGCCATGCGCCTGCTGGGTGCTACGGTGGATAGGCTGGGCGATGGCAGCTGGCGCGTCTCCGGCCGCGGCGTCGGCGGGCTGACCGAGCCGGCCGATGTGCTGGATATGGGCAATAGCGGCACTGCCGCGCGGCTCATCTGCGGCCTTCTCGCCGGCCACCCCATCTTCGCGGTGATGACGGGCGATGCCAGCCTCCGCCGCCGCCCGATGAAGCGGGTGACAGACCCGCTCTCCGCCACCGGCGCGCGGTTTTTCACCCGCGAGGGCGGCCGCCTGCCGCTTGCAGTGCAAGGCGCGCGCGACGCCCTGCCGCTGGATTACCGCCTGCCCGTGGCCTCGGCCCAGGTGAAATCCGCCTGCCTGCTCGCCGGGCTCTGCGCCCGCGGCACCACCCGGGTGATCGAGGATGAGGCCACGCGTGACCATTCCGAGAATATGCTGCGACATTTCGGCGCCACCGTGCATGTCGGTATTGAGGGACATGGCCGGGTGATCGAACTCATCGGCCAGCCCGAGCTGGTAGCCGCCCCCGTGGTGGTGCCGGGCGACCCCTCCTCCGCCGCCTTCCTCGCCGTTGCAGCGCTGCTGGTGCCGGGCAGCCATATCATCATCGAGAATGTCGGCCTTAACCCGTTACGCGCCGGCATTTTCACCAGCCTGAGCGATATGGGCGCCGATATCGCGCTGACCAATCAGCGCATCGAGGGCGGCGAGCCCGTGGGGGACCTCGTGGTCAAGGCCACCCAGCTGCAAGGGGCCGATATCCCCGCCAGCCGCGCGCCGAGCATGATCGACGAATACCCCATCCTCGCCGTCGCCGCCGCCGCCGCCCGCGGCACCACCCGCATGCGCGGCCTGGCCGAGCTGCGGGTGAAGGAGAGCGACCGCCTCGAAGGCACCGCCGCCATGCTGCGCGCCGCCGGCGCGTCTGTGGAGATCGAGGGTGATGACCTGCTGGTCCATGGCGGTGCCGTGCCCGGCGGCGGCGTGGTCACCACCAATATGGACCACCGCATCGCCATGTCCGGACTGGTGCTGGGCCTGGCGGCTGAGGCGGGCATGGCGGTTGATGATGCCGGCTTTATCGAGACCAGCTTCCCAGGCTTCGCCGCCCTGGTGAACCGCGTGGCGGGCTGCCAGGCGATCCTGCCGCCGGCATGATCATCGCCGTGGATGGGCCGGCCGCCGCCGGCAAGGGCACCCTGGCCCGCCGCCTCGCCGGCACCTTCGGGCTGCCCTATCTCGATACCGGGCTGCTCTACCGCGCCGTAGGCCGCCGCGTGCTGGATGCAGGGGCCGACCCGCGCGATGTGCCCGCCGCCCTCGCCGCCGCCCGCGCCCTGCAGCCGGCGGATTTCACCCGCGCCGATCTGCGCGGCCCGGTGGCCGATATGGCCGCCACCGCCGTGGCCGCCATTGGCGATGTGCGGGCGGAATTGCTCGAATTCCAGCGCCGCTTCGGCCGCGAGCATGGCGCCGTGCTCGATGGGCGCGATATCGGCACCGTTGTCTTCCCCGCCGCCGAGGCCAAGCTCTTCGTCACCGCCTCGGCCGAGGAGCGCGCCCGCCGCCGCCATGCCGAGCTGCTCGCCCGCGGCATCACCGCCGATTACGCCCAAGTCCTCTCCGAAGTGCGCGACCGGGACGCGCAGGATGAAAACCGCCCCGTGGCCCCGCTGCGCCCCGCCGCCGATGCCATGCTGCTCGACACCACCCAACTCGATGCCCAGGCCGCCTTCACCGCCGCCATGGCGCTTCTGAACACCAAACTCTCTTCACACAGCACCTGAACCACGCCCCATTGCGGCTTGAACAGCGGAAAACCCGCCCCAAGCCGCTGTTTTCCCGCTTGACCCCCGCCCATAACCGGCCGATAGACCGCGAATAACGTCAGGGCCCAAAGCCTCTGGCGCTTTGGGCGTCAACCCAAGGCGGATACCGGGCGAGCCGTCACGCGCCCGGAAACAGGGCGGAACTGGGCATGGCCCCAGCCTCCGCAAGTCGTCTCCGCCCCTGGGCGGCCGCGCAGAGCTTCGTGGGCGCAACCGCCCACACAGGACAGAACAACTTTATGGCACAAGCCAACACCCTCGGTGATACCGAGGATTTTGCCACCCTTCTCGATGAGATGATGGGTGCCGATACCGGCTTCGCCGGCTCCGTCGTAACCGGCCGCGTGATTCGCATCGATGATGATGTGGCCGTGGTCGATGTCGGGCTGAAGAGCGAAGGCCGCGTTCCCCTCAAGGAATTCGCCCCCCAGGGCATGAAGCCCGAAGTCAAGCCCGGCGACATGGTCGAGCTTTTCATCGAGCGCTACGAAGACCGTGACGGCGCCATCGTGCTCTCGCGCGAAAAGGCCCGCCGTGAGGAAGCCTGGACCCTGCTGGAAAAAGCCGCCGCCGCCCAGGTGCGCGTCAACGGCATCATCTTCGGCCGCGTCAAGGGTGGCTTCACCGTCGACCTCGGCGGCGCCGTGGCCTTCCTGCCCGGCTCCCAGGTCGATATCCGCCCCGTGCGCGATGTCGGCCCCCTGATGGGCATGAGCCAGCCCTTCCAGATTCTCAAGATGGACCGCGCCCGCGGCAACATCGTGGTGTCGCGCCGTGCCGTTCTGGAAGAGACCCGCGCCGAACAGCGCAGCGAACTCATCCAGGGCCTGAAGGAAGGCATGATCCTCGACGGCGTGGTGAAGAACATCACCGATTACGGCGCCTTCGTGGACCTCGGCGGCGTCGATGGCCTGCTGCACGTGACCGATATCGCCTGGCGCCGCATCAACCACCCCTCCGAAGCCCTCACCATCGGCATGCCGGTGAAGGTGCAGGTGGTGCGCTTCAACCAGGAAACCCAGCGCATCAGCCTGGGCATGAAGCAGCTGATGTCCGACCCCTGGGATGGTGTCGCCATCAAATACCCGGTCAGCGGCAAGTTCGCCGGCCGCGTCACCAACATCACCGATTACGGCGCCTTCGTGGAGCTGGAACCGGGGGTCGAGGGCCTCGTCCACGTCTCCGAAATGTCCTGGACGAAGAAGAACGTCCACCCGGGCAAGATCGTCGCCACCTCCGAACAGGTCGATGTGCTCATCCTCGACGTGGACGAGCCCAAGCGCCGCATCTCGCTCGGCCTCAAGCAGGCGCAGGGCAACCCCTGGGAAGTCTTCCAGGATGCCAACCCGCCCGGCTCGATCATCGAAGGCGAAATCCGCAACATCACTGAATTCGGGCTCTTCATCGGCATTGCTGCCGATGTGGATGGCATGGTCCATATGTCCGACATCAGCTGGGAAGTGCAGGGCGAGCAGGCGATGGCCGCCTACCAGAAGGGCCAGATCGTCAAGGCCAAGGTGCTGGACGTCGATGTCGAGAAGGAGCGCATCTCGCTCGGCATCAAGCAGCTCGAAGCCGACCCGGCCGCCGAAGTGCTGGACCGGATCCGCAAGGGCGATATCGTCAGCTGCACCGTGACCAAGGTGGAAGCCAACGGCATCGAGGTGAAGGTGGAGGAAATCCTCACCGGCTTCATCCGCCGCGCCGAACTCGCGCGCGACCGCCAGGACCAGCGCCCGGAAAAATACGCGATCGGCGAGATTGTCGAGGCCAAGATCGTGGCCGTGGACCGCGCCGCACGCCGCCTCTCCTTGACCGTGAAGGGCAAGGAAGTGGAGGAAGAACGCGAAGCGATGAAGGAATTCGGCTCGGTCGATTCCGGCGCATCGCTGGGCGATATCCTGGGCGCGGCCATCCGCCGCCAGCGGGAAATGGCCGGGAAGGAGTAATCCTTCCCCACGCCGATTGAGTGACAGGGAACCCCGGACACGTAAGTGCCTGGGGTTTTTTGTTGGGGAAGTAAGGTCGAGGGGCGCTGCCCCTCGAGCACCCCGGCAGGAAACTCAGTTTCCTGCACCTTCGATAAAACGGAGACATTAGAGCCGTTTCACGCAGGGTGTCCGTATCCGCAGTGGCGAATGTAGTTTTTGCATTCGGTTGAGCTGTAGCGGTCGAGTGATGCGCCGATGGTTTTCCAAAGCGCCTCGCGGGTTCTCGGGGCGG
>Ga0214917_10005777_pt1 | contig 13103 bp, 19 predicted proteins | sample LL_1208_BB_MetaG_FD_177983 | JGI IMG/M metagenome (GOLD analysis project Ga0214917, IMG submission 177983) | Freshwater microbial communities from Lake Lanier, Atlanta, Georgia, United States - LL_1208_BB | ecosystem: Environmental > Aquatic > Freshwater > Lake | place: USA: Georgia | collected... | reverse complement strand
AAAAATGATATGCAAGGTATTGATTTATTATTGAAACATGGCATTGTGGTGAATAAATTGAGTAAAGCGTAATCTATTTACTATAGGAGGGTGAATAACATGGTTCAAAATAAACATGATTTATATCAGCAATTAACTACCAAGGCATTGCTTGAAACACAAAAGAAAATCAAAGTTTTATATGACTATGAAATGCTTGTTGGAGAAGGAAAAAAATTCTATATGAACATAGAAACAAGACAATTTGTTCCTATCACAGCAGGTAAAGTAATCACCCGCATGACAGAAGAAACGGATGAACAAGGCAGACATATTGTATATACTGAAAATCAAAAGATTCTTGTTCCTGCTACTGACATAATAACTATTGGATTTAACTAATTAAGAATATGGACGAACGTGTTTTCGGTGAAAGCACATTAAAAAAAATAAAAATAGGCGATATTGTTTGTTGGTCTGAACTTGCTGACCATGCAAAAGGTATTGTAAAGCCAGATATGAAAAAACGTTTTGGTTTTGTAACAAAAATTGAAATAGTTATTCGTGGAGATAGAAAGGTTGGAATATTCAGAGTTGTTCCAATGGGTTCTATGGTTGAAAAAGAAGTGCTTGCTGTATGTGTTTCTTTAGTAAGCAATAATCAAATTCACGATGTTTAACTATTTATTGTATGCTATTAAAAGAACAATATCAAGTTCTTGTGAAATCTTTATTACCATATGCTCAAAAGCAACTTGGTTTTAATAGACCTCCAGTAATTAACTTTCTGGATGATGAAGATAATTCACAGAACGCACTTGGAAAAACTGGTTTTTATAGACCAGATGATAAATCTATTTCTATCTTTATTACCAATCGTCACCCAAAAGACATATTACGTTCTGTTGCTCATGAATTGGTTCATTATCAACAGGATTGTGACGGACGTTTATCTCAACATCTTGAAAAAGAGTTGCATGATAAAAGATATGCACAAAACAACCCAGAGTTAAGAAAGTTTGAAGAAGAAGCATATCTTAAAGGAAATATGATTTTTAGAGATTGGGAAGATAATTATAAAAACCAACCAAAAAGGATTAAAATAGCCATGAACGAATCAAAAATAAGACAAGTTATTAAAAGACTTGTATCTGAAATTTTAGAAGAAGAAAAGAAAAAGAAAGAAGAAGAACAAAGAGCAGATGTTTCAAAAGTTCGTGATAGCGCAAAGAAGAGTTTGAAGAATAGAAATGTTGTCGCAGAAGAAGCAGACTCAGATACTGTACCATTAAACGAATGGAAGAATCAAGAGTTATTTGGTCTTTTAACAAACAAGTTTGGAATCATTTCTGAAGTGAAAAAGAAACCAGATGCAGATGGTGACGGTGTTCCAGATTGGGCTGATAAAAAGCCAAACGACCCAAAAGTTGGTGCCAAAGAATCAAAACCAAAAGCAAAAAAAGGAAAAGTTCCATCACAACTTCAAAAATTTGTAAAAGCAAAACAAGACAAATCTGACAAACAAGAAGATAAAGAGCTTGATGAAGCAAAAGAACTACCAAAAAAAGTTGTTAAAAAAGGTCATGAAATTGCAAAAGCAATTAAAAAAGAAAAAGGTGATGTAGAAAATCCTTATGCTGTTGGAATGAAAAAAGCTAAAGAACAAGCAGGAATAAAATAACATGAAGGCAACAAAATTTTTTAAACTAAAAGCACTTTGGGAAAGCAAAAAACAACCAGCAGTTGTTGAACAACCAAAAACAGAACCAAAACTTGAACAACCAGTAAAAGAAACTATAACTCCAGTTGTTGAAGAAGTAAAGCAAGAACAAGTTGCTTCTATTTCAAAAGCAGCAAAAAAGAAAGTAACAAATGAAGAATAATTCACTTTTAAACAATATAACTTGGAATTTTATTAAACTTGAAGAAAATATTTCTCCAAGTGTTCGTTCTTATATTCAGTCTTTATCTGAAACATTGGATACATTACGTCCAAGTTCTACTTCCGATAAAAGAAGACTTGAAATTGCAAGAAGCCACTTGAAAGAAGTTAAAAAGCATGTTAATAAGTTAGAAGAACAAGTTTATGACTTAGAAGAAAAAGTAAAATTATTAGAAGAAACAAAAAACAAAGATTCTGATATAGTAGAAGAAAAGGAAGAATAATAAATGTTGTTATTAGAAGGCGGTTTAGGTGGTCATATGAACCATCTTTATGATAATAGAGAATTGTCATTTGCAAAAATGAAAGAAATTATTCATGCTGCTGCAAGTGGAAAATTGCAAGTAGCAGAAAAAACAGATGGACAAAACTTATTTATCTCGTATTCAATACCAGAAGGAAAAGCAAAATCTGCTAGAAATAAAGGTAACATAAAGTCTGGTGGTATGGACGCTGCTGAACTTGCCTCTAAGTTTTCTGGTCGTGGTGGTTTATATGATGCTTTTACTGATTCGTTTGCTGCCTTTGAAGCAGTTATTAAAAAGATGCCAGTTGAACTTCAAAGAAAGATATTTGGTGATAATGCTGATATTTTTTACAATGCAGAAGTTATGGACCCTCGTTCTGCAAACGTAATTAATTATGACAGAAAATATCTACTTATTCACAGAGAAGGTCATGCTAAGTTTGATAGAAATACAGGCGAAATTGAAGATATAGATGTTAGCGATAATGCTGCTGTTTTAGAGAAGGCATTAAAGCAATATGCTGGAACTAATGACACATACAATGTTATGATGAAAACTCTTCGTCCTATTGAAGCAATTAGCAATAAACAAGTGTTAAATAACACAATAGAACGTTTAAATCAATTTATGAATAAACACCAACTATCAGATGATGATACAGTTGGAGATTATATTGTTAATAGTTTAGCTTTTGAAATTGAAAAGTTAAACAATAAATTTGTTAATAAATTAAGCGAACAAGAAATTAACACTCTTGTTAGAAAAATGTTAGGTGATAAAGGAATCAAAGTTGTCGAAGTTTATAAAAACTTGCAACCACAAGATAAAGAAGCAATAAAAAGTTTAGTCGATAACGCAGACGATTTACTAAAAAAACTTATTTTTCCTCTTGAAGATATAATTCATGATTTTGCTGTTGAAGTTTTAAGAGGAATGAAATCATTGTATGTTCTTGATAATTCTAAAGAAGTACAAAGATTAAAAAATGAAGTATCTAATGTTCTAAATCAAATTAAAGCTTCTGGTAATCAACAAGAATATGATTTTATTGAAAAACAATTAAGAAAATTAAAAAGTTTAGAAAACATTAATACTCCTGTCGAGGGAATTGTGTTTCAATATGATGGTAATTTATTTAAATTAACTGGAAATTTTGCTCCTATAAATCAACTTCTTGGATTTTTCAAATATGGACGTTCTGAAAAATTAAAAGAAAATCAAGAAATTAATTCAAATTCTCAAAAAGCAGTTTATTTTGTTTTTGGAAGAATGAATCCTCCAACACTTGGTCATGGTATTATGCTGCAAGAAGGTTTGCAAATGGCTAAGAAAAACAATTCTGATTTTAAAATTTATCTTTCTAAAACATCTGACAATAAAAAGAATCCTCTTCCATATGTAACAAAAGTTGAATTGTTTAAAAAAATGTTCCCACAATTTGCACAATATTTGGTTGAAGACCCAAACATTAAAACTGCTGTTGAAGTATTAGGCTCTTTGTCTGGTAAATATTCTAAAGCAGTTATGTTGGTAGGAGAAGATAGGGTTTCAGAATTTCAAAATCTTTTAACTCAATACAACAATATTGAATATGCATTTGATGAAATTGTAGTTCAAAATACAGGCGGAAGAGTTTCTGGTAGGTCCGCTACTGCAATGAGAGCGTTTGTGTCAAAAGGTGATTTGCAAGGTTTTATTAATGCATATAAAGAATCATTTCCAAATTTAGATACACAAACGATTGAAGAAATGTATAATGCAATTGATGCTGGTTTTAAATCTGAATCTCCAAAAAGAAAAAAGAAAAAAATTGGTTTAGAAGAGATATTACAAATAATATCAGAAATGTCAGCTATGTCTGCTGGGTCAGCAGAAATTGGAGTAGGAAAAGATACTCTTTTTAGAAGAAAGAAGAATAAGAAAGGAACTACTGTTATGAAAGAAATAAACGAAGATGAAGCACAGCTTAGACAAGTTATTAAAAATGCTATTCGTTTGCATAAAATGAATAAACTTCAAGAATTCAAAAAGTCCAAACTTGAAGAACAACAATTAAGATTTATACTTAGAAAACTTATTATGGAAGTTGGTGACGACCAACCAATTCACGATAATACTGGTATCAACGTTCTTGAAGATTTGTTAAAGAAAATAATTCCTGTTATTCAAACAGATTACAAGATTATGACAACTTCTGAGACACAAAGACTTTCTTTCAGAGCACACATTCTTAATGCAATTCAAAATTCATTAAAACCAGAATTGTATAGAAAAGAAGAGCCTCCTCCCGGCGCTCCATTACAAGAAAAGAAGGTTAAAATTGATTTAGAAGATTCTGATATGGAATTAGACAAGTCAAAGTTTATTGATGTTTTCGATACTGAAAAGAAAAAAGCAGAAGAAGACGAAAAACTAAAAACACCAGAATCAAGATTATCAACTGGTTTAGAGAATAAAAAATTAGATTCTACTGGTAGAAACATGGCACTTCAAACTTTCAAAAAGATTGACAACTCAGTCATGGATGCTTATACTATTCTTGATGATGCAAAAGACAAAGACTTATTTTATGATTACTTGATTACAAATTTGAAATTATATTTTGATAAGTTTGAAGAAGAAATGATGGATATGCCAAAGACAGAACCAACAACGCCAGAATATCAAGCAGAAAAAGAAAAGAAAGAACAAGAAGACGCACCAGTAGAAGCATAGTGTAATGTGAATAAAAGATTTCTTAATTACTCATTTTCAAAATATTTAAGAAAACTCAATAAGTCCTCCGATGAATTTGAATTCATGTTGAATCAATTAACATTGGAGGAACTTATTGCTCTTAAATTGGAAATAAGTTCAAGAAGTGTAAATGGAAAATTATACGGATTTAATTTATGGTATAATATCCCAAGGATAGCAAGAGAAGCACTTCTTTTATTTGCTGTATCCGCAACAACAAATATAATTGAAGCGCAGACTTTACTTGGTATTAAAGATGTGGTAATGTTTAGAAAGATACTCTATAAGTATAAAACAAGTCTTAAACATTATAATGTTATGGACATACCAAATAGAAAGTATGTTAAAAAAGTTTTAGGGGGGCGTAAAGGTTTCGACAGAGTAAAAGAGGACGATAGTGCAGGTAGTCAATGATTTCTGACTTTAAAGTAATCAAAAGTTAAGTGCCAATAATACAGCACACTTCGATTCTTCCGCTCTTTTAGCAGCATAGTTTCGATGGGGTTTTCCAAGACCTTATAACCAAACTTGGAATAACAGGTCAAACCTGCGAAAATAAAAGGAAAATGGTTATCCATCTTTTAGATGGTGGAACGCAACAGGACTGTAAGCGTTGGCGGAACTACAGTCTATTTTTGTTTGTTTCTGAAAGAAAATAAACTAAACCTGTGAATGACTTGAATTTGAATTTGCTTTGGACGACGGTTCAACTCCGTCCGCCTCCACCACTTTTTTTCCCACCTCCACCGCTTTTTAGACATATTGAAACTACTTATCAAAGGAGAATCAATATGTCTAAAAACGTTGAGTGTGTATGTAACAGTTGCGGTTGTTCTTTCTTAAAATCTACTAAAGAATATAACCGAAGAATTAAATTAAATAAATTACTATATTGTTCCTTGTCTTGTGCTGGGATTGCCAATCAAAATTCATTAGGTGAATATAAAGGCAAAATCTCTCAAATACCAAAAGATGTAGTTAAAAGAAAGAAAGATGAATTTTCCGATTTGAGAGTTTTTGCAAGATTGGCCCGTCGCAGAGATACAGAACAAAACCTAACGCTTGAATATCTTAAAGAGTTATGGGAACTACAAAATGGTACTTGCCCTTTGACGGGATGGATGTTATCGTTAGACCGTAGTGCGAAGCCTAATCAAGCATCTTTGGATAGGATTGATAGTAACAAAGGCTATATTCAAGGTAATGTAAGGTATGTTGCTTTAATTGCCAATTTATGCAAATGGTCATTTACTGATGAACAAGTAATACATTTCTGCAATTCAGTAGTCAAACATAAGAGTATTTAAATGTTCCAAATAGGCGATTTAGTATATTACGGAAAACTAAAAGGGTGTTGTGGTAGATATACTCCCACCGCCTCCACCACTTTATAAGCCCCTTATAGGGGCTTTTTTGTTACAAAAACTATTTATCTAAAAGGAATTTTAATTATGAGCGTCACACCAGAACAAAGACACGTTATTGATTGTGTTGTATCTATATTTGAAACTGGAAGAGTACCAACTGCTTCTTCATATGGCACTTGTAGCATTTTAGATGATGGTGCTGGTATATCTTATGGCAAACATCAATGCACGGACAAGGCAGGTTCTTTGGATTTGGTTTGCAAACGCTATATTGAACTGAATGGACAACAAGCAGAGCCATTAAAACAATATATGAATTATCTTGCTACAAATGCAAGCATAAAATTTGGCTCTAATGCAAGTCAATATCCTGCATGGCTTAATTCTTTAATTAACTTATTAAAGTCCGCAGGTTCAGATAAAATTATGCAGCAAGCACAAGACGAAATATTTAATTCTAATTATTGGAACCCAGCAGTAGAACATTGCAAAAATATTGGTCTTACTACTGCTCTTGGACATTTGGTAGTTTATGATACTTGTATTCATTCTGGACCCGGCAGAGTTTCTTCATTGAGAGCAAAGTTTCCAGAAAAATCACCAGCAAATGGTGGTGATGAAAAAGCTTGGGTTATTGCTTTCTTAAATGCGAGAAGAGCATGGTTAGCTTCTAGTTCAAATTCATTAGTACAAAAAACGGTATATAGAATTGATGCAATGCTAGAAATAGCAAAAGCAAATAATTGGGATTTAAAAACTCCTATGATTGTTAGAAAGGTAAAAATTTCATAATGAAAGTGAAAATTTTGCTAAATGAATCAAATAAATTTTATGGATATGGAAAAAACTATATTCAAAATAAAAAATTAGAAGAATTATTTAGATTTTTTCATTTAAGCATCAATCAATTACATCAAAATTCTAGAACTTTTATTTTTAATCCAAGAGTTCCAAAAGGTCCGTTTGTAGATGATGATTACAATATTATTGAAGACGATTTTACTCCAAGAATTTCATTAGCTACAAAAATTAAAGACGCTGTTGATGCATTAACAACCGATAAAGGTGATAAATTTTATGTTTATGCTTGTGACATTGAATCAAGAGTTGATGACGATATTGATGCAATACCATTAAATTTACAATTTAGACAATGCTTGCAAGATGACAAAATCGGATATGAATATAGTGAAGATTATAAATTTACAAAGTTTCTTAAAAAATATAAGTCACAACTGAAAGACCCATTTCCAGAAGATGTATATTCTTCTCCCAAAATGCTTCCAAGTAAATTAAAAAAGAAATGGACAGCTTGTGTTCCAGATGCTGGAAGAACAAATGAATACTGGTCTATTAAAGATACAAAAATGTACTATATTGGAACATACCATGTTGGCAATTCTTATGTTGAATTATCTTGGCAAGGTAAAGAAATTATTAACAAAGTGACAAAACAAGAATCTTCTTCTTGACACAATAAATAAATGTTGATATGATTAATGTGTTCATGGGAGAACATATGAGTGCTAAAACATTTGATAAAACAAAATTCAAAGAAAAGGTAGCAAATCAAGCTCAAAATGAACAAATTGAAGATTTAGAATATCTTCAAGAGAAGAAGAAAAGACTAAATCGTTCCGAACTTTTTAAGAGAGCAACAAATGAGTCGTAAAGCCAAACATAGTCATGGTCGTCGCAGACGCAAGCTTGGTTCAAAAAAGCGTCGTGCTCGTAAGCTTCGTAAATAATTAATCATTTTTGCCTCCTATTTATTTATAGGGGGCATTTAAATGATTTATTGTATAGAAATAACTGATTATCATAATAGACAAATAATTCTTGGCCTTAAGAAAGACCAACAAGGTATTGAATATGGTTGTTTGTACAACCTAGAATCTATTGAAGATGCCGAAACAGCCATTAGAAATAGATGGAAATATAATGGCACAATAAAAATAATAAAAAATGGAATTGTAATTGGAGTAATAGATGCCAAGTCCATATGAAACAGTAGCAGTATCTGGCGGAATGGACCCTGTGCATAAGGGACACGTTAGAATGATTCAAGAAGCGTCACAATTTGGTGATGTAATCGTAATTTTAAATTCAGATGATTGGCTCATGCGTAAAAAAGGTTTTGTTTTTATGTCATGGGAAGAAAGAGCAGAGATTCTTAGCGCAATTAAGGGCGTTACAAAAGTAGTTCCAGTAGATGATTCTGATGGTTCTGTTTGTGAAGCACTTCGTAGAGAAAAGCCAACATATTTTGCAAATGGTGGCGACAGGACAGATAAGAATACTCCAGAAATGGAAGTGTGTGCTGAATTAGGTATAACAATGGTATGGGGAATTGGAGGGGGAAAAATTCAATCTTCTTCTGAATTAGTTGCAAATATTCGTAAATAATGTTTTACAAACTATCAGTTTTTACATTATCTTGTATTTTTGATGTTTTAATGAATCCAAGTATTTTTTATACTTGCTTGACTATTTACACCGCTATGGTTATATATACATGGCTTTTCATGGAGAAAAAGTATGCTTAGTTTTGTATTTATGTTTTTCCTTGCTTGCACAGGCAAGGCAGATAGTGATAGTGCTACTGGCGTTGATAGCGCAGATGTAGCAGAATAAATTTAAGGAGATAATATAATATGTTTTTAGTTCTTAGTGCAATTATCGCTTGTTCCGGTGGTGCTGAACCTGCACCAGCAGAAGTGACACCAGCTACCGAGCAAGCTCCCGCTGCTGAACCAGCCGCAGAAGCAACAGAAGCTGCTGCAACTGAAGCCGAAGCTGCCCCAGTATCAGAGACTACTGAAACACAAACCACTACTACCACAACTCAACAATAGTAGTTATATTAAAAGTGTTGCCACCCGCGAACCCCAAGGGTGCTGTCTGGTGCAAGTCAGACCAACTTTTTTAATATGAGGATAATTTGAGGACCGAAACCCGCCGTCAGCGTTACAACAATAAGATTAATACTGCACAAAAGTATCCAATTTCAATTGCTACTGTCAATTTTATGTGCGATGAAAATCTTGCTTATGTAGTTAGAACCGTAGGATGTTTTGGTCTAACAGATGTTCATGTGATTGGCTCTATTCCAGAATACAGAGAAATGCGTAAGTATTCTGGCACATTGAACAACTATGTACAGATGCATCAATACAAGAATCCACATGAGTTTCTTGTTGCGATGAAGAACAAGGGAATCAAACTTGTTTCTCTAGAACTTTGTGATGGTGCATCAAATATTGAAGATTATAATTTTGATTTTAACCAACATATCTGTATTGTAACAGGACACGAAACAACAGGAGTACCAGCAGAAATTCTAGCAAATTCCGATAAAATCTATATTCCTATGGACGGAATCGGATATTCTCTTAATACTAGCCAAGCAGCAAATATTGCTGCATACGAAGCAGTTAAGCAGTACAAGCGCATTGACTTTGGAGTAAGACAGGCTAGTTGAGTAACATAAGGAGGGAATAAAATTGTTACTTAGTTTATTACTAGCATGTTTTGAAAAACCAAAAGAAGAAAAAATAGTGATTGAACAAAAAACAGTCACTTCTTATACTACCAACATTAATGAACAGCAAAAACAAACTGCCATGACAATCGAAAATAGTTTAAGAATGATGGAAATTCCAGATAACATTATTGCTGCCGCAATTGTTAATGGTATTGCTGAATCTGAACTTGATGCGAATGCTGTTGGTGACAATGGAAAGTCATATGGCATTTTTCAACTTCATAATTCTGGTTTGGGTAATAAAATATCTCCTCATTATAGAAAAAATATTCATATCAACTCTAGTGTTGTTGGCATTCAAATTTTAAAAAATCAAAACTTAATTAAACAAGACGAAAAAGGCGCATGTATTGGAAAACTTACACAAATTATAACAAAAGATATCATGCGCCCAGATAATGTTTTACAACAAATGCAAATAAGAAATAATTTAGCAAAAACAATATTCCCAGAGAGAATATAAAATGGAAATTAAAAAAGGTACAAAATGCATTCTTAGTAATTTAGGGCATTATAATTTTTTTTATATGTCTGACAAAATTGTTGAGTTTAATCGTGATTGTGATGTTGAGGTAAAACCATATATTAATACTGGTGAGACTTCATATATCGCTGTTCAAACAATTGCTAAAAATATTGGCATTTACGAAGTAAATTCAAATGATGAAGATAAAGTGATTGTTTGGATTTCAAAATAATAAAATAATCAAGTTATTTTTAACCCCCGCAAGGGGGTTTTTTATTTGACATAATAAAAAAGATGTTATATTGCTATATATAATATCAACGGATTTTAAATGGCAAAAAAGACATACGTTTTGGATACGAGTGCTTTATTAACCGATAGTGATTGTATAAATACTGGCTTCTCTAATAACGATATATTAATTCCTCTCAAAGTTTTGGAAGAATTAGATAAGCACAAAAAAAGACAAGATTTAGTTGGTGCTAATTCAAGAAAAGTTATTAGAACTCTTGATTCATTACGTGCCAAAGGTTCTTTATATGAAGGCGTAAGACTAGGAAAGGGTAAAGGAATATTAACTGTCAAAAGTTACAATCATTCCATGAATTTCCCACCAGATTTAGACTTATCTGTTCCAGACCACCAAATACTTGCTGTTGCTTTGAGTGAAAAAGAAGCAGGAGCAAAAGTTATAGTTGTCTCTAACGATATCAACATGAGAGTTATCTGTGATTCTATTGGTATGGAATCAGAAGATATGAATCCAGAAAAAGTAGTTGAAAGCTCTTCAAGTCTTTATACTGGTTTTGTCGATGTTATTGTAGATGATGAATTCATTGATAGATTTTATGAAAATGAAAATCTTGTTCTTCCAGAGCAAAAAGAAAAATTATTTGCCAATCAATATTTAATGCTTACCTCTTCTTTAAATAATAAGAAGACAGCATTGGCAAAATTTGTTGCTCCAAATCTTCCATTAGCAAGATTAGTGCCATTTGGAAAGAAAGGTATTAATGGAATCAAGCCAAGAAATAAAGAACAATCTTTTGCTCTTGATTTATTAATGAATCCAGAAGTTCCATTAGTTTCTATTGTTGGTAAGGCTGGTTGTGGAAAGACGATGCTTGCAATAGCAGCGGGTCTGGAGCAAACCATTGGATTAGACAACAAATACTCACGTTTAATTGTTTCGCGTCCTGTACAGCCAATGGGTAAGGATATTGGCTTCCTTCCCGGCACACTAGAAGAGAAAATGTCTCCTTGGCTTCGTCCAATTCAAGACAACTTACAATTCTTGATGGGTAACGATAAAATCACTCTTGATATGTACATGCAAAAAGGAGTTATCGAGATTGAAGCTATCACATATATCCGTGGTCGTTCAATTTCTAATGCGTACATCATAATCGATGAAGCACAAAATCTTTCAATGCACGAAATTAAAACAATCATTACCAGAGTTGGTGAAAATTCAAAAGTTGTTTTAACTGGCGATATTGAACAAATTGATAATGTCTATGTTGATGAAACAACTAATGGGCTTACATATGTAGCTGAAAAGTTTAAACCATATGATTTGGCAGGACACGTAACATTGATGAACGGCGAACGCTCAAAAGTTGCCACACTTGCTTCTCGTATTCTCTAGAGTAAAAAAAAATGTATTTCCACCTTCAATAATAAAATAACTAACTATTTATTATTGAAGGAGAAATAATAATGATTATTGAAATAATTGAAACTGAATTAGCTAAAGATAAAAAATGTATTGTAAAATGTGATGTTTGTGGGATTACTAAAAAAGTTAAGTTTTGGGGTCCATGTTATAAAGAAACGCATAAATGTAGAAAATGTGCAGCGTCAGAAAGTGGAAAAGGAAGAATTGTGACACTTGAGACAAAAGAAAAAATCAGTAAATCTAATATAAATACAAAAGGCAATAAATCAGAAAGAAAACAAGGAAATGGTTACAAAGGAAAATTACTACCAATAGGTTCAGAACATCCAAGAATAAAAGCTTATAAAGGCGGAAGATACATTATGGAACATATTCTTGTAATAGAAAATAATATTGGTAGATATATAAAAGATAATGCTATTATTCATCACATTGATGGTAATAAACTAAATAATGATATAGATAATTTATTTTTAATAGAAGACGAAAACAGCAAAAAAATACACATGGAAATACACGATAAATTAGAAAAATTAACTTTTCAATTGGTAAAAAATAAGTTAATTTTATTTAAAGATGGGCATTATTTTTTTGATGAAAAAATTAATAATTTGTTAAAGATACTATAAATGAAAACAATAATTGAATCAATAAAAGAAAAAAACGAGAAAATAAAGAAAAAGTTAAAAGATAGAAAACTTTTTAACAGAATATATGTATGGGAAAAAGACGCAGTACCAGAAGAAGTCAATATTGACAAGGCACTAGCCGTTCTTGTATCAAAAATACCAAAACCATTTTTTACAAATGTTGAAGGTATTTACATAGGTCAATTTCCAGAATTAAACAAAAGAAGTTTGAATGCTCTTTTTCAAGATAATGCAATTTATATTACAAACCTTCTTATGGATACAGATGATTTAGTAAAAAATATTGTTCATGAAATTGCACATGCTATCGAAGAACAATATGATGAATACATCATTGAAAATGATAAATTACGAAGAGAGTTTTTAACTAAAAGAAAACAATTAAAGAAAATATTAAGTTTAAACCATTATGTCGTTGCAGAACAAGACTTTGACAACCTTGAATATGACCAAAGATTTGATGAATTTCTTTACCAAGAAGTTGGATATCCAG
>Ga0214917_10005776_pt1 | contig 13103 bp, 11 predicted proteins | sample LL_1208_BB_MetaG_FD_177983 | JGI IMG/M metagenome (GOLD analysis project Ga0214917, IMG submission 177983) | Freshwater microbial communities from Lake Lanier, Atlanta, Georgia, United States - LL_1208_BB | ecosystem: Environmental > Aquatic > Freshwater > Lake | place: USA: Georgia | collected... | reverse complement strand
CTACCCACGTGACAGTTGGAGCGTTCCGCATGATGGTCGTCAGTCGTCTGCAGTTGATCTCGTTCATGGCGATCGCACTCGCCTGGCTGCCCCACGCTGGAGCGTCCGGCCCGACGCCGCTCACCCTTCAGCCGCATGACCATGTGATTCTCGTCGGCAACACGCTCGCCGAGCGGATGCAGTATTTCGGGAATTTCGAGACGCTCCTGCATGCGCGGTTCCCCACGCATGAACTCTACGTCCGCGACCTCGGCTGGTCGGCCGACGAGCTCACGATCCGGCTGCGGTCGCAGGGGTTCCGCGACCATGGAAGCAACCTCGTGGACCACGCGCCCGACGTTCTCATCGCGATGTTCGGGTTCAACCAGTCGTTCGCCGGGCCGGCGGGCGTCGCGAAGTTCGAAAAAGATCTCGCGGCCTTCGTGAAAGATCCGTACTCGATCGACCGTTACACGTCGCCTGGCGGCGGCTGGGACCGTGGTGCTGGCGAGAACAAGGCCGACGCCAGCGAGAAGGCCATTCGCACGGTCGTGCTCGTCTCGCCGATCGCCCACGAAGACCTGAAGCGGCCGGGCCTGCCCGACGGCTCCGAGAACAACCGCAACATCGCCCTCTATACCGAAGCGATGCGGAAGGTGGCCGCAAGGGAAGGGGCCGTCTTCGTCGATCTGTTCACGCCCAGCCGCGAGGCGATGGCAAAGGCAACGCAGCCCTGGACGATCAACGGCATCCATCTCAACGAGCACGGTGACCGCGAGGTGGGCCGGATCCTCGACGAGGCCCTCTTCGGCCAGCGGCCCGCAGCGCCCACGGTCGATCTCGCGAAACTCCTGGCTGCCGTCAACGAGAAGAACCTGCAGTTTTTCTACGACCACCGCGGCGTCAACGGCTGCTACATCTATGGTGGCCGGAAGAATCCCTACGGCACGGTGAACTTTCCCGCGGAGTTCAAGAAACTCCGGGCCATGACGGCCGTCCGCGATCGGCGGGTCTGGGACGTGGCCCAGGGGAAACCTGTGCCCGACACGATCGACGACTCGAGCACCGGCGACCTGCCGCCGATCGAGACCAACGCGAAGACGCCCGCCCCCCCGACCACGCCCGAGGAGTCACTCGCGATGATGGAGATCGAGGAGGGCTACGAGGTGAACCTCTTCGCCTCGGAGGTCGAGTTTCCCGATCTCGCGAACCCCGTGCAGATGACGTTTGACGCGCAGGGCCGGCTCTGGATCGCCACATGCCCTGCTATCCGCAATATCTCCCGGGCGTGCCCGTCAACGACAAGATCCTGATCCTCGAAGACACGAATTGCGACGGCAAGGCCGACGCCTCGGGCGGGGCGAACTATTTCGGCACCGCCTTCTCGGGCGACGTCGACTATCCGCACAAGCACGGCGGGATCAAGCAGTTTCTTCAGAAGCAGTGGCGGCCGACCTCGGGCTGCGAGTTCGTCTCGAGCCGCCAGTTTCCCGACGACGCCCACGGCAACTACCTGCTCAACAACTGCATCGGCTTCCAGGGCGTCCTGCAATACAAGATGCGGGAGGACGGCTCCGGCTATGCGGCCGACCCGGTCGATCCATTGCTGAAGTCGAACGACCCGAACTTCCGGCCCGTCGATCTGGAGTTCGGCGCCGACGGCTGTCTCTACGTCGTCGACTGGTACAACCCGCTCGTCGGACACATGCAGCATTCGCTGCGCGACCCGAATCGCGACCACTTCCACGGTCGGGTGTGGCGGGTGAAGGCAAAGGACCGGCCGCTCGTCGTGCCGACGAAGATCGCCGGCGAGCCGACGGAAAAACTGCTCGACGCGCTCAATGTGTACGAGGACCGCACGCGGTATCGGGCGCGGGCTGAACTACGGGCCCGCCCGGCCGCCGAGGTGATCCCAGCACTCGAAACGTGGGTGGCCGCACTCGATGCGCGTGATCCCGACTTCCAGCACCATCTCGTCGAAGCACTCTGGGCATACCAGGCGCAGGATGTCGTGAACGAACCGCTGCTCGACCGGCTGCTCGCCTCGCCGGAGCCGAAGGCCCGCGCGGCGGCCACCCGGGTGCTCTCGTTCTGGCGCGACCGCGCGGGGGACGCCTACGGGCGGCTGCGGAAGCTCGTGGCCGACGAACATCCCCTGGTGCGGCTGGAAGCGGTGCGGGCGCTGAGCTTCTTCCGTGACCAGGAGGCGATCTTCCGGCGGGCGGAGGTCGCCTGCATGAAGTGCCACGCGATCGCCAAGGCCTGGGGCAACATCGGCCCGGAACTTTCGGCCGTGGGCTCGATCTCGCCGCCGGAATACGTCGTCGCTTCGATCCTCACGCCCGACGCCTCGATCAAGGAGGCCTATGTCACCCGCAACGTCGTCACCGACTCCGGCGAGGTGCACACCGGCGTCCTCGTCGACCGCGACGAACTGCGGGTGCGGCTCCGAGACGCGACGGGCAAGGTGATCACGATCCCGATGGCCGAGATCGAGGAGGAGGTGGAGGGCAAGTCGCTGATGCCCAAGGGCCTGACGACGTTCCTCACCGAGCAGGAGTTTCTCGATCTCGCCAAGTTCGTGTCGGAGCTGGGCAAGCCGGGCCCGTATGCGATCCGCTCGACGCCGACGATCCAGCGGTGGAAGCTGCTCGAGAATCCGCCGGCCAAGCTGGCCAAGGCCGCGGCCGACTCGATCCCGGCGGACGAAGAGTTCGAGAAGCTCGCACTGAAGGGGCCGGGCCTCCGCTGGAAAACCGCCTACGCGAAGACCGCCGGAGGCCTGCCGCTCGACGAACTCGTCGCGCCCGGTGGCTCAGGCCTTCAAACGCTCTGGTTGCAGGGTGAAATCATCCTCGATGCGCCGGGCCCGGTGGACCTGCGGATCAAGGCTCCCGAGGGCACGGCCGCATGGATCGCCGGAAAACGGATCGACCTCGCGCAGACAGGCTCGGTGCCGCTCGCGCACGGGGGCAACCGGCTCACCCGCCGCGTGCCCGCCACTCCCGGCACGGGCCAGGAAGTGCAGTTCGAGGTCCGCAAGACGAAGGGCTCGCCCTGCCGCGTCGACGTCGCCGGCGGACCGTGATCGACGTTCGAAAAAGTTTCGACCGATTCCTTGACTCCCAAGCAGCCTTGCAAAAGGATGCAGGCTGGAGCAGGGAGGTCATCACGCACGCTCCACGTCGGTCCTTCAGGGGCAGATCGTCGGGCAAACGCTGACGCACCGCATTCGCACGACGTGCACCCCGGGTGCAGCCTCGTGCCACGTGCCGCCAGCTTCTTTTCGTGCACGCGCGGGCAATTCGACGCTGCCGGGGCCACCGGCTCTCGTGTCGCATCGCCCGATCCGCACGTCGTCGACGCGGACGTTCCCTCGGCCATCCGTGGCCATGGTCCCATCACGGCTCCCAACCCAGAGGTGCTCCCATGCGTTCCCGCAACCGGTTCCTGGCTCTCGGATCCCGCGGCCTCGTAGCCCTTTTTTTCCGCCGCTCCGATACGACGGGCCGCCGACCGCGACGTGGCGGCCCGACGCTCGCCGCCTTCGACCAACTCGAGCAACGGCTCGCCTTCGCGGTTGGCTACGCCACCGTCAATGACTGGGGCTCGGGTCTGCAGGGGCAGCTGACGCTGACCAACGACACCGGCGCGTCGCTGACCGACTGGCAACTCACGTTCACTTACGATCGCGCGATCACGAGCATCTGGAACGCGCAGATCGTCAGCCGCACCGGATCGCAGTACGTGATTAAAGGCTGCGATTGGAATCGCTCGCTCGCCGTCGGGACGGCGCAGGGCGTCGGCTTCAATGCCGGCACCGGCACCGATGTGCCGTCGAACTTCATGCTGTCGGGCGCCGCTGCGCCCACGCCGACACCGACTCCAACGCCCACGCCGACTCCCGCACCCACGACGCCCGCCAACGGCGACCTGTGGAAGGAGCAGTTCTTCGCACCCTACGTCGACATGGGGCAGTACCCCGTGCCCGATCTCGACGGCCTCGCCCGGCGATACGGGGTGGGCCTGTTCACACTCGGGTTCATGCAGGCCAGCCCCAGTGGCAAACTGGCCTGGGGCGGTTATGACGTGCTCACGCTCGACTCGAGCAACGAGCAGGCCATGGCGATCCGCGGCGAGATCAACTCGCTGCGGGCGGCGGGCGGCGACGTGATGGTGTCGCTGGGCGGGGCCGCGGGGCAGACGCTGGCGCAGTACTACGCCCAGAAGGGACTGGGCGCCGCGGCGCTGGCGACCGCCTATGGCTCGATGGTCGACACGCTCAAGCTCACCAAGATCGACTTCGACATCGAGGGGGCGGCGATCGCCGAACCGCAGACGCTCAAACTGCAGATGGACGCCATCGCGCTGGTGCAAAAGAGCCGCCCCGCCCTGGGGGTGTGGCTCACCCTGCCGGTGTTGCCGCAGGGGCTCACGCAGGACGGCGTGAACGCCGTGAAGATCGCGCTCGTCGCCGGCGTGAAGGTCGATGGCGTCAACGTGATGGCGATGGACTACGGCGACAGCGCCGCGCCGCCGGCGGCCAAGTCGATGGGGGAATACGCGATCGACGCCGCCAACGCCACCTTCGCGCAGATGACCACGCTGTTCACGAGCCAGGGCCAGACCTTCGGCTGGAACCAATTGGGCGTGACGCCGATGATCGGCGTCAACGACATCACGAGCGAAGTCTTCACGCTCCAGGATGCCGATCGCCTGGAGATCTTCGCCCGTGCCAAGGGGCTGGGCATGATCGGGATGTGGTCGATCAACCGCGACAACCCCGGGCCGGCGGGCCAGCTTTCCAACACCGCCGCGGGCATCCCCACGATGCCAGTGGGTGGCTTCAGCCTTGCCTGGGGCGACTACGGCAGCGATCCGGTGATCGCCGGGGCCACCAATCCCGTCACGCCGCCGGTGGCTCCCCCCGCCGTGCTGCCGACCATCACGATCGGCGACGTGTCCCTCGCGGAGGGCAATCCCCAAGCGGGCGTGGCCAACGGCTACCTGCGTACCTCCGGCAGCCAGATCCTCGACGCCAACAATCAGGCGGTGCGGATCGCCGGCGTCAACTGGTTCGGCCTCGAAACCACGAACTTCGCCCCGCACGGCCTCTGGGCCCGCGGCTACAAGGAGATGATGGACCAGATGAAGTCACTCGGCTTCAACACGATCCGCCTGCCCTACAGCGACCAGCTCTTCGACCCAGGCAGCACACCCAACGGCATCGATTTCTCGAAGAACGCCGACCTGCAGGGGCTCACCGGCCTGCAGATCATGGACACGATCGTGGCCTACGCGGGGCAGATCGGGATCAGGATCGTTCTCGACCACCACCGCTCCGAGGCCGGCAACAGCGCCAATGCCTCCGGCCTCTGGTACACCGCGGCGTATCCCGAGAGCAAATGGATCGCGAACCTCTCCATGCTCGCCGGGCGGTACGCAGGCAACTCGACCGTGGTCGGCATCGACCTCCACAACGAGCCGCACGGACCTGCCACGTGGGGCGACGGCGGCGCGAACGACTGGCGGCTGGCCGCGGAGCGCGGCGGCAACGCCGTGCTCGCCGCTAACCCCAACCTGCTCGTCATCGTGGAAGGAATCGAGACCGCTTCCTCGGGCAGCTACTGGTGGGGAGGCAATCTGTCGAACGCCGGCGCGGCACCGGTGCGGCTGAACACGGCCGGCCGGCTCGTCTACTCGGCGCACGATTATCCTGCGAGCGTGTACGCCCAGAGCTACTTCAGCGACCCGACCTACCCTGCCAACCTGCCGGCCGTGTGGGACAAGAACTGGGGCTATCTCTTCCGCACCGGTACCGCACCGGTCCTGCTCGGCGAATTCGGCAGCACACTCGCCACGGCCAGCGACCAGGCCTGGTACGCCAAGATGGTGAACTATCTGAAGGGGGATCTCGACGGCAATGGCTCGATCGATCTCAAGAGCGGGCAGCAGGGCGTCAGCTGGACCTATTGGTCGTGGAACCCCAACTCCGGCGATACCGGCGGGATCCTCGCCGACGACTGGAAGACGGTAAACACGCCCAAGGTCGATCCGCTCAAGGCCGTGCAGTTCCAGTTCCCGGCGGTGGCCGGCACGGGCGGTTCGATCACGACCACGCCACTCACGTTCACCGTGTCGCTCTCGGCGGCGAGCACGCAGACGGTGACGGTGAACTACGCCACGGCCAACGGCACGGCGGTCGCCGGCAGCGACTACGCCGCCGCCTCGGGCACGCTCACGTTCGCCCCCGGCGAGACGCGGAAGCAGGTGACCGTGCTCGTCACCCGCGACACGACGGCCGAGGCAAACGAGACGTTCACCGTGACGCTGACGAGCCCGACGAACGCCGCGCTCGCGAAGGCGACGGCCACGGGCACGATCCTCGACGACGACACCGTGATTCCAGCCCCGACACCTACGCCCACGCCGAACCCCACTCCCGTCCCCACGGGCGCGGTCGTGGCCACCTACACGCAGTCGAGCGGCTGGGGCACCGGGTTCACGGGTGCGATGAAGATCAAGAACACGGGCACGAAAGCGATCACGGGCTGGACGATGGAGTTCGATCTGAAGGCGAACATCGTCAACATCTGGAACGCGGTAATCGTGAGCCACGTGGGCACCCGCTACGTGATCCGGAACGCCGACTGGAACGGCACGATCGCGGCCGGAGCCGAGATCTCGTTCGGGTTCCAGGCCGACGGCATCGCCGGTGAGCTGCCGTCGAACAAGAAGTTCAACGGCGTGGCCGTGTGAGCGGTCGATCGAGAACGAAAAAGCAACGCCCCTTCTGTCAATCGCGGATTTCAGCGGTGGGTCATCGGATTGTCGAGCATCCACTCGAGCTTCAGCGACCCGTCGGCCCGGCTCGAGAAAAACTGCCCCTGCAGCCTGACTCGATGACGGTGACTTCGTAGCCGAGCTTTCGGGCATCGAGGGCCGTATTGAGCACGCAGAAGTCCGTCGCCAGGCCGGCCAGCACGATTTCCGGGACGCGTGCTAGGCTGGACGACGATGAGGGCGGTGTATATGTACCACTGCTTCGCATCCGAGGATTGGCGGGCTACTCGGCCAGACCTTCGATGCTACACCCGCCTCGAGGTCGAAGGAGCGGGTTCGAAGGAGAAGCGGCGCTCCGCCGCTACCTCGAGGATCACCCCGAGGCGGAGATCGGTCTCTATCGGCAAAACAGCGTTTCGGTCAGGGTGCGAATCATCGACTCCGCGTTTCAAGGGATCACTCGGGCCTCGTCAAGTTTGGCCTTCGCCAGCGCGGGATCGACGGTGGCCGGTTTTGGGCGTCGATGCGTGGCCGGTTTTGGCGCGCCGAATGATTCGTCCGCGAAAACGATGGTCCGTCGGCTACGCCGGGCGTTTTTTTATGCGGGTCCAATCCCGCGTTCGCCACGTCTGCACCGCTTCGGCATCGGGTTCCCGCGCCTGACGCTCGGGCTTCTGGGCCGACCAGTTCATGCGAGCCATCACGTGCCACACGCCCGACGGGTCGTACGACACATCGAACTTCCGCTCGATCAGTTCGGCAATCCTGGCCAGCGTCCACAGGTCCGTGGGGAAGCCGTGCTTCCGCGGGCTCTCGAGAAGCATCCGTACGAGCTTCTTCAGTTGCGACTCGGACAGCTTTTTCGGCCGGCCCGGATGCGGCTTCGCCTGCAGGGCATCCTGTCCGCCCTGCCGCCGAGCGCTTACCCACCTTGACACCGCCGACCGGGTCACGCCCAACTCGGCGGCAACCTGGCTCTGGGATTTCCCAGAGTCCAGCAACTGTACGGCTTTCAGCCTGCGCGTTTCCGCGTCTTTTCGTAGTCCGCTGTATGGCATGCACGGGGTATAGGCACTCCAGCCCCTCGGCCGTGAATCTTTTTTTCAAGCCTCAATAGGGGCCGTTGACGCCCGGAGCGACCGTAAATATACTCCCGTACACTATTTGCACAGGGTCGCTTTCGGATGCCGCCGTCGCTTTCCAAAGTTGCGAAGGACTACCGTCGCTCGGCAATCAACCGATACGAAGAGGCGATCCTGTTGTTCGAAGCCGGCAAATGCACGGGGGCGATTTACCTGGCGGGTTACGCCGTCGAGTGCATGCTCAAGGTGATGGTGCTATCCACCGTCTCCCTCGTGTCGCAACCTGCGTTCGCGAAGGAGTGGTTTCGAGGGCGTGAAGGACATGACTTCGAAGCCCTGCGAACCATCTACATCAAGAGGCACGGTGCCGGGTTTCCGGCCGATATCGCCAAGCGCTTCGCCATGGTCAGCGATTGGTCTACCGACCTGCGGTATGATCCACGGGAAGCCAAAGACGACGAAGCCGAGCCATTTATAGCGGCCGTCAAAGACATCATCCAGTGGTCGGAAGGGAGAGTGTGACATGGGCATCGCGGTCACGAGAGGCACGGCCGACTCCATCATCGAGCGGATCATCACGGCGCTCCGCCGCTATCTCGAGGATCACCCCGAGGCGGAGATCGGTCTCTATCGGCAAAACAGCGTTTCGGTCAGGGTGCGAATCATCGACTCCGCGTTTCAAGGGATCACTCGGGCCGGCCGCAGCGAACTTGTGTGGAAGTATCTCGACAGCCTTTCCGAAGACGATCAGAGCGAGATCAGCAGCCTGATCCTGCTTACGCCGGCCGAAACCGAACAATCCTTTGCGAACTTCGAGTTCAACAACCCTGTGCCTTCGGGCCTGTGATTGGTACGCGGGGTCCGCCCCTGCCGCGAGTGACCTGCCTCCTTAAACGTAACCACTTTCAGAGAGAGAATCTCTGGCGGTGCGAACCCAGGGAGAGCAGAGGTGCCGTGAATCATTCTATGGATCTCCTTTTCCGTGCGAACGGCTTGCAGGCCTGTGGGCGGCTCCGACTGCGTCTCGCCTTCCGTCGCACCGCCGCGGGCTGACGTCCGTGGCGTACGCATCAACGCCCGTGCAGGCCCACACACCCGTGTCGGTGAACGTGCCATGGATAAAACCCGCGTTGCCGCAGCCCAGGTCCAGAACCGCAAAGGGCACCGGGTGACGCAGGAGAACCCAATTCTTGATGGCGCTGAAAATCGCCCGGTGGCGCATCCGGTCGTTGTCCACGATCGAACGGTAGACGTGCCACTGGTTGAACCACCGGGTGGCTTCGGCCGGATCATGCTCGGGCTGGGTGGTAGCGGGGCGTGGCGTGCTCATGGCTCTACGGCGGGTGATTGTTCGGCGCTGTCGGCCTCGACGAACGGCTCCACGTTCTTCTCGGTCATGCACCGGCCACGTGTCTTCAGCCCCGCCGCACTCCGGCTCGTAGCATCTCGGCCCACGCACGCTCCAGCGATCCTTGGGCGCTTATCCCGCGGCAGCCTGACTCGACGACGGCGACTTCGTAGCCCAGCCTGCGGGCATCGAGGGCCGTATTGAGCACGCAGAAGTCCGTCGCCAGGCCGGCCAGCACGATCTCCGCGACCTGTGCTTGGCGTAACAGCGTGTCCAGGCCCACCGGCGTCTGCCCGTCATTCTCGAAAAACGCCGAATAGCTGTCGGTGGTCCTGCGGGTGCCCTTGCGAACGATCACGGAACCCCCCGGCACCAGGAGCCCGGCGTGAAAAGCCGCTCCGGGCGTGTTCTCAACGCAATGGTCCGGCCAGAGAATCTGCTCGCCATAGGCCACGGTCAGCCTGTCGAAGGCGCGACGGCCCTGATGGCTGGATGCGAAAGAGACATGCCCCGGCGGATGCCAGTCTTGGGTGAAAAAGACCGTCCGAAAGCTCCCGATCAGGCTGTTCACGACCGGGATCACCGCGTCAGCATCGGGGACGGCCAGAGTGCCGCCCGGGCAAAAGTCATTCTGGACATCGACGACGACGAGAGCAGTGTTCATGGCGACCGGTGGTGGCTGGGATACGAATCTTTTATATCACTTCACTTCCATACCGGTTCCCGACGGGCTGGGGTATGCTTCCGAAGCGTTATCGGAATGAATCAGGCATACACGTGAAAGGCTGAGGAGCTGATGCCGGAGTTTCAGATCGAGGGAGAGTCGGAACTGTTCGAGGCCGCCAACGATATCGACGTCAACGGCGAGATCAGCCGCTATTCGTTCGTCACCGCCGAGAAGGGGGACGGGAACGTCGTGGTGCTCTCACCCGTCGAACTCGAGGACCTGCCCGAATTCGAGGGGCTGCTGTTTCAGGTGGACGTGAACGAGGAAGAAGACGTCGTCATTCTGCGGCAAGTCCAGATGTTCTTCTGGCCGTGGGAAGACGACGAGGAGTTCGAAGACGTTTCGACTGCGGACGACGATCCCGAAATCGTCTGACCGCCTTCCGCGCGGACGTGATTCGCCAAGGTGTCTGAGGGACGTGACGCCTGCATGCGGGGCTTCGTCAACCGTCCCTTCGGCTTACGCCTCGGGCTTCCGTAATACGAAGCACGCTCCGGCCGATCTTCGCGCGTACGATCACGTCATGCGTTCCGCCGCACGGGAGGGCGACGGGTTGGCATCACGGCATCACGCTGGACCGCACGACTCCAGCGTGAATCCATGCTCAATCGCAGCGCCGTGGCCATCGGCCATGAGCCGGCCTTCTACGGCTGGCTGAAGACGACCGGCTTGGACGATCGCCGGATCGACGAGCGAAAAGAGATCGCCGAAAGGGCAGTCTATCTGATCCCGGCCTGCCACTTCCCGGCCGAGATCGAGGAGGTGGTGGAGGACCTCTTCGAGGAGATCTTTCGCCGCGAACTGGCGGCCTGGCAGCCCGAGGAGAAACACTGGCCCGATACCGCCGACTTCGGCCTCTTCACCCGCTGGTTCACGGTCGAGGGTTTTTCAGTGGTCGAAGACGCCGGTCGTGGCCGAGTGGAAGAGGAGACGTGAGCCGGGGCTTGAACCAGCGACCCGCGGGACCGGAGAGCAGGGCGGGGAGCACGATGAGGTCGCCGACGAGCGCGGCCCAGACGAGCAGCGAGAGCATCCAGGCGAACCGGCGGGTGGGCGCGAAGGAACTGGCGGCGAACGCCAGAATGCCGAGACCGCAGACGACCGCGCTCTGCGCGAGCGCCGCCGCGGCGTGGCGATAGGCATCGTGCACGGCGCCGCTGCGCATGGCAGCGCCGGCCGTGGCAGCCTGGGCCGCGGCTCGCGCGGTCAGCCCCCGGCGGAAGAACGTGAGGAAGTGGAACGTGCCATCGACCGCCATGCCGAGCGCGATCGAGGCGGTCATCGTGCTGCCGATGTCGAGCGGCAGCTGGGCCCAGCCCAGGAGGCCGAAGAGGAGAACCATCGGAAATACGTTGGGAATCATGGCGACGAGGCCGGCCAGGATGCCACGTTCCACCGCCATCATCACGAGCGTGATCACCGCACAGGCCGAGAGAAAGCTCGAGAACAGGTCGCCCAGCAGCGTCTTCTGAATCGCGTTGATGAGCGGCAGGACTCCGGTGCAGTCGGCAGTGACGCCGGCGGCCGCTCCGCCGTGGGCAGCCACGATCGGATCGACGGCCTGGCGAACACGGCCGAGAAACTCGCCGTAGTCGAGGCCTGCGAGCGCCGAGGCACGGGCGGTCACCCGCCAGAGCTGCTCGCCGCCCACCTCGCGGATCAGGCTCATGTCGGCCAGCCGCGTGAGGTTCGACTCGAGCCTGCGGGCCACTGCCGCCTTCTGCACGGTGCCGCGCAGTCCCGACGCCTCGGGCAGGTCGGGCAGAAACAGGGCGGCCGACGTCAGCCCGCTCACGCCGGGGAGCGATTCGACCGCAGCGCCCACGTCGCGAACGATGTCGAGCCGCTCGGCCGGCCGAAGCGGCGAAGACGACGCAAACCGCACGACAACCTCGATGGGCGCGAGCGGCCCGATGTGCTGCTCGAGCCAGCGGTAGTCCCGCATCACACGGCTCTCGGGCGTGAACAGCGTTTCAATCGCGACCGAGGCACGGATTCGGGGAATGCCCCAGGCCGCCACGAACATCGCCGTCAGCGCCGCCAGCGTGATCGGACCGGCCCGCCGCACGACGGCAGACGCGAGGCGATCGCCGGCCTGCGGCGGAGCCGCCTCGTCGGCCGACCGGCGCTCGAGCGGCCACCGCTCAAAGAGGCCGGGGACGACGAGAAACAGCACCGCCAGCGTCGCCATCACCCCGCAGGCCGCATGGAAACCAAACACGCGGATCGGCTCGAGCTCGCTCACCACGAGTGAGAGCAGACCGAGCGCCGTGGTGCCCGCCGAGAGGCTGCACGGCAGCCACCCGAGCGCGATCGCCCGCCGCGCGACGCCGCGCGGCGGCCCGCTCTCGGCCGCCTCCACGAGATAGTTGACGAGATGGATGCCGCCGGACACGCCGAGCGTGAGCACCAGCAGGGGCATCACGATGAGCACGGGGTTCATCCGGTCGCCCCACGCATACAACGACAGGAAGGAAAGTCCGACGCAGACCAGGCCCAGCCCGAACACGAGCAGGGCATACCGCAGCGACCGCAGCGACCACCATGTGAGGGCGAGGATCACGACCGCCGCCGGGATGCCGTAGAGCCGCATGCTGTCGGCGCTCGCCTCATCGACGGCGACGTTGTCGATGACGGGCCCCGCGAGGTGGAGATCGTCAGCCGAAGGCGTCGCAGTCTGCAGCAACGTGTCGCGGATCCAGGCGACCGCACGGCGGCGATCGGCCAGGCCTTCCGGGGTGAACGGGATGACGAGGCACGTCGTCTCATCGTCCGCCCCCACGAGCACCCCCTGCAGCCGTCGAACAGCCTCGGCCTGGTCGAGCGCCAGCGGTGGCTCCATGAGCCGACGCAGCACCGTCGAGCCGGCGACCACCGGCTCGAACCAGAGGCTGCCCTGCGGGTCGCGCGGGGCGTCGGGGCCGTTGGCCACGGTGATGAACCGATCGATGGCAGGGGCACCGAGCGTGCAGCCTTTCCAGGAGGCCACGACGACGTCGCCGCTCTCGAACTCGGACGTGAACTGACGGTAGGCCTGCCGCGGCGGGAACGTGTCGGGCACCCACTCGATCGGCGTCGTCGAGTCGGCCCCCATCACGGCGATCGCCGCCCGCACGATCAACGGTACGGCCAGAGCCAGCAGCCCGAGCGTGACGAGACTGAGTCCCAAGAGCGAACTGCGGCG
>Ga0214917_10005775_pt1 | contig 13103 bp, 14 predicted proteins | sample LL_1208_BB_MetaG_FD_177983 | JGI IMG/M metagenome (GOLD analysis project Ga0214917, IMG submission 177983) | Freshwater microbial communities from Lake Lanier, Atlanta, Georgia, United States - LL_1208_BB | ecosystem: Environmental > Aquatic > Freshwater > Lake | place: USA: Georgia | collected... | reverse complement strand
CAATTTCTGGTCATCTTTTATTGAGTCGACGGGTATTCCTTCAATGAATATTTTGCGCTTGTCTTCACTCATTTCATGCCTCTGCAATGATTTGCGGATCGATAAACAATGACGTTGCCTCGCCTGTATGAGCACCGCTTGGCGGTTCTGCTCGACCTATCCTGAAGATTGTTCCATGAGCCGGCGGCGTCAAAGTCAATTCTCCTGGAGTGTTAGAAAGGTAAACAGGCTGACCAGCGATTGCACCCTTGCCAAGCAATGCGTTTGGAACTTCGCCAATCTTATGAATGATGCCATAGCCAAGGTGAGCGATTCCGTCTTGAGTAACTCCAGCGAAGTCATCCAGACCAATTCCATCGGCATCAGCAAGCGAGACGGAATTGTTGTCTTGCCAGGCAACTGCCTTGAAAGGCATTATCAATGCGCCAGTGTTGTTGAAAACAACTTTCGTCAAGCTGCTCATTGCTTCCTCTTCCTCATTGATGAACTCATAGCCACGCAAGTACACATCCAAAGTACCATCATCTTCCGCCGATAGCCTGTGAGCTTCAATCGTCACCAGCGAGTTCCTTGGCGCAATCTTGTATGGGTCGAAAGTTTGGTCAGATTGTGGTTGATATTTGTTCGTTCTGCTCGAAAGCGCAAGTGATCCGTTCACTTGGACAGTCACTCGATAGTCACTCGAAGAGATTACAGTGAACTGACTCATTCTGAATGATTTGTTGAACTGCTGATTTGCCAGTATCAACCTTCTCTCTCCTGGTGAGAGCGTATCCGCATGGGTCAAATGAACAGGAGTTCCTTGCTTTTCCTCAGAAATGATAAGAGTTCCGGCTTTTGAGCGCATGAACTTCATCTGGCCGGTGGCATCATCAATCGTCATGAGCGGAATGCCGCGCTCTGTCCCGGAGACCATGTATCCATCTTTGAAAAGGCTGGATTCAATATCCGAGGCAAACGCGGAAACCATTGTGACCATCAAACCGAAAGTCACTGTACCGCCAGTGATTATAACTTCACAGACAGGCTTCAAATGAACGCGAGCAACGATGATTGTATCGGCCTGGCTTGATCCGCTCGTCTTGGCAATGTGACTCACAAGTGGCGAACGTTCTGTTCCATCATCTCCGGTTGTCGTTTGAAAATAATTAACCAGGATTGAGGCGTCTGGCGATACAGCCGTGACAAGCAAGCTCGAAAGAATCGAGTTTCCCTCGATTTGCAACGGTATGTGATATGTTCCTGGTCCAACTTCTCGCAAGGGAAAGAGCGTTTGAGTCTCAAACTCTTTCACCTGAACAAGCGGAAGATTTACAACCGACATCTTTCAACCTCGATTTTCAGGCAAAAAAAAAGGAGCAGCATCAAGCTACCCCAATCATACCCTGCCTGAGTTCATCACGCGAGGATATTGATTCCGAGAACGGAGCTTCTTTCTGAAGAAGTTGCACCGCTTGCGTACGCTTCGCCAGACTGCTTGTGTCCTTTGAAGTCGAGGCGTTGATACGAAACCAACTGCCAACGATCGTATTCAGCGCGAGCATCTTGCTGAACCTTGACGCGGATAGGACGGCGCAAGCCAAGATAGAACCGGCGAATGTTTGCAAGGTGGCAAACAGAGCGGTTTGTGGTTGTGCCATCGTAAACACCGGAAGCGTTCAGGTTCTCACGAACAAACTCGCTCACGATGATTGGGATTCCGCGGAACACTGCGAGAGCGCCGGTCAGAATCGTTGCCTGAGGACCGAACTTCTCAAGTGTTGCCACTTCGTCGATGTTCAGCATTTGAGCGTAGACAGAAGGTCCAACAACCCAAGCGAGTTCTTTCGGATTTGTTCCGTATTTGCCCATTTGCTTGCGCATAGCGTCGAGGCCAGTCTTGCTGATACCTGCGCCAGAGAAAGAAGTTGTCGACGAAGCTGCAAGAGCGAGCTTACGAAGACCTTTCCAAGCCTTCTGGTTCGAAGCAGCCGACACAACGTCGCTGTCCATGTGAGTACCGCTGTCATCACCGTTGATGATTGCATCTTCAACAGCGCGAATTTGAGCCGCAAGAACTTCGCCACGAGCCAATTCCAGAATGGCTGGAGCACTGTCTTCGTTCAGTTCTTCTGGGAGGATGTAGTATTCAACTAATTTCTTGGCATCGAACTGGAGCTTCTCAGTATTGAAGTTTGCATCGGTTGCAGCAGCAGCTTCAGAAACCAAGCGAGCTTTCGTCACACCCTGTTGAACAGGAAGCTGGAAAGGGTTGGTTGCCATTGGGATTTCACGGAAAGCAGCAGCCAATTTCTTCTCAAGCTCGTATTCTTCGATGTACGAAGCAGAGATTGCAGTCGGAACCCACTCATCACCTTGGCCGACAACAGTCGAGCCGAATGCTTTCAAGCGAGCTTTCAGGTCAACAGTGCGAGCGAAAGGAGTGTCGAGAACACCTTTCACATGAGCAACGCGCTCGTCATCGCGGTCAAGAGGCTGACCAGCAAACAACTGAGCTTGCATACGAGCAATGTCCATGTCTTTCTTCAACTGAAGAACGGCAGACTTACAGTTTTCGCTGATGTGAGCGTAGCGAGGATGAGCAGTATTGACTTCGATCAAGCTCTTTACGCTGCTAACGCCGAACGAGCTGAGAAGTTTCTGTTCGTCGCTATTGCTGCGATTGCTGAAGCTGGTCGCTCCACCAACGATGTTTGCAGCCTTTGCCTTTTCGATTTCACCGAGAGCAGACTGCACTTTCGTTTCAAACGCAGCCAGCCGTTTTTCCAAATCCGACATACATTCCTCCAATATCGCGGCTGACTGCCGCAAAGTTTCAATGCCTCGTCATGAGGCTTCCGTGACAGTGTAACACAAACGGTATGATTTCAAGCAAGCAGAGCTTTCAACTTTGCTTCATACTCGTCGAGCAGGTTCTTCATTGCCATTTCAGCTTCGGCTGGCAATTCGACTTCGACTTCTGTTTCTGGAGCTTCAACTTCTGGTTTTTCAACTTCGGTTTGTTCGTGAGCAGCCAGACCGAGGACTGCTTCTTTCAAAGCGTCGAGCTTCACAGAAATCGATCCAAGCATCTCAAGCTGAGATTTCAGCAACATCAAATGCGCGTTGTCATTCATGCCTTCAGGCTCCTTGCTTGGCAGTGGTGCAGTCTCTTTGGACTGACCATCTTGTTCTGCTTGCTTGATATTGTCGCATTCTTCCAACCACTTTGCCATCATCTCACGAGTCGGAACAAATTCCGAGCAACCTTTTTCTTTTGAACACATGGAGATAGCGATTGCCACAGCTTGGTCTTGCGGTTTGCCTTCTCCAATCAGCTTTGGAATCTTCTCAGAAACACATTCCTGGACTGCTTGAGAAAGCGGAGGATTCTCTGCCTTCTCGCCTTCTTTTGGCATTTCTTCCTCGGCCATCGACTTCTGCGCTTCAACGTCAGCAGCGTTTGCTTCATTGAGCATGGTCGACTCGCAGCCGAGAATCGAGGAGAAAGCTCCGAGAATCGGTTCAGGAACAGGCGTCACATTGCCTGCGAGAACTTCTGCAAGAGCTGGCGGTTCAGCACCGGAAGCATCAGACAGCTTTTGAAGCAGGTCTTCTTTCTTCTCACCGGAATCAACCAACTTGCTGATGTGGTCATTTGCAATCTTGGCGACCATTGCTCCTTTGGCCTTCAGAGCGATTTCGCGCAGGTCTTTGAGGCTTTTGACGTTTGCCAATGAGAATGTGGAATCTGGTTGCGCTGGAATGCTCACGATACTTACCTCCTGAAGTTCCCAATCCTTGATAAGTTTGCCACCCTGAACTTCAGGGTCTTCAACAACTGTTTCATCAGCGAAGCGAACCGAGAACGTGCAAAGCGTTCCATCGGCGACCAAGTCTCTTACAAACGAGACCTTCTCATTGTCTGAGCTTGAAACCACGGCTTCGACCCAAAGGCCATCTTCCCGAGGCTCAACAGCTACGACACGACCCACAGGATAGTTCATGTCATGGTTGAAAAGAAGAATCGGGTTCTGCTTGTAGCGTTCAAGTTTGACACTCAAAGGATCCATGCGTTCCTTGTAGGCGTCAACCATGAAGCGGTTTGCAAAACCAGAGATTCTGACCATCCCTTCAGGGACGGAGTCACCAAGTTTCTTGAATCGAGATGATTTTGTGCATTTCATTCTGGAGCAGTCTCCTTCAGCTGTTGCAGTTCTTGTTCGTATTCTGCCATATCTTCAGGCGCAAGCGTCACAAGACTACACCGACAATTTATAGTTTCCGATGCCTCACCATCGGGGTCTTGAGGATACATTAAACCATTGCTGAATGGTTCGTCATGTTTCCTGATTTCTCCATTGACCGAGCGATGAGTTCCGCGAACATTGTCATCCTGAGCCGTGACCCATGCTTTCTGAAGGTCTGGGATGGCCTTCGCAGCGAGTTTCATCATCGAAGCGGAGCCGATTGAAACAGCGGTCAGAGTCTCGGTTCTGGCAATGGTTCCTGCTCTTGATTTTCCAAGGTCCGAGAACTCCTCAAGAATATTTCTCTGAATTTCATCGACAGAGAGATTATTCTCGATGCCATCCTGGACGATTTTCATGATTTCATCTGTCGAAGTCTGGTCAATGTTCTTGAAAGACTTCAATCCGCGAGCTTTCAGAGTTGCAGCGCGACCTTCAGCATCGGTTTCTTGAACCGCTGTCAGAGTCTCACGAGCAGTCTTATTGAAGACAATATCAATCTGCTTCTGGTATCCGACATCCATGCTTGATGAAAGAATGTCGCTATATTGAGAAAGATATTGGTCCTGCAGTTCCTTGAAAGCCTTCTCAAGACGCTTTCGGTATTCCTTGGCTGAAGGCATGTCTGCCTTGATGCCTTTCTTTTGCTTGAGAGCTTTGACTGCCAATTTCGCTTGGTCGGCAAACAAGTCGAGAGACCATTTGACCATCTTCGGCAGCTGCTCTTTCAAGTGAGTGCTGACTGTTTCCTCGTTCTTTTTCACCTGCGAAGCATAGCGTCCCATTTCTTTGGTTTCGCTTGCGATTGGTTCAAGAGGCTTTTGTTCTGGCATCTCTGGCGGCGGGACGACATCAACTTTCTCTTTTTCATCTGCTGCCTGAATCTGGCCTTGAACTTTCGAAGACCATCGCTTTCCTGCATCTCCACCCCAGAGCTTCCAAGCGATTGCTCCAGCGGAAGGTTCTCCGTTCGGTTCTTTGTTATCTCCTTCGCCATCATGACGAGCGAAATAACTGACCATCCTTTGAATTGTGTCTGGCAGAACCGTTCTCTTGTTCTTGAGTTGCACAGCTCGCGCAACACCGACTTCGGTGCCACCTCTGCCGTATTTCTGCCGCCATTTAAGACCAAGCGCAGCTTCATCAGCAACATCCTGAGGAGGCTTGAAATCAATGTGTTCATACTTTCCAGGAATCGCCTTGTATTCAAGGTCTGAACCGTCGTCTTCATACGGCATCGACTTCACTTCAGGCAAAGATAACGGCTGAAATGGCAAAGCAGGAGCAGCACCCGGAGTCGAATCTCCTCCATCGAGAGCTGGCAGTCCAAAGATTTGCGAGCGAACTTCATTCAGAGTGTGAGTTTTTAGAAGCAATGCAGCCATTTCGGCTTGCGCTCTCAAGTCTTCCTGAAGGAAAACAACTTCGGAAGTATTGAATTGCAGTTCTTCGTTGATTTGAAGCATCCCTGCTTTGCGGAAATGCTTTGTCAAAGCGTGAGCGATTGCCTTCGCCGTTGGAATGAGAGCCGTCTGCCAGAAGTATTTTAAAGCCATCTTGTGTTCTTCAGAACCAAGAGAGCCGGCTTCCTGAAGCGAAACGACATGCTTCGGAATATGCAGAGTGTTCAGAATCGTCTCGCGGTTCATCTTTACCAGTTCAACAATGCCTTGGTCTGCAATTTTATGGTCTGCGGCAGTCCATTTGACTCCTTTTGGCAGGAGCATTGTTCTGCGTTGATTGCGTCTTCCCGTGTGAGCCATTTCAAACGAACGCAGCAAGCGAAGAACAGACTGTTCATTTGCCGCCTGGTCCATCTCAAGGATGCCTTGAGGCGTTGCGCCTTTGAGATAAAAGCTGTTCAGATAGTCCTGAGAATAACGGTTGAACAGAATCGACCGGCGTCCTGGGATGAATGGCGAAAGGCCCCAGATAGGCGAACTCGGATTCGGCCTCCTGGCATGAGCCATTTCGTCCAGGCTGATTGTGATTCCTTTGGTCAGTCCAACGATGACTTCTTCGGTATCTGGGTAAACGATGTAGGATTTCGGGAGATGCTGCTGGTCGAAGTCATACTGAACTCGGTCGAAGCTGATGTGATAAAGCTCTTTGCTTGCCTTTGCGTGATACATGAAAGAATTGCCGCCGAGAACATAGTCGCAGGCAAGAGAGTATTTAAGTTCAGAACCATTGGACCATTTGTTTGGAGTCTCAAGCAGCTGAGCGACTGGATGAAACTCAACTGGTTTCTCAACAGCCTGACCATCTTCAACAGACTTGCGAATCACTTGCAGAGGCAAAGAAGAAATCGGCTGAGCATAAGCATCAACACTGATGAAAACCCAATCTTCTGAATACAAAAGCGCCTTGAGATTCTGACTCGTCATGAAGGCTTTGGTTTCAACTGCCCATGCTGAGTTATATGGCTCCTCTGAAGGGAAACCATTCGGATCGATGTATCTCAAGCCATAGTCACGCGATCCGCGCTTACTTCTTTTCCTCGTTGGCTCTACGGACGATGACCGCTCCTTGGACTTTTGCATCTTCTTGCTCCTGCTCTGGCAAGACTCCTAATCTTTCAATCTTCACATCTTTTGGAGCGTCCAGGACAATGCGAGCACCACGGCTTGCGCTTACGATTAACACCTGGTCACCGATTTTTAGTGCTTCGCCTTTTTTGAGCTGCACGACCAAGGCCATCTTGTCTCTGCTCCGGTTGATGAAAATTGCGTCAGAAGTCATCATTGTCATCGGCAAGAGAAGCGTACCATGACTCCACTGAAAGAGCAGTTTTTGGCAGGTCTTCCAGGAAACGAACGTCGAAAACGCGGTCTTGAGTTTCGAGAACCGCTGACCAGGCCAAAAAGCAAGCGGTCACAATATCGTCATGCAATCCCGGAGGAGCGGAGTAAGTTGGCTTACCCAGAATACTCATTTTGACATCGTAGTTGTCATGCTCTTTGATAAGTTCCGGCCAGTTCGGGAAGATGAGATTCCTTGTCTCAATAGCTACCATGTAGGCATCAACCATCGAAGACTTGCTTTCGTTCGTAAACACAACCGGATCAATCGGATACGGGAAGCTGGAAAGCAGGTCATTGATTACGTCACCGATACCAGTTCGGTCATGGCGAACCATTAGAACTTCGTTGAACTGCTCTCCAAACTGGTAAAGTTCCCGAATGGCTAATTTGTAATCAAGGCCTTGAAATCTTCTGAAGCCAACAATCTTGGGTCTTGAAGTTCCTACTTCGAAGGCGATGAACACGCCGTAGTCTGTTCTTTTGGCCCAGTCTGCTCCGATAACAACTTTCTTTGATTTGGCATCTGGCACCTGCCATGCCTGCATCTTTCCGTAAGATTCAATCAAATCGCCTTCAACGCATTCTCGATGACCGAGAAAGACGGAGCCATCATCCATGAACTCAGCCAGATAAAGCTGTCGAAAGAGTCTATCAGGCAAAGAAAGCCGAGCTTGTTCAACGACTCGTTTATCGACGTACGGAGAATCAATTGTTCTTGCAGTCGCGCAGAATTGTTCATACGGCTTCTGATGCTTTTCTGCCCATGCCATGTGTTCTTGGCATTGCCGATACAAATCGTAGAAAAAGTTCTTTCCTCGAGGAGTCGATGTTAAGGCAATCCATCCGCCTGTCTGAGAAGTTGTCGACATGACTGATGCGAAGGTCTGCTGAGAGCATTTCGCAGCTTCATCAATCAGGTTCCCATGCGTTCTTTCGCCTTCAATCGACCTTTCTGGGTCTTGAGCATGAACGCATTGAATCATTGCGTTGTTGTGATTCCATTTCATCTTCATTCGAGATTCTGAACGCTCAGGCGTAATCTTAGACCACATCTCTTGCGCTGCTCTGTATTGCTCTGGAGTGAGATTGTGTTGAGGCGGCAAGGCAGCTGGAAAGAGTCGGTCGAGATATTTGAACGTGATACTCGCCTGTTGATACGTTGGCGCGACGATTCGGTAGAGAGCTGCTTGTTCTCTGGGAGCTTGAAAGCTGAAGTTCGCAATGCGACCCGCGCCTCCGAGGGTCTTCCCGCATTTAGTGCCAAGCGCAAGGCAAATCAATCGAGTCTTCTCGGTGATAAGATGCTGCTGCCAAGAAGCATACGGCTTTGGAAGTTTGATATTGAAGGTCATTCGTTTTCCACAAGTCTGAGAGCAGGCTTGGCAATAAGCGTGGTTGCGCCATCAGGCAAAACAACAGACTCGAAATCGAAGATTGTTTGAATCATTTCCTCTGCTTTACCCTGCTCAACTGCACTCGTAGGAATATCCTCGGTCATGAACTTGGTCGCATACTGGAGAATCTTATCTGCTGCCTTAAAGCGCAGATTGAGAACTTGAAGTTCATGACTTGTTTCCGCATCGACCGAGGCAGAGGCAAGCTCAACCAACGTCTTGAGAGCCATCGGAGCTTGTTCTCGCAGCAGAGAACGCAGCACAATTCGATGCTGGCAGGCACCTTCCCTCGTCTCTTTGGCAACGTGGTCAATCCATTCCTGAGCCTGTTCAATGGTCAGCTTCCACTTGGAAGAAACCTGATGAATGGAGGCGCCATTCCTGATTGCCAAGATGATTTTGTCTTTTTCTTCGTGATTAAGCTTCATCCCAAAACCTTTCTTCTGCCTCCATTTTGTGCTAGTGCCATCGAAACGTCAAATCATCAAGGAGGCACCGATGAATGAATTGTGGTCATCAAAGGTCTATTTAATCGACGGCCAAGGTTGTCCTGAGAAGCTTGCCGCGCAATGCGGGAAGGATTTGGACATCGAACATGTTCAAGAGCTGATGGCACTTTCCCGCGAAGAAATGGAAAGCCGACTCGCCAATTCTCTCCTGGAAATCGAGAGAGCAAAGAAAGAAGTTCTTGAGAACGAGAAATACAAACAAGCCAAGCAGGATGTGAAGTATTTCGATGATGCCTTGAAAGAGAAAGTGAATCCTCTGAAGGCTGTTGCTCAACTGATGCTCTGGAAATTGGAAGAAACAGATGGGTCATCTGATTGGGAATCGTGAAGACATCAAGGCTTCGTCTTCTGAACGCAAAGAGCTTTTGAGGGTGAGCGAGGAAGGCAAGCTGACGGCTGTTTATCAATATCTGATTGACCGAATCAACGAATACGAAATCTCAATCTGGGAAGAAAAGTTCTTCTCTGATTTGACGGGTGAGGAGATGACTTTGAATCATCTCACCTGCCTTCTGAGACGAGACTTGGTCGAACATTCAGGCGTTGAAATCAGCGGTCATGTTGCCAGAAAGCTCACGACTTGGCTTTTAAAGGCTTTGATTTCTTCTTGCCTTGAATCTGGTTCACTTGAACTCGACGCGACAAAGCTGCTAAGTCGGATTGGCTTTTCGAGTCAAACTCCTGCTGCGTCATGCGACTGAGAGCTTCCAAATCCATGCAGTACAGATAAGCATTGAGTTCAGTCTGGCCGACGACTTTGACCAGCTTGAGAGACACAAGCTCTTTCAAGGCCTGTCGAATCGTCTTTGCTTCCGAACCAATCAGGTCAGAGAACTCGGAAACCTTCCAATGCGGCCGCGCAAGATAAGCAGCCATTGTCACCAGGCAGAGCTTTGCGACTTTGGAGCAAGGGACTGACAGAGCTTTGCGAACGGTGTCATGAAGCATGGTTTTCCCTCATGGTCCAAACATGGTCCGATCATGGTCCAATCATGGTCCAAAATTTATTCATGAGGAAAGCGTATCATGAAGACTGCTCAAACGATACGCACTTAGTGACGCATTCTCTTGGGTCTTTGTATTCGGGATGAATCACATGAATGAACCAGAAAGGAACTTCTTGCTTCTTGCCGTCGATTGAGACGTCTTTGATTGCGGCTTCAGTTCCGAGATGATGAAAGCCTTTCTCAATGAAGTTGAAGATTCTGCTTTGAATCCAGTTCATTGCTTGATTACAGTCGCCTGACATATCAACAGGCACTTCCATCTTGATTATCCAAGCATTGCTGACGGCGGTCTTCTCAGAGATTTCCTTGATGAGCTGGTCATTCATCACTTTTCTTGGGAAGCCTTTCTTCAACTGGCCTTCCAGGTGAAAGATGATGTTCTTTCTCTCGAGTTTATCGTGGTTCATTTTGCCTCCAAAGAAGGTCTCTGCTGAAGTTTACTATCGAGTCTGAGTCTTTCCTCAGTCGCCGCCCTTAACATGGCCTGCTGGCTTTCTTTCATCGCCTTTGGGGCCATCTCTCGAAGTTCTTGCTTCAATCCCTTCAAATCGAACTCTGAGCGATTGTGAACATCCCACCATGAGCCGATTGATGTGAGCAAAGCGTATGCCTCGGAATCATGGCTTTCCGCCGCGCTCTGGCCCGTTCTCTGCGGGAAGCGAAGCAAGGCAAAGGCTCTCTCTGCCAATGCAGCAGCGTCTCTCTTTGAGACTCTTTCGCCTTTGAGTTCGGCCAGCTCTTTGTTGATGGCGGCCAAGCTCATGCGTTCTCCTTTTTTTAAAGCGTTTGTTGTCGCTTTGCGAACAAGTTCCTCGTCCTGGTCTTCTAAAGCGGCCTCGATTACTGCCATCGCTCCTTCATTCAGCTCGATGCCATTGGCCGCAAAGGCACCCACGATGAAAGTAATGGTTTTACTTGAGAGCATACTTTTCCCTATTCTCCAGATAGTTCTGCAAAGCGTTCTTTTGTGCCTGCTGTTTGTCAGCAAGTTGAGCCTGCCTAGAAGACATTGCTTGGTTGTTCAACATATTTGTTCGCAAGGCTTGAAGGTCGCCTAAGGCAAGCTGAATGGCATGACCGCGCTGGATGTAGAAAGCGACGTTCTGCTGAAGGAAGAAGTGCATCAAGGCAATGGCTTCATCAAGCGGTAATTGCTTGGCAATCTGGCTGCAAATCCCATTGGTCTTGGCGTTTCTCAGCGGCTCCACGTTGTACCGTCTGAGATAGGCTTCTCGATATGCTTCAAAGATAAGCGAACCTGCCGGCTTCTGAGCTTTGGCTTTTGGCTCATCAATCAAGACTTCTGGCTCGATGGCCTCGTGAGGCGCAGCGGCTTCAGCCGTTGCAAGAATTGGCTCTCCGCAACCTGAGGAAAGAGAGCCGGAAAGAGAGGAGGAACCTAACGATAGTAGGGTTCCGCCATTTTGGCAGAACTCACCGCCATTTTGGCAGAACTCACCGCCATTTTGGCGGAACTGATTGTCAGTTGTTCCGCCATTTTGACTGGACTGAATCGCCTCATTTTGGCCGAGCTGAAAGTCATCGTCGTTGAGAATGCGTTCGATTTGCTTCTGAACTGGTCGGTAGTGATTGCCTGTTTTTTTATCAATTCTGATTTCAATAAGACCGAGGTTTTCAAGACGCTCAAAAACTCTGAACAGCGTTCGCTCGGATAGCCACGGAAACTTGATAAGCCAGTAGTGCTGCTTGCCTTGCCACCAAGAGATGTTGTCAGTGTGCTTCTTTGAACGGCAGAGTTCATACAAGGTGCGCAGAACTATCGCCTCATTCAGACCAATCTTTGCGGCGAGCTGATTATCAACTTTGCAATAATCGCTGGAAATCTTCCAATAATCTTTTGGATCGTCCTTGTACTTACTCATCATAGCCAATCTCCAGCGATGAATGTGATTCATTAACAAGTCGATGAACGTTGTTGTGAATTGGTCGGTACGCATTTCCGAATTTCGTATCAATTTTTCGTTCGATGAGTTTTTGATCGACGAGCCTTTCGACGATTCTTTTGAGCGTTGTGATTGATAACCAGGGCATTGCTTCAAGCCATTGCTCTCGTGTTATTCGAAGCCAACTTGCGTTTTTTTCGCTGGTATTATCGTAAATAATTCTGAGCATGATTGATTCATTGATGCCGATTACTCGAGCAACTTGTGGGTCAGAAGCAATGCGAAGATAGTAAGGCGGCCACCAATCATGCTTTGGATTTTTAGGCTGGTTCATTATGACTCCTATTCCTATTGCAATGGAATTCGGAGTCACATAAGGTGAGCATCGAACAGCCAGTGCGTTTGGTTTGTTCCATTCCCGGTGATTGCAGTCAGCCGGGATTTTTCTTTTTGAAAGCTGATTCGTGTTTACCTCGAACCGAACAGAATCTCAAATTGCATCATCTTGACGCAATTGAGTTGAAGGTTTCTCCGGTTTCTTCCAGGTGCGCTTCTTTGCCTGTGTATTCCTGCCAGCGCTGGATGATGATCGAAATGTACTGAGGCGAGAGTTCCATGCCGTAGCATTTGCGTCCGGTTTTCTCACAGGCAATGAGTGTGGAGCCGGAGCCGAGGAAGAGGTCAAGAACAGAAGCGCCTTGCTTTGAGCTGTGCGTGATTGCGTGTTCAGGAACCGAGATCGGTTTCATTGTCGGATGAAGATCGCACTTTGAAACTTTAGTGAAAGTCCATACTGATGAAGCGTGGCCTTGATCTGGAAAGTTGAAAGTATGCTTTCCAAAAGTAGCATAGCAGATCAATTCGCTGGCCCAAGTCCAATGTCTTTTCATCAACGATGGCATCGGATTCGGTTTATGCCAAACGCAATATCCATCTGTTTTGCTGTGGACTGCGCTCCATTTCCAAATATCGCCAGCTAAGTGCCAAGATGTGCAGATGTAGACAGTTGAATTTTCAGATTTGAACATGTCGATGATTGAAAGAGTTTTGCGAATATCAAAGTTTTTATCCCATTCCGAATCCATCAAGTTCTTGTGCGCTTTACTTACAGAAGCCGCAACTCCTTTATCATCAGAGGCGTGATTATACGGCGGATCAGTGAAAACCATATCTGCCTTCACGCCATTCATCAGCTTCGCCACCATTGCTTCGTCGGTTGAGTCGCCACACATTATTTTGTGATTTCCCAGAATCCA
>Ga0214917_10005774_pt1 | contig 13103 bp, 14 predicted proteins | sample LL_1208_BB_MetaG_FD_177983 | JGI IMG/M metagenome (GOLD analysis project Ga0214917, IMG submission 177983) | Freshwater microbial communities from Lake Lanier, Atlanta, Georgia, United States - LL_1208_BB | ecosystem: Environmental > Aquatic > Freshwater > Lake | place: USA: Georgia | collected... | reverse complement strand
CGGTCGGACAACCGCAGCGAATGATTGTCGCTGTCGGCCAAAATGCAGTCGTAGGAAAGAATCACGTCATCCTCGAGAACGATTTCCTGCGCACAGTCCAGAATGGTCCCGTTCCCCACCGCCACCCGGTCGCCTATGCGAATCCGGCTCTCCGGCCTTTCGAGCACCAGCAACCCCCGGATCAGGCCATCCCGCCCGATATGCAGCTCCCCTCCCGCTTGCCTTCTTTCCAGACCGGCTTCCAGTCGGGTGTCGGGGCCCAGACTTTGACAAAACGCGCGGTTTCGCCGCTGCCGGCGCCACTCTTTCCACCCACCAAGCAGCGGAATCACGGAAGACTTTTCCCGGACACCCTTTGGGGGTTGCCAACCACCACCGTAAAAGGATCGACGTCCTTGGTGATCACGCTTCCCGCCCCCACCACCGCCCCCCGCCCAACCCTGACTCCCTTGAGGATGATCGCGTTGAAACCGATCCAGACATCATCCTCGATGACCACGGGCGCAGACCTGGCGTTCTCCGGCACGAGATGGTGTCCATGCCGCATCTTTTCAAGAAAACGCTCGTGCCGCTCCTTGGCCGAAAGCGAGTGGGAATCGGAATCATGAATGTTTACCCCGTGCGAGATGAACACCCTGGATCCGATCCGCACATGCCGGAGGGCCCAGATTCTGGCGCCGGGGCCGACATAGCCATGATCCCCCATCTCGAGGGTGCCCTCTTTTTCCACCAGAAGCTGCCCAACCACGAGACACCCGGCACCGATTTTCAGGCGTTCCGCCTGTCCGGAGGAGTTTGTCAGACTGGCCTCGCGGGCGATCACGGTTCCCTCCCCGGACCGAAAGCCCCGGTCTTTTCCGCGCATCAGTCTTTGAAACATAAAAACCACCTTCCCAGGGAGATGTCGTCCTTCCAAAGGGAAGGAAGGTCAACAATACGGGGAAAGTGGGGAGCCAGACGTTGCCGCCACCAGGCCACGGAACAATTGTGGAAACTTTGCAGCGTTTTCATCCACCCCTCATCCCGTCCGCTCCGGCTCACCGGCATGAAATGATAGGAGGCCTGCCGCGTGACCCGGGCCATCTCGGCAAAGCATTTGCCGATGCCTTCTTCCGTAAAATGTTCCAGGGAACCGATGGAATAGGAAAAGTCGAACTCTTCGGTGGAATATGGGAGCCGCGTGGCGTCGCATACTTTCAGCCGGTCCGCCGCGATCCCCCGTTGCCGCGCCTTGCCGATGAGAAAATCGGAAATGTCGCAGCCATGGATTTCCAGTCCGGAAACCGCCGCCAGCTTTTCCATCACGATCCCGGTTCCACAGGCCACATCCAGAGCCCGTCCCGACCGGCCGCCGAACAGGAACTGGGCCTCGTGCCAGGCGTTTCCCTCGCCCCAACTCTCCAAAAGGGCCGCCATCTTGGGGTCCCAATAAAGATCGAGGTCCTGCCGGGAAGCATCGGCCCGGCCGGACGGCCCATTTTTGCGCCAGCCTTGGAAAAGACGCATGAAACCCATGCTTAGGAACGATGGCGACCGGAAGCCAAATGGCCAGCCTTGCCCTTCAGCATGGTCTCAATGGCCTTCAGGGTGGTTTCATCCATGCGAACTTCCTTGGGCCAGAGGGTTCCCCCGGGGGGTTGCGGGACAACGGGACGACTTGTCCAGGTCGGTACGGCGTGTTCCCCTGAGCCGTCCCAGCCGATGTTCTCCACCAAACTTTTCGAGGGGAACAGCGTCAGGCCGTGCTCCCGGAAAACGTGCCAATACCAGATCACTCCCCAAGAGTCCGACTTGCCTTCCACCACGTCCCGCAGGAGGCGGTCGTAGGGATAGGCTCCCTCCAGATTCAGGCGACGCACGAAATCGGGATCAGCCAGATCCCTTTGCGCCGCCGCCGCATCCCATTTCAGGCTTTTCCAGGCCCGTTGCCAGGTGGCCCAACCCCAGCAACTTGTCAGGGGAAGAAACGCGTGGGCGGAAGGGGCGGATTCGAGGGGGTAGGCATAACCGGAAACCTGCATGACCTGCGGCTCCTCTTGGTATTTTTCCACCGCTTCATTCAGAAAGGACAAAAACCCGGCCAGGGGAACAACGTCATCCTCCAGGATGATTGCCCGCCCGTGTTCCCGGCAGACTTTCGACACCCCCTCGGAAATCGACCGGGCCAAACCAAGGTTTTGTTCCGCCGGATGGATCCTGATGGACCGGAACCCGCGGATTTCGCCCGCCAGAGCCCGAACCGCCGCCACATCCTTTCGGTCCGCCGCCCCTTTGGAACCATCCAGAAAAAGAATCAGCTCGCTGTCTCCGGCTTCGGGCTCCGCCGCCAAGGCATCCACAACCCTGCGGAGATGCCGGGGCCTTCGATACCCAAACACCGCGATCGGTGCAGGGCTCACGAGAGGAAGACCTGGCGGAACTGTTTCATCACCTGTTCCGGCCCAAATTTGTTGGCCAGTTCCCGGGCGGCAGCGGGAGGCAGCCGGTAATCGTCCCGCGCAGAAAGCAGGCGGGATGCCAGGGTTTCCGCGCTGTCATACTCAATAGCCGCCTCTCCCAACAGCTCCAGATGCGCCCTCTCCGGCGAACCGGAAAAGGTCAGCACCTTTTTGCCGGCCACCGCGAACTCCATACAGGAAAGACCGAACGTTTCCCCCCGCCTGCGTCCATGAATCATCGCATCGCAGGATTCCAGAAAAGACCTTTTTCTTTTGGGATCCGGGGTGGCGGGGAGAAAATGGATGTTCTTCAGGCCGCATTCTCCCGCGAATACCCGCGTGTTGAGGAAAATAAAATGGATCAGTGGATTTGCCTGGGCGGTTTTCACAACGGTTTGCTGCACCCAGGGAAGGTCAAACGAGTCATCTCCTCCGTGCCTGCCGAACACCACCGCAGAAGAGGGAATTCCCAGCTCCTCCCGAAGGTTTTCGGCAGGATCTCCCAGAGAAATCATATGGGGCACCCACGGGCTTTTGCCGTGGGACATCACTCGGGAAAGCCAGGGGGACACATACGCATAGATGTCCCCATGGAACTCCGATTCCCGGAAAATGGCATGAATGCCCGTGGGGACGGACTCGGAAACCACCCCGTCGAAAAAACCGTTCTTGATGGAGTAAAAGAAGTCCGCTTTTTCTCTCTTTAGGGCATCCTCCCGCTCCTGTTCTGTCCGGTACCAATACACGGGCGCAACGGCCCTCATGCGCTGCACCACGGGATGGGCATCTGCCCCCTCCCGCCAGGGAAGAAGAAACAGGGATTCTCCGCCAAGAATTTCGCGGTTTCCTTTCGCATAATCCACCAAGGCCACCTCGGTCCCACGAAAACCAAGGTACCCGGAATGAAAGGCCACCTTCACGCCGATCTCCCTTGATAGTACTCGTCGTCATGAAAGGCCCAAATTAACCGGTAGCCGGCCGTCTTCATGGCCCGCGGAACTGCGGCGGAGGGCCGCGGGCATTGGATCACCAGCCACTTGGGATGGATTTTTCGCTCCTGAAGGACTTTTTGCAGACCGGGTAACCTTTCCGAATTCCGGAGGATGACCAGATCCGGGGAGGGATTTTTTGCCAACAAAGCCTCTGGGAAGGTGGCCGCTGAATCCAGGACCGGACTCTGTCGGATTTCTCCCGCCCGCCGGGCCGGGCGGGCCCGGGACTCCCAGAGCACTCCGCGCCATCCCGCACGATCCTCAAGAAAAACCCCATGGCTTCCCGTGCTGCCATCCCCGGCATCCAACTCCCAAAAGGTTCCACCCGTTTTTTTACCGAGAACCTTCTCCCAAAAAATCCTGTCCTGTTCCATCTGGCACTCCATGGCCTTCTCCCCATTCCATTGGGCCTGCAGGCCCTTTCGCTTTTTGGAATGAAAGGAGTCTCCCCAGGACGGCAACCTCCGGTAAAAAAAACGCCGCAACCGCTTCAAGGACTTGAGGACGGTTGTGGAAACAGATCCGGCTCGAAACGGGGTCTTGGTTTGCTTATATCAGGCGGTGGGATCATCGGAAATGTCATCGAAACCCGTTATCTTTTTTTGATGAAAATTAAGGATCTGCGAAAGCCGTTTCTCCGCTGGGCCATGTCCTGGCCGGGAGACTCAACCCGGTTCGGCCCGCCCCGGCTTCCCCCATTTGGCCTTGAGCAAATCGCGCGGGACGACAAAGGGGAGATTCCGGAACTGATTCCCGTCCACCCAAGAGGACGAATCATCCGATCCAGGCCGGCCGTTCCGATTGGCAGCGGAAGTGCGGATGTTTTCGACATTCCCGAATCACCCCAAACCCCGACTTTTTTGGCCCGCATTCCAAAAGGCAGATTACTGGGCCCGACGATTGCGGTGATCACCGGGAAAGACCGCGTGGTAGCGGATGTTTCCCTGGATTGGAACCATCCTCCCGACGCTCATTATGCCTACCGCCGCTTCCGTCTGCCTCGGTGCAAAAACTTTCAGGGGGATGCTGTGGTTTTGGCCTGCACCGGCGCGGATACCTACTACCACTGGCTTATCGACGCCCTTCCCCGTGTTGCCATCGCCAGAACTGCCTGGAACGCAGCCGCAGATCCCGATTGGTGGGTCGTCAACAGTCTCAAGCCTTCTTTTGTCGCGGAGAGCCTGCAGGCGCTGGGCATTCCCAGAAACAAGGTTGTTTCTCTGGAGGAAAATCCGCATGTCTGTTTTTCCAACCTTTGGGTGCCGTCCTTGCCTTGCTCCTCCTCAAGCGGCAACCCCCCCGTTTGGGTGGCTCACTTTCTCAGCGACCTGGCTGCCAGCTTCTGCACGGACAGCAGCGCAAGGGAAGAGGCTATCTTCATCGAGCGAAAAGGCCTTGCGAAAAGGAATTTAAAACTGTCTGACAAACAGCGGGAGAAGGCCGGAAAGGCAGGTTTTGCTTTTGTTGCCCTCGAAACTTTGCCTTGGCGGGAACAAGTATCCCTGTTCCGCCGGGCAAACCGGATCACCGGCCCGCACGGGGCCGGGTTTTCCAATGTTATCTTCAGCCATGGCGCAAAGGTTCTGGAGTTTTTCCCCAAGCTTTCGATCAATGCCTGTTATTATGCGCTTTCCTGTCACTCGGACTGCCCATATGGATACGTGGTCGCCTCCCAACAGGACCAATCTGGGGCCTTTTTTGTTTCCGATTCACTTTGGGATGAGGGGCTAGCTTTTCTTTCGCGGGCCTGAAGCCGCAGCACTGCTCATTTTTTCGAGAATCATCTGGATTCTTTTCACACCCTTGCAATCAGGCATCGCGGCTTCCTCCGGATTTCTCGGGGAGGCGCGCCCTGGCTTTGCCCGCCGTGAGGGGAGCTCGACACCCGTCGGGTGCCTTTTTCCCTCGAGCATGTATTCCAGAATCCCCGCCAATCGTTTGCGAATCTCTGCCTTTTCCCGCTCTGCGGAGTTTTTTTTGAATTTCAGCTCCTCCGCGTAAAACTTCAAGGGGCTGTCCCCCCCAAGGAAAACAGCTTTCATGATTTTTCTGTTGGACAGTTTCCGAAGATAATCCGGATGGTCATGAATGGCGTTTCCAAGATTCACCAACGCATTCGCTCTCCAGGCATCAATGATGTTGGAGAATCCCGCTCGCTTGGTCGCCTGGAGCAGGAATTCCTCATATTTCTTCAGATTTGTTACCCTCGGACCCACCGCTTCGGGTGGATAATGACAAGCCCCGGTTTGATAGCTTAAGGCCGGCAATCCCAAGCACGCCGCCTCCAGTCCCATGGAAGACCATCCGTAGATTGCCAGGTCGGCGTGGAGAATGAGATCGTAACTGGAAACCGGATCGTCGGCTTGAATACAGCGTACCCCCGGAAGGGTTTCAGCCAGTTTCCCGGCAGTCCGCGCCGTTTCACATGGCCGTCCGAGAATTTTGGTTCGTGGATGAATCCGGATCCAAAGTCGCGCTCCTTTTTCGCAAGACCATTCCGCCAGGTGGCACAACCAACTCTCTTGGGTGGGAAAAAGGCTTTTGATGGGCAAATCGCCCAGTCGGAAGGATTCACGGATGATTTCCTCAAATCTCATCTCATCCATGGAAGATGTGAAGGCCACGAAAACAGGCCTTCCGGAGAGATAATCCTCCCTCAGGCTTTCCGGAAGATGGTGCACCCCGGGTCGTTTTTCTGGAGACCATGTGTGACTTCCCTTGGCCTCCAACCGGACCAGCAAATCCTCATAAAGCAGCTGGATGAAGCGGTCCGGCAGAGGCGTGGTCCGGAATCTTCCCCACTTCCCCGCCGGTCTGCGCAGTTCCAGGCAGTCGAATTCCTGATTTACCACGATATTTTCAGGACTGTTGTTTTTTAGCCCGGCGTGGACCAGACAAAGAGAGCGGATGCCGGCTTCTGCAACCGCACTTCTTGCGCTCAGACTCAGGGCATAATTGTTCATATGCACAAACACACTGTTGGGGTTTTTCCGGATGGCTTCCTTGGTTTGCTGGTAGGCCGCGATTCCCGCTTTTTCTTGCGGAACAAATTCCGGTGTTTTTTGATAGTTTTCTTCCCCTCCCGGAATTTCTGCGCGCACTTTGAGGGTGTTGAGAAGGGACAGCATTCGTATTCTTTCACGGGATTCAGGCGGCAGGGGCACCTCGGATCCGCCGGGGGGGACGAGCTCAAATTCCCTCGGATGCTGACGAAACACATTTCGCATGCATCGGTAGCAATCCCTGTCCCGCGAGTTTCTTTTGAAACGAAACTGGTCGTGCATCAAATGCACTCCACAAAAGGGCAAATGGGCAAGGCATCCGAGAAAACGGCAGGCGCCACCAAGGTCGGAAACAGTTTTCCCGATTTTTAGGAGCGTTTTGTAAAACGGCTGGATTTCAGCTTCGTTGGCGAAAAACAGGAACGACGGATGCTTTCTGCCAGTTTCGCGAAAATGCGAGACTATTCCCCGGAGACGTTTTTTCCAAAAAACCTTCTTTAAACTTTCAAACATTCTTTTTTGCTTTTTCCTCTGATTCCGGAGCCAATTCGAAGCACCAACAGTTTTTTCGCGCTTTTTTGCTTTCTATTTTTTTGTCCGTTTTCTCCCAAAAAGGACGCCCGTTTCCCATCCATCCCCCAATTTCCAATGGTCGGGTCGTATTCCTTCGATTTGAAACCCCCCGCGGTGGAAAAGGTTCACCGAGGCAAGGTTGGAGCCATAACAACCGGCGGTGAGTTTATGTAATTTCAGTTTTTCGAAACAATAAGAAGCAAACGTGTTTAAGGCTTCAAGCGCCAGTCCTTTGCCATGATATTTTTTTTCTCCGACGAGAATTCCTATTTCCCCGCGCTTGTTCCTCCAGTCGATCGGCCCAATTTTGATATTCCCGATGTGGGCTCCCTCTTTGTTGAGAAAAATGCCCGCGAGACAGGCGTTCGCGCTCCGGTTGCAATCCCCCACGTACTGTTTGATTTGCCGGACACTTGGCCTGGCATGTCTCGCTTCAAGGTATTTTGTTATTTCCGTGTCACGCAACCAGCGGAAATAGGAATCGCCGATATCCGCGGACTTCAGGCTCCGCAAAACCAAACGCTCTGATCGCAGTGGTGTTTTGATGATCAAGGCTGGTTATCTTGCGCCAACAAGTGCAAGTCGCATCGGCTCTCCCGCACGAATGTTTTTTCGCGCCCTTTTGCCCAGGATTTTTTCGAGAAATCTGGGGCTCAACCCTGTCCCGGGTCGAACGGACCGGACATTTACCCTGTTGAAGGTTTCCCCTTTCCTTATGTCCCTGGCCGCAAAAAGCGACCTCCGAAACTGCAGGGAAGGTATCTCCTCGGTGCTGGGACCATAGAATGGTTTTCCCAAAGCACTCCACACAGTTTTAATCTCCTGGATCAACCGCCTCATCTCGGTGGGTTCCAGGGAAAAAAGGCTGTCTACCCCTCCTTTTTTCCGATTCAAGGTGAGGTGTTTCTCCACCAAAGTGGCCCCGTAGGGAATGGCCGCCAGGGAGACCGCCGTCCCCAGGGTGTGATCGGAGAGCCCCACCTCACAGCCGAAACGACTTCTCATGTCCGGGATCGTCCGAAGGTTGCTGCTTTTCGGCGAAGCGGGATAATTGCTCGTGCATTTTAGCAATGCCAGAGATTTGCAGCCGCCTTTTTTTGCGGTCCGCACCGCCGCAGAAATTTCCGAAAGGCTCGCCAGGCCGGTCGAAATCAGCATCGGTTTTCCCTTTTTCGCGGCCTTCCGGATCAAAGGAAGGTCGTTGTTCTCGAAGGATGCGATTTTAAATGCCACTGCGCCCAGGTCGCTTAAAAACTCCACCGAGCTCTCATCAAAAACCGTGCTGAAGCATATCATCTTATGCTTCTTTGCCCGGGACAGGATCGGTTCATGCCATTTCCAGGGCGTGTGCGCTTCCTGGTATAAATCGTAGAGGCTTCTTCCATGCCAGGGACTTTTCGGGTTTCGGATTCGAAAAGGCCCCGATTTCAAGGGCAGGGTCATCGTTTCCGGGGTGTAGGTCTGAATTTTCATGGCATCCGCCCCGGCCCAAGCTGCTGCATCCACAATTTCCAGGGCTTTCTGGAGGGAGCCATTGTGATTGCCGGACATTTCCGCAATGACAAACGGGGGATGATCCAAGCCGATGGTTCTTTTGCCAATTTTCATGTTCTGTTCTCTGTTTTTTCTTCCGTTGCCTATCTTGCCGTTTTTCTTTTTCTAGACGGCGCCTTGCGGCGGATTCTTTTTTGAAGCCAGATGTATTTTTCTCCGGCTTTTCGCGATTCCCCCCTTTTTTTAAATCCGGTTTTCAACAGGGTTTTTAGCGAGGCCAGGTTCGACGTCTTCACCCTGGCGGCCACCCGGCATCCCCCGGCAAGGATGGCGGCCTTCTTCAGGGCAATGCCGACAAGTTTTTTGGCCCATCCTTTTCCGCGATATTTTCGGTCGAGGGAGAAATGAATTTCCCAGTCCGGTCCGGACGAGCGGCTAAGGCGAACGGAGCCGATCGGGCCGCGGTTTTTGATGTAGCCGATCATCCAATGATTCCGGGCCCCGTCCCGAATCATCTTCCGGAACCATCGTTGGTGTTCCCCGGACCTGATCCGGGTTTTTCGGCTGCCAGCCAGACGTGTGAGGGGATCATTGGCCCAGTTCAGGACGCGGGCCTCATCCCCTTGGTTTACCGGACGGAATTGGATCTGGGGCTTTATTTTAACAGGCGCCCAAGGTAGCGGGAAATTTGCGTGTCTTTTTGATGAATCCGCCGGATGCATTTCAAGGTTTTCTCGGGCGCCGCATCCAGGGCGATGCGGAGCACTTCCATCCAGTTCAGGTTGTTCTTGGATCTGGCGGATTCAATTTGGCTTAAAACCCTATGTGCTTTTTTTCTGAGATTTGAGCCCTTCATCGAATGGTCATGATGGGTCTTATTTCAGGACCCTGCAATCTTTTGCGCAGTTCCTTTTTTTCAATCCATTCCTTCAGGTGTTGGAACGTTCCTTCATATGCCTGAAGCGTTTTTGTGACGGCTTTGTCGTCATGCGCGGTGGTCATGTTATGCGTTGTCAAAAGGAGAACTCCTCTTTTCACCATTTCCTGCTGAAAGACCGATCGAAGCAAATGGTCCGGATTTCCTTCGGAATCTTTAAATCGAAGAACGAACCACCCCGGGTGGCCGGCCACATGAATCCTTTCGCTTAAACCATGCAGGTTTGCCAGCCGGCGAATTCCGGCTTGGAGCCTTTGCCCGGCCCGCTGAAGGGCGGGAATCCCCTTGGCGGATCCGAGGATGGCAATCGTTTCCAGGGAGGCCGCCATGGAGGCCACTTCCCCCGCAAAGGTGAAACTGAAAAAAATATCCTCCATTTTTTTCATGATTTTTCTTCGGCCGACGACACAGGAAATGGGGAAGCCGTTCCCCATTGCTTTGCCAAAACATGCCAAATCCGGCGTCACCCCGTACATTTTCTGCGCACCGCCCAGACCCAGATGAAACCCCGAACAGATTTCGTCGAAAATCAGGATGGCCCCGTGCCGATGGGTAATTTTGCGGACCTCGGAAAGAAAACCGGCACGGGGCATTTCAAAATTCACCGGCTCAAGAATGACCGCGGCGAATTTTCCGGGGTGGGCCCGGAGCAGTTTTTCCAGCGCATCGGGCCTGTTGTAGGGAAAAGAGTGCGTGAGTTCCCGCACCGCCTTGGGCACCCCCAAATGGCGGCTGGTGCTTCCAATGAACCAATCCTGCCAACCATGGTATCCGCAGCAGGCCACTCTGTCCCTTCCCGTTACCGCCCTGGCCAAGCGGATGGCCCCGCTGGTCGCATCAGAGCCATTTTTGCTGAAACGCACCATTTCGGCGCAGGGAATGATTTCACAAAGTTTTTCCGCAAGCTGCACCTCGAGGGGGTGAGGCAGACTGAAGCTGTGGCCCAGCTTCAGCTGCCGAACATAGGTCCGGTTGACCGAAGGATGGGCATACCCAAGGATGTTGGGCAAAAGGCCTTGGATGTAATCGATGTATTCATTGCCATCGACATCCCAAACCCGGCAACCTTTTCCCCTGGCCAAAAACAGGGGCGAGATTCCCCTGATGTGCTGGGAAGAACTCTTGCTGAAGGTTTGGCTGGCACCGGGAATAACGCGCCTGGCTCGCCGCCAGAGTTTTAGCGATTGCGCAACGGAACGTTTTTTCAGGATCGTAATTACCCCTACATGATTGCGTAGCGGACCTGCCGCCCGCTGGCATCGACGAGCTCCGGATCCTTGGCTTCCGCCGGGATGAACCCGCGGGCCTCACCAGACACCAAAGGCAGGGCAACCTCCGCACAACCAGGATCACGACGGTGATTCCCAACGTGATCCTGAACCTGCCAGCCGCCGGACTTTGTTTTTTGCCAGACGGACAAATCCCGGTGGGGCTCAACCCATTCCATTAATTCCCTCTCCTCCATATTTGCAGCCTTGAGAAAAATATCCATATCGCTCGGCCGCACATGGTCGTAGCGAAGGACGGCATCAATGCCTTCTTCACGGGTCATTCGCCCGTGCCGTATTTCCGTGGAAGCATCATCGGTGGCCCTGCCGTAGCCGAACTTTAAATACTTCAGGTAATCATGAAGCCCGTTGGCATGGATGTCGTCCAACTTGTCGTAAAGATTGAAGGTGCGCTCCCTTTGGGCGGCGGTGGCAAAGCCCACTTCCCGTATGATGAACTCTGTCTGCTTTCGCGCATTCCAGGAGATAAAGTTCGACAGATAAATTCCCCTGACCCCGACGGCCTCGATTTTTTCCTCAGCCGGATAAAAAAATGGCTCCAAGTCATATTCGGTAACCGGGCAGTCCGGCTCTTTCAGCAGGTCTTCTGGCTCAAATCCCCTCATGGAGTGTTCTTGCCGCTTCTTTTTGGTGAACTCGACAAGATCGTCCTGATTATGCATCCCGATCAACTCGCTGAACCCCTCCTCGCCCCAGACAATCAAGGGGACGTCATAACGGACGGCAGCCTGAATCGGAAAGGTCATGATACCGGCGTGATAATGCCAGGTTATGTCCCCGACTTTTTTCAGCATGTACTTTGCCAGCCGGATCGCGGAGCCGGGCGCAGTGGTGAACCGGACATGGTTGCAATCGAGCTTTTCCACAAGATTCCTGAGGTTTCGGTTTCCCAGCACCGTGTTGAAGGTGTGGTTGTAGGAAATCAGCAGAGGGTTGATGTTGAATTTTCTTTTCAGAAGCCATACTTGAAAGGTCGAGTCCTTTCCTCCTGACACCGGAACGATGCAATCGTATGGATTTTTCTTCGCCCTTTGCCGGGCCCGATATTCCTCAAGAATCGCTTTTAATTGTTTCTCCCTCGACTCCCAGTCCACCTTGGGACGGCTTTCGATCAGGCGGCAGCCGGAACACACTCCCTGCTCATCAAACAGAATTGCCGGCTTTGCGTTCGCAGGATAAACACACCGTTTGCAATAATTCATTTTTGACTGGAGATGGGACGATACTCCTGTGTCCGAGCCTTGGGAAGCTTGTAAAACTGCGCCTTTCTCATGGAAAAACCCTTGGCCAACAAAAATTCCTTGGCCAAACGCGTGCTGTGCTCCTTGTAATGAAAAATGTTCCCGGCGGCAACCGCATCGGCACCACCCTCGGAAAGCCCTTGAGCCATGTGCGCCCATTCCCCCACCCCGCCCATGGCAATCACCGGGATGGTGGTCTCCTCGACAATTTTACGGACAAAGCCGAGATGATATCCGTTTTTATTGCCATCATACTCCACATGATTCACCAGCAACTCCCCTGCGCCCATTTTCTCCGCCTCCCGGACCCAATCGATTCCGTCTTTTCCGGTGGTTTCCCTACCATTATTTATCATCACCTCAAATCCCGACTGCGTCTGGCCGTCCCGGACATCCACGGAGACGATGCAGCATTGGGAGCCGTACCTATTTTTGATTCCTTCAATTAATTCGGGAGCCTGGAAGGCGCCGGTATTCACGACCACTTTGTCAGCCCCTGCCTCTAGGTAGCTCTCCACATGATCCAGGTTGCGGATTTTTCCCCCGACACTCAGAGGAACGAAGCATCTCGCGGATATTTCTTTGACGGTGCCGAGAAATTGGGGAAGCCCGTTCCGGTCTTGGGAGATTTCCAGGATAACAATTTCATCCACCGCCCAGGTGCTGAAGAATTCCACGGCCGTAAGCACGTTGCCGATGATATTGGTTGCCCGGAACTTGCGGGTTTGGACAACAACGCCCTGATGAACCAGCAGGGTTGCGATCAGGCGGTTTTTTACCGGCATGGCATTTTGGTAAAATTCTCCAGCATCTGCATTCCCGCCCCCTGGGATTTCTCGGGATGAAATTGCACCCCAAAGACGTTTTCCGATTCCACCGAGGCAAGAAATTCCCCTCCATAGTCGCATTTCCCGGCCAGGACGCCGGGCAGCTCGGTTTCGATCACCGCATAACTGTGGACATAGTAAAAATCAGCTGGACTGGTGAGCCCCTCGAAAAGACGCGTGTTCGTGGGAAGGTGTGTTTCGTTCCATCCAATATGAGGAACCTTGCTTCCCCGCCCCTTCAGGCTCTTTACCTTGTTGGGCAGGATACCAAGGCCTGCGGCATCACCTTCCTCGCTGGCCTGAAAAAGCA
>Ga0214917_10005773_pt1 | contig 13106 bp, 16 predicted proteins | sample LL_1208_BB_MetaG_FD_177983 | JGI IMG/M metagenome (GOLD analysis project Ga0214917, IMG submission 177983) | Freshwater microbial communities from Lake Lanier, Atlanta, Georgia, United States - LL_1208_BB | ecosystem: Environmental > Aquatic > Freshwater > Lake | place: USA: Georgia | collected... | reverse complement strand
GATTATAAGAAACAAAAGTAATTTTATCTTTAGACATTTTTCTTGCCTACTTATAGATGGAGGTATAAAAATGTTCCTAAATAATGTAATAGATGACAAAAAAAAATGTAAAAAGTGCAATGAAGAAAAAAAAGTTGAAGAATTTCCAATTTCTGATGCTAAAAAAGGAAAATTAATAAAACCTTTTTGTAAAATATGTTTCAACCAGATAGAAAGAGAAAGATATTTTAAAAAAAATAAAGATAAAATAGAAAAAAGAAAAGAAAAACAGGTCTTATCTAAACAACAATATAATCAGCAATATTATGAAAAAAATAAAAATAAAATATTAGAGCAAACAAAAAAATATTCTAATGAGAACAAAGAAAAAATATCGCAGAGACAATCAGATTATTATAAAAAAAATAGAGAAGTAATTTTACAAAAAATAAAAGATAAGCGTGAACATATTAATGAATATGTTAAAGAAAAAAGAAAACAAGATGTAAGTATAAAAATTGCCCATAATTTAAGAGTAAGAATAAGATGCGCTATTAAAAAAAATATGAAGTGGAAAAAAAGTAAAGAAGTATTAGGTTGTGATATGGAAACATTCAAAAAATATTTAGAATCTAATTTTAAAGAAGGAATGAATTGGGAAAATTATGGATCATATTGGCATATAGACCATATCAAACCGTGTGCTTCTTTTGATTTATCTTTAAAAGAACAACAAGAAAAATGCTTTCATTATACTAATTTACAACCATTGACAGCAAAAGAAAATCAATCTAAGAGCGATAAAGAATAAAATAAAAAAGGAAAAGAAGGCATCATGAAAAAAATTGTAATGTTTTCAGCTAGTTGGTGTGCTCCGTGTAAACAGGCAAAGCCAGTGTTTCAACAAATTAGAGAATCGGTGTCTGATATACAATTTGAAATTATAGATATTGACGAGCGCCGAGACATGGCACAGGATTTTAATGTTACTGGTGTACCAACATTTATGCTTATTGAAAATAATGAAGAAGTAAAACGTTTAGTTGGCGCACAAAATGTAGTTCGTGTCAAAGAATTACTATTATAGGAGAAGAAATAAATGTCGCAATGGTCAAATTTAGCAAAGGTTGTTTATAAGCGTACATATGCCAGAAAAGATACTGGCATTTTAGAGAATTGGAATGATACCGTTGAGCGTGTTATTGCTGGCAACATACAAGGGCATAATGTTGCAGCAGAGGAAATAGCTCGCTTAAAATATTATCTTCTAAATCGTAAAGCCGGTCCTGCTGGTCGTGGTTGGTGGTATTCTGGTGCCCCATCACACAAACGTTTGGGTGGCGTGGCTTTAAACAATTGCTGGTTTGTCACAAGCGATACGTGGGAAAACTTTGTATTAGCTCAAGATTTATTAATGTTAGGCGGCGGCGTTGGTATGTCTGTTGAGCATAGATATGTTAGCAAACTGCCAAGGATCAAAAAAGATGTTAATATTGTTTGTAGCGATACAAAAGACGCAGACTTTATCGTTCCAGATAGTCGTGAAGGGTGGAATGAACTAACGCGCAGAGTTTTAGAAAGCTTCTTTGAAACAGGAAGATCCTTTTCTTATTCAACCGTTTGCATCCGTCCAGCTGGTGATCCAATACACGGTTTTGGTGGTACTTCAAGCGGTCCAAAACCTTTAATTTCATTTGTAGAAAAGGTATGTGCTATTCTTAAATCACGTGAAGGCAAGATGGTCAAGCCAGTAGATGCAGCAGATATTCTTTGCTGCATTGGCGAAATGGTTGTTGCTGGCAACGTTCGTCGTAGTGCAATTATTATCCTTGGTGATCCATGGGATAAGGATTATTTAAAGGCAAAACGCTGGGATCTAGGCAATATTCCAACTCAACGCGCTATGGCTAACTTCTCAGTTGTAGTTGATGATGTAGAAGATTTGCATCCACTATTCTGGAAAACATACGAACAAGGCGAACCATTTGGTATTGTTAATCGTACAAACATTCAAAAGTTTGCTCGCATGGGCGAATTAAAATCAGATACAGCCATTGGTGTTAATCCATGTGCTGAAGCCACTCTAGAGGATGGCGAACCATGCAATCTACAAGAAATTGCACTACCAAATCTAGCTAATGAAGCAGAATTCGTTGAAGCTGCTAGATTAATGCACCGTTGGGGAAAGCGAGTAACTGTTGAAAAATATCATCAACTAAAATGCGATTCAGTCGTGAAGCGTAATCGCCGTATTGGTACTGGTATTACTGGTTGTTTACAAAGCCCACTATTTACACCAGAGGTTTTAGATAGAGCATATGCTGCAATCCAAGATGAAAATATTAAATACAGTAAAGAACTCGCAATCCCAGAAAGTATTCGTACCACAGTCATTAAACCATCTGGAACTATATCAAAAGTCTTTGATTCGTATGAGGGTGTACACCCTGCTTATTCCCGCTATATTATTCAGCGTGTCCGCTTTAGCTCTAATGATCCTTTGCTACCATTATTGCGTGATGCAGGACATTACATGGAGCCAGTAGTTCGATTTGACGGATCATTTGATCATAACACTCAAGTTGTTGATTTCTACGTTGCAGCTCCCGAAGGTGCTCCTGTTGCCGATGAGGATTGGACAACTTGGAAACAATTAGATGTTGTCAAAATGGCACAAAAGCATTGGGCTGATCAAGCCGTAAGCGTTACAGTTTATTATCGTAAAGAGGAACTGCCACAGTTAAAAGCATGGCTTGCTGATAACCTTAAATATTTAAAGACTATCTCGTTCCTATGCCACAGCGAACACGGCTTTAAACAGGCTCCAAAAGAAACCATCACCAAAGAGCAATATGAGAAATTATCAGCTAAAATTAAACCAATTGATACTGATAATGCTGGTGATGGCGCGCTAGAAAGCAGCCTTGAATGTGAGGGCGGTGCCTGCCCAGTTAAATAAAGAGTTAACAAACAGCCCCACTAATGCTACAATAGTAGTGTTAGTGGGGTTTTTTATGTCCAACATATTCCTATTCGATATTGACGGTACTTTAACGGAACCAAGACAAGCTATGACACCAGCGTTCGAATCTTGGTTTTACAATTGGATGCAAGGTAAAAAAGTTTATTTTGTCACCGGCAGTGACTTAAAAAAAGTCAACGAACAGTTATCTGAAAGAATTATTAAATCAGCAGCTGGTATATTTTGCTCAATGGCTAATGAGTTTTATATTAATGAAGAATTACAATACTCTAACAAATTAGATATTCCTCAAGAGGCGATTTCATTCTTAAGGGCGCAGCTATACCAATCTAGCTATTCTCCAAAGAGAAATAATAATTTTGAATATCGAACTGGAATGTTGAATTTTTCAATTGCTGGCAGAGATTCAACAGTTGAAGAGAGAGAAAAGTATTACATTTATGATTTAAAAAATAAAGAAAGAAAAAATATTACTGAATTTATAAACAAAAACTATGGAAATAAGTTGGAAGCTAGAATCGGCGGGCAAATAAGCATAGACATTCAAAATAAAGGCAATAATAAAAGTCAGGCATCTAAGTGGATTCGTAAAAACCTAGGCGGTCAGATTCTATTCTTTGGCGATAAAACAAAACCAAATGGAAACGATTATGATGTTGTAAAAGATATAATTGACAACGGCGATGGTATGGTGTACGATATAGAAAATCCACAGCAGTTAAAGCTTATTTTGGAGAGTAAATGAACTACAATGCTAAGTTTCTGGAAGAACAACTAACAAAAAGATTAAATAAAAAAGTTGAATTATCAAAAGAAGGCTATTATTCATCGGAAGAAATGGCACTATATAGAAAAATCTTTGTTGAAGGTAAATTTACAGGAATAAAATTCGACCTAGAAGACTTGACAGAGTATGAACGTCGTGGTATCTTAGAAAAACAGCTAGACAAACTAGCTTCTAAACTTAACTATGGAGAATAAAATGGGTAGCGTAATGGGAGTTAGCGACGAGAAACCAAAAAGCAAAGAGGAACGTATTAGGGACTTTGTAAAGTCAATCCGTGCTGTTGAACAAGCCATGGAGCCTTTTAAGGATCAGCGTAGAGATCTAAAGAAGAATTATGTTGAGAATGGTTGGCTTGACAAGAAGGAAATGAGCAACTTAACCAAGGCTATGCGTCTTGTAAAAGATGAAACCGATATGGATAATCTATTAGAAATGTACAAAAAAGTAAAGGGAGCGTAATATGTATTTTTATCCTCGCAATAAGTATCTTCACGTAGAGCTACCAGAAGAAAAGGCAGAGGATAGCACAAATACAACATTTAGTGGGTTTGTTCTGCCGCCAGAGTATAAGAGGCAGAACAGCCCGCTAGCTGTTGTTAAGCTGTTAGCTGCTAGCAACGGGTCAGACTATACTAAGGATGAAGGATCATTTTTATTGGTTCCTTCACATAACGTTGAAACAGTAGAAGTGAATGGTTTAAAAGTGTCTGTAGTGCCAGAAAACGTTATTTATGGTGTAGTGGTGAAGGTAAAATAATGAATCACGAATCAGAGAATATTAGCATAGATCTTTACGGAGATGGGATTGGAAAAGTTGAACTTGTCGATGCAGTTGGTTCAGATCTTACTGTTGTTAATAGCGCTCGTGTATCGTTTGGGGTTCATAAATCTGAACTAGACGATAAAGATCGTAAGCTTATTCGTTATCTTATTAAGCATAAACACACAAGTACACTAGAACACTGTTTTGTTACGTTTCGGGTGAAGGTTCCACTCTTTATTCGTTCGCAGCACCACCGCCATCGTACTTGGAGCTACAACGAAATTTCTCGTCGTTACACAGATGAGCATTTAGAGTTTTATGAGCCAAAGGCTTTTCGCACCCAACATGCAAGTAATCGTCAAGCAAGTAATGAAAATGAACTGATTGATCCTGTGCTATGGCACGCTGATAATTTATCAGCTTCCGATGTAGTAAAATCTCACCATCAAGATTGCGTAGAACTTTATAACAAACTTATGGAAAAAGGCGTATGCCGTGAACAAGCCCGTGGTGTACTTCCACAGAATCTTTATACTGAATACTACGCTTCAGCGTGTATGTCAAATATTCTCAAGTTTATTGAATTGAGAAGCCATGAGGGAGCGCAGTGGGAAATACAACAGGTAGCAAAAGCTATGCTGGAAATACTAGAAGATCTGTATCCCGAAACAATTAAAGCCTATAAAGAAATTAAAAGTAAATAACATGCTACAGCGCACTCTTGATCTACACTATGATAAATTAGTCATAGGCGCAGACTTGAGTGCGCTTCGCTTTTGTTATGTCAATAACGTTCCATACATCGGAAAATATAATAAAATTCAAGAATATGACTTTGATGGCTATAAAATTAAGTTTCAAGAGTATTATAAATTAGCTCAATTAACATCACTAAGGTCTTTAAACGCTTTTTCTGGTTTATGCGAAGCAGTTCGTATAGAAAATGATAAAACATTAAAAGTTGCAACGCCGCAAGGACTATCGGTTACTGTACATTTTGAAAATTTAATAATAAGCGATAGCACAATTTTGGAAGGTATGCCATCACCATCTGATGCCACAGGAAACGATAATTTAGTATTGGACTACATAGATGTTAGTTCTGGTCTATACCATGAATTTGATTTCATAGAGACAGAAGACGAATTTGTTAAAAAGATTTATTTTTATCCATCAAAAAGATTCTTCTATAGAAACCTAGATAATAAAAAAGATTGTGTTTCGCTATCTATTGTGAAAACAAAAGACTTAGAAGAATTTGACTATTCAGAAGTAGCGTCACGGTTAAAAACAAAAAAAGAAATGGAGAAGGTTGGTATAAAAGGCAGATGGGATAAAACAAATCAGCACTTTAAAAAGGTCAAACTAAACTCTAGAGTGCGTGAAGTCTATCCATTATATAAAAACATATATAATGATTTACCATCAAACATACAGCTACTGCATTCTCACGAAAACATTGTTTTAGAAGATAAACTATATGAGTAAAAAAATAAATTACAAATATTTAGAAATTGACCACTTGGCTGGTATTGTACCTATTGGCGGAATACCTTTAGATTTTAAAATGCCATGGCATGATTCGCTAATACCTATTGGACCAAACTACTTGGCAATAGAAAGAGCCGTTTATGAATGCGCCGTTGCTGGTTGTGATACAATCTGGATTGTTGGTCATAAAGGAACTTCTCCGATTGTTAGAAAACGTTTAGGTGATTTTATCGTAGACCCAGTTACGCTATTTCCTAAGAACCCATATAGCAAAAAAAAAGATATCCCTATATTCTATGTTCCCATCCTACCAAGAGACTTTGATAAGCGAGATAGTTTAGGGTGGAGTGTTTTACATGGAGCAGATTGCGCTTTTAGAGTTTCTTGTTTTATAAGCAAATGGACTGCCCCTAAAAGATTTTATTGTTCTTTTCCTTATGGAATCAGTTCATTAGAATTTATTAGAGATTATAGATTAAATTTTAAACGAGATGAAAAGAATATAATATTTTCGCACAATTCAAAAACAGTAAAAGATAATTTGCACATTCCTTTTCTTTTTAATGCTGACGATTACAAAAAATGCCGCGATATAGTAAAAAAGAAAAACATAGATGATTGGCAACTAAGAAAAGAAAAAAATGCTAGAGAATTCACTTTAGCAGAAGTGTTTGAGCCTCTTGACGCGGTAAATAATTCTGTGATAGAGTTACCTTGGTTCCACGACATCAGCTCATGGAAAAAATATTGTGATTATGCTGCATCTGATGAAGCTAAAAACATCGTAAAGCATGATTCTGTTTTTACTAAGGAAAAAAGAAAGTTATTCCCAACAGAAAAAGAAATTTTGGAGAGAAATCGTGAAGAGCAGACAGACCAAGACGAAGGAAAATTGGAAGAAAAAGTATGAAGCTTTAAAAAAGAACTTTGATCGTCTTGACAGACACAATGATGTATTGTATCGTTGCTTTGTAGCAGCAAGAAGGCTTCTTGATAGCGGTTATGACGGCGAGTTTATTAGTGAAGCAACAAAAGAATTATTTAACTCAATCAAAGATATTGAAAACTTTGAAAAGGATTTAAAGAATGACCGAACGTAAGAAATCATCATTAAAATTTGCTAATCTTCACGGACACGACACCTTTTCTATTTTTGATGGAATGGGTTATCCGGATGAACACGTAGACTTTGCATACAGCAATGGTCTTGACGGTATGGCTTTTACGAACCACGGAAATATGAACAGTTTTTCTTATGCCTTTATGAAGGCTAAGAAAATGAAAGATGAAGGCAAAACCGACTTTAAGGTTATGTATGGTATTGAAGCTTATATCCACCCTTCTATTCCAGAATGGAAGAAGGAAAAGGATAAGCACGTAGAGGATGCAAAGCTCGCAAAACAGGTAGATGACGATGTTGGTCTTGTTGTAGAAGACGAAAGCGAAACAAAGAAAGGCAAACATGGGACGCTAAATCAAAGAAGCCATCTTGTGCTTGTGGCGCAAAATCAAACGGGTCTTAATAACCTATTCAAAATAGTTAGCGAATCTTATCGTGGCGATAACTTTTATCGTTTTCCACGCATGGATTATGATTTGCTTAAAAAGCACAATGAAGGCATTATTGCTTCAACGGCATGTATTGGCGGTATTCTTGGTAATGATTATTGGCGCAATCGTGAGTTGGGCGATGCAGCTGTTTTATCAGCGATGTCAAAAACCATTGAAACCATGATGGATATCTTTGGTGATCGCTTTTATGGAGAAATTCAATGGGCGATGAATCCAGATCAGCATAAGATAAATCAATTTATTATTCAATTAAGCAAACAATATGGTTTCAAAGTAGTCACAACTTGTGACGCTCATTATCCTTCACCAGATCTTTGGAAGGATCGTGAAATTTATAAAATGCTTGGTTGGCTAGGTAAAAACAAAGATGAGTTAAGCATTGGTAATCTACCTGTTTCTTTGGAAGAAATGGCATATCAGCTATATCCAAAGAGCGGTGATGAGTTATTTAAATTCTATAAGTATACTTCTAGCAAACTTGGCTTTAAGTACGATGATGATTTTGTTGCAGAAACAATCGAAAGAACATCTGATATTGCTAAGAACAGAGTAGAAGATTATATGCCAGATACTCAGATTAAGTTGCCATCATTCATTGTTTCGGAAGGTGAAACAGCCGATGATATTCTTGTAAAATTATCAATTGATAACCTAAAGAAGAATAACCTACACACAAATAGTGAATATGTTGCGCGTCTAAAAGAAGAACTTCACACAATTAAAGATCGTGGTTTCTCAAAGTATTTCTTGACAATGAAGACTATCACAGATAAATCTAAATCAAAGCAATTGTGCGGTGCTGGTCGCGGCTCTGGTGCTGGTTCGCTGGTGTCTTATCTATTGAATATCACCGAAGTTGATCCAATTAAATATAAACTCCAGTTCTCACGTTTTATTCGTAAGAATGCTAAAGATTATCCAGATATCGATTTTGACGTTTCCGATCCAATGCAAATTAAAGAATTAATGATTAAGGAATTTGGTGATAATTCAGTTGTTCCAATTAGCAATTATAATACGCTACAAATCCGTTCACTAATCAAAGATATTTCTAAGCTTTACGACATCGCATTTCAGGAAGTGAATGAAGTTACTTCAAAGATGTTAAGTGAAGCAACTCCAGTCTGTAAGCGTATTCACGGTATTACTGCCGGTGTATATAATCCAACGTGGGAAGAGCTAAAGGAGCACTCACCTTCGCTTGTTTCGTTCTTAAACAAATATCCACATGTTGCAACGCACGTAGAAAATCTGCAGGGACAAATCCGTTCCATCTCTCGTCATGCTGGCGGTGTATTGTTCGCGGATAATTTGAATGAAAAAATGCCGCTAATCAATAGCGGTGGCGTAGTTCAAACTCCATGGACAGAAGGACAAACTGTTCGTCACTTGGAACCACTAGGATTTATTAAGTTCGATATTCTAGGACTCGCTTCACTACGAATGATCGAAACGTGTATTGAGCATATTCTTAAGCGTCACCATGGGATTAAAGAGCCTAAGTTTGAGGATATTAAGAAGTATTATGATAATTTCCTTAGCCCAGAGAAGATAAATCTAAATGATCAAAAAGTGTACGAGAATGTATTCCAGAATGGTAATTTCTGCGGCACATTCCAGTTTACTAACAACGGTGCTAAGAAATTCTGTATGGAAGCTAAACCTACGAATATCGTAGATATTGCCGCTATTACTTCTATTTATCGTCCCGGTCCATTATCTGCTAACGTCCATACTAAATATATTGAAGCTAAAAACGATCCTACCAGCGTACAATATGTTCACGATTTAGTAAGAGAAGTGACACAGGAAACTTATGGCTTTATTGTATTCCAAGAACAACTAAGCTTATTAGCTCATAAATTAGGCAAAGATATTACCCTAGACGAAGGCAACGAGCTACGTAAAGTATTAACGAAAAAGGGAACAGGCAAAGAAGCGCAGGTAAAGGAAAAATTATATGGAAAATTCATTGGAGGATGTAAAGAAAAGGGCATCACAGAATCAGACGCAATCAATCTCTGGAAAACTATGGAATTCTTCAGCGGTTATGGTTTTAACCTTAGCCATGCCGTTTGTTATTCCATTCTATCTTATCAGTGTGCCTATCTTTTTCACTACTACCCTGCTGAATGGCTCGCGGCGTTCCTTGATAAAGAACCCGAAGATCGTAAGGAGGCGGCAATTGCCACAGCGAAGTCTTTTGGATTCACGGTAAGAAGATTGGACATCAATAGTTCCGGTGTTAAGTGGGAGGTCGATGCGAACGATCCTAAGACACTAATTCAACCGTTGTCGTCGATTAAAGGCTTGGGCGAAACTGCTGTTGAGCAAATCATGAAATACCGTCCTTTTAAAACAGTCGAAGAAGTCCTATTTCACCCAGAAATGGTTTATAGCAAATTAAACAAAAAGGCATTGGATTCTTTGACTAGAAGCGAAGCTATGAATTCTTTAGTTGATAGTAGATTCACAGGATTAAAGCATTTTTGGTCTGCGTGCGTTGTTGACAGACCAAAAACTCTAAAGAAGTTGATTGAAAATATTGAAAAATATAAACCAGAGGGTGATTTTACATTGGAGGAAAAGATTGACAATCTAGTATCGCTATCTGGAATATATCCTATCAGCTTAGTTGTGGATCCGCAGATTCTAAAAAGATTAGAGGAAAAGTATATCCCAGCACTTGGAGATTATGAGCAGGAGCTAGGAGAAGTTGTTTGGTTTGTTCCTAGAAATATTATAGAGAAAAAAACAAAGAATGGTAAAATTTATTGGGTTCTAGAAGCAACTGATACAACAAATAAAATCACGCAGATTAAATGCTGGGGTGTTGATCCCAAGAAAGATAAGGTCTGGACAAACCGCCCGTACTTATCGAAAGTATTAAAAGATGACTGGGGGTTTAGTGTAAGATCTATAAAACATCAAATGAAATTGCTCGGGTAAAGTCTATTTTCACAAAGTAGTTACTATATTAATAGATAATTTGACAAAATTCTTAAAAGATGAAAAGATTTCTGAAGGAACATTTAGAAAATATTTAAAAAATAATAAAAAATATAAAAACTTCTTGTTTTCTCGGGTTGAGTAGAGTAAACTACAGCATGACGATTGGGGATTTTCAACGCGCAGCATTAAACACACGTTTAAACTGCTGGGGTAGTTATGGTAACTTATCTAATAGCCTATTTCATAGTTAATTTTATTCTCGCTGGCATGATGATTAGAAATGTTTATTTTATTCCGCATGAACCAGACATAGAAAAAGAAATGAAAGAAGAAATAAGCTTTTATTTACCAGTTATGATTTTGTTTGGTACGATACTCATAGTTATGGAATATGTCTTTAGAGCAATGGAAGGTGAATAATATGGTTACAGATCGCCCATGGGGATATTACGCTATTCTAGAAGAAAGAATTAAACATAAGGTTAAAAGAATTGTAGTTTATGAAGGTCAAAGGCTAAGTTTACAGTCTCATTCAAAACGTCAGGAAACGTGGGTATTTATTAAAGGAGTTGGTTCCGTAGAAGTAGATGGTGTTAAATACTTAGTACAGGCTGGCTCTATTATAACGATACCATTAAATGCAAAACACAGAGTAAAGAATACGGGTGAAGAGCATTTAGAGTTTATTGAAATACAAACCGGTGAATACTTTGGTGAAGATGACATTGTTCGCTATAGTGATGATTATGGGAGAGTATAATGAAAATTATAGCAGCTAGTGGATATTTTAATCCATTGCATAAAGGTCATGTTGAATACTTAGAAAAGGCTAGATCTCTAGGCGATAAACTCGTTGTTATTGTTAATAGCGATCATCAAAGAGAGCTCAAGGGTTCAAAAGAATTTATGGATCAAAACGAGAGAATCGCTATCGTTAAGGCGCTCCGCTGCGTTGACGAAGTTATTTTATCTGTTGACACAGACTCTACAGTGTGCGAAACTCTAAGAATGTTGAAGCCAGATGTATTTGCTAAGGGTGGCGATAGATTTAACTCCGAAATTCCAGAGGCTAAGGTATGCAAAGAATTGGGCATAGAAATGGTTGATGGATTAGGGAACAAAATTCAAAGCTCTTCATGGCTTCTTTTTAGAAAGGGATAAAATGCACTGGAAATTAGTTCACGAAGATGTATCTGTAAATGAAAATAGTGAAATCAATTCTAGATCATGTATTATTTTTGAACACAACGGTACAGAAATCAGATTAGCTGATACTATAGTATTGGAAAACCACGTCTTTGGAGCAAAAAAGGTTCTTTTAGACACAGCATATAAATTTGAGCAATTAGCTCGCCAAATGAAGAGCAAAGCAGATAAAATTCAATAGGAGATAAAATGACAACAGTAGTTTTTCACGATAAAGAGCCAGTTAAGTGGGAAGACCTTAATAAAGTTGTTTTACAGTGGAAGCCGCTAACTAAGACAGCAAAGGGTCCGCAAAAGGCACATGCCGAAGACGCCGCATGGGATCTATTTGCCGATTGTCCAGAAATGGATATTGTATTGGGTCCAAGGGAAACTCGCGTTATTCCAACCGGTATTGCAATTATGCCACCAAAAGGGTGGTCATGCGATATTCGCGGCAGATCTGGTATGAATAGCAAAGGAAAATTTGCCATCCTAGGCTTAGTTGACTCTTTTTACACTGGTCCATGGGGAATCGTGGTACACAATTCAGGACCGGAAAGCATTAAGATTATGCATCATGATAAGATTGCACAATTTACAGTGAATCGTGTTTTTGAATCAAAATTAGTACAAGTAGAAGAGTTTAGCGATGGTGGTACTCGCGGTTCTGGCGGTTTTGGATCTTCAGGAAAATAAATCCTTTTTTCCCTCTTGGTACTATTTAGTATTAGGAGGCAATTTGTATGCCATATGGAAAATGTGAAATATTAATTGACGAAACCAAAAACCTTGGTACTGATTTAGAGTCTTTGACAAAAGGTTCTCATAGCAAAATAATAATTGAATGTAAAGATTGTAAGATAAGAATCATGCGACAGTTTAAAGGGTTCAAAGGTGTTCATAGGTGCAAAGCTATCATTGATGGAAAGAAAAAGTGTTTCAAGTGTGGGATAAAGAAGGAAGTAGACAATTTTTCTAAAAATCGTTCATCCCATGATGGCTTTTCGAAGCTATGCAAAGAATGTTACTCTAATTACGGCTCAGTAAAAAGATGGTACAAATATAAATCGGATAGCATCAAACAAGACATTGAAAAGTATTTTGAACACAAATATCTTAGTCTAAAATCTAGATGTATAAAGTTGGAAGTAGCATTTGATTTAGAACGCACAACACTTTATGAGCTTTACTTAAAGCAAGATAAAAAATGCTATTATAGCGGCTTAGATATCGTTCATAACGTTAACTACTGTAATTATAATAGCATTAGTATCGATAGAAAAGATCCAGCAAAAGGTTATACAAGAGATAACATTGTTTTATGCGCTTTTTGTATAAATTCTTTCAAGGGTAGTAAAAATCAAGAGGATTTTAAACATTTACTTAAAGAC